>Ga0222749_10000700_pt1 | contig 19492 bp, 23 predicted proteins | sample IncBWH2Mmetat_FD_197234 | JGI IMG/M metagenome (GOLD analysis project Ga0222749, IMG submission 197234) | Metatranscriptome of lab incubated forest soil microbial communities from Barre Woods Harvard Forest LTER site, Petersham... | ecosystem: Environmental > Terrestrial > Soil > Temperate... | reverse complement strand
TGCCCGGCATCGGGCCATCGGCTATCCTCGCATCCCAAGGCCCGTCCAGCATCCGCTTGTCCTGGAACTGGCCCGCGCCGTGAAGGCGGGGGGGGGGCGGGCGCTCCTGGTCGGGGGGCTCGTCCGCGATTCCGTCATGGGCCACACGGGGCCCGCCCGCGATTTCGATGTCGAGGTGTACGGCCTGGAGGGCGCCGCCCTCCGGACCCTCCTGGAGCGGCTGGGTCCGGTCAGGATGGTGGGCGAGGCGTTCGCGGTCTACAAGCTGGGCGAGGTGGACGTCTCGATCCCGCGGCGCGACTCGAAGACGGGCGCGGGGCACAGGGGCTTCACGGTCACGGGAGATCCCTCGATGACGATCGAGGAGGCCGCCCGTCGACGCGATTTCACGATCAACGCCATCCTGCTCGACCCGCTCACGGGCGAACTCCTGGATCCCTTCCGCGGGATCGACGACATCCGGGCGGGGCGCCTCCGGGCGGTCGATCCGTCGACGTTCCGGGAGGACTCTCTCCGCGTCCTCCGGGGGATGCAGTTCGCGGCGCGGTTCGAGTACGGGATCGAAAGCGGGACGGTGGCGCTCTGCCGGTCGATCTCCCTCAAAGACCTGCCGGCCGAACGGATCTGGGGCGAATTCGAGAAGATGCTCCTGCGGTCGCGGCGGCCGTCGATCGGCCTTGCCGCGGCGCTCGATCTGGGCGTCGTGGACCAGCTCTTCCCCGAACTTGGGGCGCTCGTGGGCTGTCCCCAGGAGCCGTCCTGGCATCCGGAGGGGGACGTCTGGGTGCACACCCTCCAGGCGGTCGACCTCGCCGCGGGGATGATCGGCGACCTTCCGAGGCCGCGTCAGCTGGCGGTCCTGCTGGGGACCCTCTGCCACGACCTCGGAAAGCCGCCCACGACGCGGGTGATGGACGGCCGGGTCCGTTCGCTGGAGCACGAAGAGCAGGGCGTTCCGCTGGCGGCGCGGGTACTCGACACGCTGAACGTCCACACGCTCGAGGGCTACGACGTGCGGAAGCAGGTGCTCGCGCTCGTGGGAAACCACCTGAAGCCGGGCCATTTCTCCAAGGAGAGGGAACGGGTGGGGGACGCCGCGTTCCGCCGGCTGTCGCTCAAGTGCGAACTCGATCTTCTCTACAGGGTGGCGAAGGCCGACGCCCTGGGCCGCCGGGCCCCTGGCGCCAAGGACCCTACGAGCGAGGGCCAGGACTGGTTCATCGAGCGGGCGCGGTCGCTCGGAGTCCAGAAGGAAGGTCCGAGGCCGATGCTCCTGGGCCGGCATTTGATCGAGATGGGGCTCCCGCCCGGCCCCCGGATCGGCCAGATCACGGAGGCGGTCTACCAGCTGCAGCTCGAAGGTTCGGTCCGGACGCTGGAGGACGCCCTCTCGGCGGCCCGCGGGCTCCTCGAGCCGCGGGGATGAACGCCGACTGCTCTACATCTTGTCGGCGGGCGCCTTCGAACCCGTCCTCGCCCGCCGCTCGTCCATCCGCAGCTTGTAGTCGACCGAGTCCACCAGCGCCTGCCACGAGGCCTCGATGATGTTGTGGCCCACGCCCACCGTGCCCCACGTGTCGTGGCCGTCCCCCGAGGTGATCAGGACGCGCGTCTTCGCCGACGTCCCCTGCGTCCCCTCGAGGATCCGCACCTTGTAGTCGCGGAGCGACATCGTCTTGAGGTTCGGGTAGAACTGGTCCAGCGCCTTCCGCAGCGCCGCGTCGAGCGCGCTCACCGGCCCGTTCCCCTCCGCCGCCGTATGCTCGGGGATCCCCCGGACGCTCAGCTTGATCGTCGCCTCCGAGACCGGCGGTGCGTCGCCCCGCTTCTCGACGACGACCCGCCAGCCTTCGAGCTCGAACCCCTGCTGGTGTTTCTCCCTGGCCTTGTCCATCAGGAGCTCGAACGATGCCTCGGCGCCCTCGAACTCGTAGCCCTGGTCCTCGAGGTCCTTCAGGACCTTCAGGATCTGCCGGGTCTCCGGGGTGTTCTTGTCGAGGTCGATCCCCGACCGCGCCGCCTTCCACAGCACGTTCGACTGACCGGCCAGTTCGCTGACGAGGACGCGCCGGTGGTTGCCCACGAGTTCCGGGTTGACATGCTCGTACGTCTCCGGGTGCTTCGTGACCGCCGAAACGTGCATCCCGGCCTTGTGCGCGAACGCCGATTCACCCACGTACGGCTGGTGCTGCCAGGGCTGCCGGTTGTACATCTCCGACACGAACCGCGACAGCTCGCGCATCCCGCCGAGGTTCCCCTTGGGGACCGCCTCGATCCCCAGCTTCAGCATCAGGTTCGGGATGACCGAGCAGAGGTTCGCGTTCCCGCACCGCTCGCCCACGCCGTTGATCGTCCCCTGCACCTGCACCGCGCCCTCGAGCACCGCGGCGAGCGAGTTCGCCACGGCGCACTCGCCGTCGTTGTGGACGTGGATGCCGAGAGGCGCCTTCAGGTGCTTCTTGACCTCGCGGACGATTTCGATGACCTCGTGGGGCAGCGTCCCGCCGTTCGTGTCGCACAGGACGAGGACCTTCGCCCCCGCCTCCTCGGCCGCCCGGAGGGACTTCAGGGCGTACGACTGGTTCGCCTTGAATCCGTCGAAGAAGTGCTCGGCGTCGTAGATCACCTCCTCGAAGTGCGGAAGGAGGAACGCCACCGAATCGGCGATCATCGCCAGGTTCTCTTCGAGCGTCGTGTTGAGAGCTTCGGCCACCTGGTAGTCCCAGCTCTTCCCGTAGATGGTCGTGACGGGAGTCTTCGCCTCGATGAGCCGCTTCAGGTTCGCATCCTGCGAGGCGGGCGTGCCGGGACGCCGGGTCGATCCAAACGCCGCGAGCTTCGCGGATTTGAGCGTCACGCCCTGCATCTCGCTGAAGAAGCGGACGTCCTTGGGGTTCGAGCCCGGCCAGCCGCCCTCGATGTAATGAACGCCGAAGTCGTCCAGCCGCTTGGCGATACGGACCTTGTCCTCCATGGAGAAATTGACGCCCTCCCCCTGGGTGCCGTCGCGGAGGGTCGTGTCGTAGATCTTCACGAGCCGTGCCATGGCGCGAATCTCCTCGGATACTAAAGGCGGAATCCGCCCTTATGGGTTCATGGATCGGGAGCGAAAACGACGCACAACACGAACCGGCGGGCTAGAGGATGCCCGGAGCCGATTCGTTCGGGGTAATTCGGATCGTGCGTCGCATCGAGCCGCTAGCATGACGGAATGCCCCCGGCAATTCAATAGGAATGTGGGTAGCGTGCTCCGAGGTGGGGAGCCCCTGCGGGGAATCGGCGCCGGGGGGCGGCCCGTGCCGTCCACGCCTCCCTCGGATGGGGCGGCGGAATGCGGATGAAGTCGGCCGGGTGACAGCGTATAGTGATAGGAAGGACGTGAGGAGGGTTCGCATGAAGGCCATGATTCTGGCGCTTTCCGTGGTGGCCTCCGCTGGCTGGGCGGTGGGGACGCCGCCCGGGGACGAGCCGACCTATACCGCGATCGCCCAGTTCGAGGACGTCTGAGGGCCGAGCTGCATTGATCGCATCGTCGATGCGCTCGAGAAGGTGGACGGCGTCAAGGGGCCGAAATCGGGTCGGAACAAGTTCTTCTTCGAGATGAAGGTCCTCGAGAACAAGGCACTCCTTCCGGCGCAACTGAGGAAGATCGCCAAGCAGCTGGAGGACTACCCGTTCGCGGGACTCGAGGTCCGGGACCTGGCCGGAACGGTCGAGAAGTCGGGGGAGGAGTACACCTTCACGGCCCGCGCCTCCCACCAGAAGTACCAGCTCAAGCCGTCCGACGGGGTCAAGGGGCTCGTGGAAGGCGGAAAAAAGACCCTGACCCTGGCCGGCTGGGTCACCCAGAAGGAGGACAAGGATCCGGTGACGCTCGAGGTGACGGAAGCAAAAGAGACCGCAAAGTAGATCCGGGTGCGATATAATGGAAACAATTCGCAGTGGGGGTTAAAGATACGCCGGTCGATGCGCCTCTTGTGGCGCCGGCCGTATTCATGGCGCATCCTTCCCTGCGAGAGAGGAGGTGATCTAGTGCGGAGTGGTGAAAGTATTCGGAGGTTCCCGGGCTAACGGGAGCAGGCGTGCTCTCGCCTGCTTCGGGAGCCGCTGATACTTACGAGGTTTAACACCAGGGGGGCCTCGGGAGCGATCCCGGGGCCCCCTGTGTTTTAAAGGGGGTCCCAAACCCGGGATTCCCCGTCAGTTCAGCCGGATGCACCTGCGGCGGGAGCCGGATCGCCCGCGCCGGATCCCTGGGGGGTGGTCCGGGGAACCGGGGCGGCCACGACGCCGGCCAGGACGCCCCAGCCCATGGACCGAGGAAGGGGCCCCGGGGGCGAATGGTTTCATTTTCTGCCCATCCCCGGCGGGCGATTCCGTATGCTGGCGGGAAAGTGCCACGTCTCACAACCGAAGGTCTGCTGGCCGCCTACCGCCGCGGATTCTTCCCGATGGCCGACCCGTTCGACGCGTCGCTCGCCTTCTATGAAGCCGATCCGCGCGGAATCATCCCTCTGGACCAGTTCCACGTCCCGGAGCGGCTCCGCCGCTATATGAAGGGGTTCGAGTTCGCCTCCGACCGGGATTTCGCCGGCGTGATCGACGGATGCGCGCGGCCCGTCACGTGGATCTCGGCGGAGATCCGCGAGGCCTACCTCGAGCTCCACCGGGCCGGACACGCCCACTCGGTCGAGGCGTGGAAGGACGGCCGCCTGGCGGGCGGCACCTACGGAATCCACCTGGGCGGCGCGTTCATGGCCGAGTCGATGTTCCACGCCGTCTCGAACGCGAGCGGCGCGTGCCTGGTGAGGCTGGTCGAGCATCTTCGGGCGCGCGGCTTCGTTCTCCTGGACATCCAGCAGGTGCTTCCTAACACCGCGCGCTTCGGGGCGTTGGAGATTCCGAGGGAGGCCTACCTCGAGCGACTCGCGGCCGCGCTTCCCGTGAAGGCGACGTGGGGTCAGCTCGGCGAGGCCGGGTAGACCGTCGGCTCGACCTCAAGGGCGTTGTTGAAGCGGTTGAAGGAGTTGAAGAGGGCCGCGACGGCCGCAATCTCCACCACCTGGCGGTCGTCCCAGTGCCTGCGGAGCTCGGCGAACGTCTCCCCGGAGACGCCCTCGGGGCGCTTCGTCATCTCCTCCGAGAAGGCGATCGCGGCTAGCTCGGCGGGGGTGAACTCGGCCTTCCCTTGGTCCAGGAGGCCCTGGATCTGGCCGTCCGAGACGCCGAACCGGCGCGCGAGGCCCGTGTGGGAGCCCAGTCAGTAGCGGCAGGCGTTGAGCTTCGAGACCCGGACGGCCACCATCTCCTTCACCCGGGTCGAGACCCGGCCCTCTCGCATCGTGGCGCGGAACATCGCGAACCAGGTCTTGAGGACCTCGGGATCGTAGGCGAGCGTCCGGAACATGTTCGGCACCGCGCCCCGCTCGCGGAGGAAGTCCTCAAACAGGCCCCCGGAGGAGGGATCGACCTCGGAGGCCTCCAGCGGCCGGAGTCTCGCCACGGCTACCTCCAGTCCGCCATGAAGATGTTCAGGTCACGGCGCGGATCGGCGCCGTTCCGGTTGGAGATGAAGATGAGCTTCGTCCCGTCGGGCGAGAAGTGCGGGAAGCTGTCGAAGCCGTCGTGGGTGGTCAGCCGCCGGAGTCCCGAGCCGTCGACGTTCATCGCGTAGAGCGAGAACCGGCCCGGCGTCTTCGCGTCCATGTTGGAGGCGAAGACGATGGTCTTCCCGTCGGGATGGAAGCTGGGTGCCCAGTTGGCCTTCCCGTTGGAAGTGAGCGCCTTCTCCTCCGAACCATCCGGCCGCGCCGTGAAGATCTCGAAGTGGCATTTCGTGGGTTCGAGGAGCCGCTCCGTGAGCAGCTTGTCCAGCACCGCATCCTCTTCGGGCGTCTTCGGGTAGAAGGCACGGTAGACGATCGACCTGCCGTCGGGCGAGAAGAAGGCCCCGCCGGCGTAACCGCGCTTCTGGGTGACCTTTCGCAGGTCGCCCCCGTCCGGGTTCATGGTGTAGAGCCCCATTCCGCCGTCCCGATGCGACGTGAAGATGAGCCGCTTCCCGTCGGGGGAGACGGTCGTCTCGGCGTCGTACCCGTCGTTGTCGGTCAGACGCTTGAGCGTCCCGTCCTTCTCGCGGAGGAAGACCTCGAATTCGCGGAAGAAGGGCCAGACGTAGCCCTTGGAGCGGTCCGGACGCACCGGCGGCTCGGCGCCGGAGAGGTGCGTGGATGAGTAGACGATCCGGCCATCGGGAAGGTAGTACGCGCAGGTGCATTTGCCCTGCCCGTTGGAGATGCGGCCCAGCGATCCGCTGGCGACGTCGAGCTCGTAGATCTGGTCGGCCTTGTCGCCCTCGCGCTGGGCCATCAGGATTATTTTCTTCCCGTCGAACGACCAGTAGGCCTCCGCGTGGGTGCCGTCCCGCGTGAGCTGGCGGACCTCGCGGAGCTCCGGGACGCCGGATTGGATCTGGAAGAGGGCGAGCAGGAGGAGGTTCTGCATGACCGCCATGGTACGCCCGCGTGGCGGTCCGATCAAGCGTCGTGCCTCCCGGGGAGGATCGCCGCCTCCGTGAGGGGGGTCCTGGTCCGGGCTCTGGGAGACGATCTCATCCGCCTGGGGGCCCTCGTCGCCCCGAGGTGCGCGGTTCGAAGGGCGATCCTGTGAGACTCGTCCCTGGGAACTCGACGGTCAACCCGCTGCCGACCGCGATTACCGTGCGCCGGCCGGCCTTTTGAGATAAATTAGGGCATGGCCTCGAAGAAGGACAAGCGCCGCCATTTCGTCATCGGAAAGGACTTTCGGAGCGACGGGAAGGAGCGCCTCACCAAGGGCAAGGACTACCTGGTCCACGGAGGGACGAAGATCACGCACGAGGAGACCGTGGACATCGTGAACGAGTTTTCCAAGCGCCTCCGCAAGGAGGGATGTCCCGACGCGACGACCGCCGAGGCGATCCTGAAGGAAGTTCTGCACGAGCGGCGGCAGCGGAACTAACGGACGGGTCTCGAGCTCCGGCCACCCCCCGGAGGCTTCAGCCTGGGATTCCCGCGTTGGAGCGCAATCCTCAGCCAGGGAACGAGGCGCCCCCTGGGAGCCCGGACCCACCGGACCGAGTCAATTTCCTTGGGGTGGGGGTGGATGGCCTCCACCTTACCGGTGAAGATGGCGCAGATCTCGTTCTCTCCGTCCTTCTTCCAGCGGGCGGTGTAGGGGAACTTGTCGGTGCGCTTCAGGCGCGGACGCACCCCGACCTCCTCGAAGACGCGGCGGCGCGCCGCGGAGGCGTAGGTTTCGCCCTCCTCGACGTGTCCCGCGACCGTGCCGTCCCACCATCCGGGCCACAGCCATTTCGATCCGTGCCGGCGCGCCAGGAGGAGTTCGCCTTTCGCGTTGTAGAGCATCACGAGGAAGGCCCGGTGTCGGAGCCCGGGGCCGGCGTGGCACGCGCGCTTGGAGGCGCGGCCGATCACCCGGTCGCGATCATCCACGCAGATCAGCATCGCTGGGTCACTCGGGGGGTTCGGGAGGAATCCGGCATTCCGGGGGATTATGCCAAACCGTTCGGGGGGCGAACATTTTTTTGTGCGCGCCCTTGTCAGTTACGATTTATAAGTTATAATCTTGCCGGGACGAGGGTCCCGATCGGAGGAGGGGGAAGAAATGGTGGCGCTCGCGTTGGCGCTGGCCGCAGCCCTGTCGCAGGAGCCGGAGGTCGGACCCCCGCTCCCGGCGTTCCCTCCCCAGGTCGAGCAGGCCCCCCCCTCGCCGGAATCGGGGGCCTCCCCGACGCACGCCCCGGAGCTCCCGGCCGATTCGAAGCCGCGCGCCCCCGAAAAGCTGATTCCGCCCCCCGAGCCCCGCCCCGTGTCGGAGAAGCTTGTCGACCGGGCCGATTCGGGGCCGAGCCTCGGGGGCTTCGTCGTGGGATCGCTGGTCGTCATGGCGCTCCTCGTGGGGCTCTTCCTCCTCCTCAAGCGGGTCGGACGCGGGTCCCGGTTCCTCGCGGGCGGCGGGGTGATCAGCGTCCTGGCGAGGAAGCCCCTGGGCCAGAGGCAGGAGGTCTTCCTCGTCGAGGTGGGCCCGAAGGTGTTCCTGGTCGGATCGACGCGCGACACGCTGTCGACGCTCGGGGAGTTCTCGAACCCGGACGAGATCGCGGTGCTGCGGGCGAAGCTGCCGGGCCGAAGGGATGATTCGATGAAGCTTGCCTTCCGCGAGTCCCTCCGCGAGGGGCTCAAGGACGAGGAGGATCCGCGGCCCGCGACGGCCCGCGTCTATGACTCGATCGCCGGCGAGCTGGCGGAGATCCGAAAGACGGTCAAGGGCTGGAGTGCCTAGGGCAGCCTCGGACAGGCGGAGGCACGGAGAAGAATCTTGAAGAGGCCGCCCCGGGGGGGCGAAGCATGAGGATCTTCTCGGTGTCTCGGTGATCCTGCGGTTGGCGTTCCGGGGGAAGAGAACGTGGTACGGAGAGGGGATCTGGTCTCGGCCTGCCTCGCCGCCCTCCTGATGGGCGGCTCGGCGTTCGCCCAGGATCATTCCCCCAAGGGGCCCGAGAAGCCGGCGTTCGACCCGGTCGAACTGGCGAAGAAGGCCCAGGCCCCTGAGAACATCTCGACCACGCTGGAGATCGCGTTCCTCCTCACGACCCTCTCGCTCGCCCCCGCGCTCCTGGTCATGGTCACCTCCTTCACCCGGATCGTGATCGTCCTCTCGTTCGTCCGCCGCGCGCTCAACACCCAGGACCTCCCCCCCAGCCAGGTGCTCACCGGCCTCGCGCTCATTCTGACTTTCATGGTCATGACGCCGACCTTCAGCGCCATCAAGCGGGACGCGATTGACCCCTACACGAATCCCGACAAGTCCAAGCAGATCGCCCAGTCCGTCGCGTTCGACCGCGCGGTGGGCCACCTCCGCACCTTCATGTTCGACCACGTCCGGGTCCGCGACGTGGCCCTCTTCATGGATGCCACCAAGCACCCCCGGAAGGAGGGCGGCTGGGATCGGCCTGACATCCCGACCGAGGTCCTCGTCCCCTCGTTCGTCATCGGCGAGCTTCGGCGGTCCTTCATCATGGGTTTCGCGCTCTTCCTCCCGTTCATGATCATCGACCTGGTGGTCTCGGCGACGCTGATCTCGATGGGCATGCTCGTCCTCCCGCCCATCTTCATCTCGCTCCCGTTCAAGATCCTGCTTTTCGTCCTGGTGGACGGATGGCATCTGGTGATCGGATCCCTGGTGCAGAGCTTCTATGGATAGCGACCATCTCCAGCTGGCGGTCGACCTCGGGCGCGGTGCGCTCCTCTTGGCGATCAAGCTCTCTTTCCCCATCCTGATCGCAGGGCTGGTGGTCGGGGCCGTCATCTCCGTTCTCCAGGCGGCGACCCAGATCCAGGAGCAGTCCCTCAATCAGGTCCCCAAGATGTTCACCGTGGCGGCGGTGATCTTCCTCATCCTCCCGTGGCTGATGACGATGCTCGTGGAGTACACCGTGGGACTCGTGCACGAGATGGGAACGACGCTCAGTCGGATGTGACCGTGTGAACATTCTCAACCTCACGGCGGGCGACCTTCCGATCTTCCTCCTCGCCTTCTTCAGGGTGACGGGGGTGATGATCCCCGCTCCCCTCTTCGGGAGCGGCGTCGTGCCGACCCCGGTCAAGATCTTCACCTCGCTCCTGTTGGCGGTCCTGTTCCTCCCCTTCGTGGCCCGGCCCATCTCCCCGGTGGATCCGGGCTTGGGCGTCTACGTCGTCGCCGTCCTCGGCGAGCTCGGGGTCGGGCTCCTGATCGGCTTCGCGTCCGCCATGCTCTTCGCCGCCGTCCAGTTCGGGGGGCAGATCATCGACCAGGAGCTAGGCATCATGATGGCCAACATCCTGGACCCCCTGACCAACGAGCAGATCTCGATCATCGGCCAGTTCAAGCTGTTCCTGGCCACGGTCGTCTACCTGTTGATCGACGGCCATCATTTCCTCATCCGCGCGGTGGCCGACAGCTTCCGCGCGGTCCCGATCGGAGGGTTCCACCTGACGAACGGCGCCGTGATGCACCTGTCCGACACCCTGCCGCGGGACCTGTTCCGGGTCGCGGTCCAGATCGCGGCGCCTTCGCTCGTGACGCTTTTCCTGATCACGATCGCGCTGGCCTTCATGGCGCGAACCGTGCCGGAGATGAACATCTTCGTCCTGGGCTTCTCGCTCCGGGTCGCGGTGGGACTCGTGGTCCTGGCGATCGGGATCGGGATCTTCGTGTACGGGCTGGACCCCCTGATCCGGCGTGACCAGGCGTCGATGGGCCGGTTCCTGGGACTTCTGGGCGGATGAGCCGTGGCTGAAGAAAGATACGACGAACGGACCGAACCCGCGACGCCCCGGCGGCGCGAGGAGGCTCGCGAGCGGGGCCACGTGGCGCGCAGCGCGGACCTATCCTCGGCGGTCATCCTGCTGGCGGCGGTGCTGGCGCTCCAGTTCTTCGGAAAGCGCCTGGTGGACGGCCTGTTCGGGGCGACGACGGCGGTCCTCGAGCATATGGCGGAGGTGGACGGGAGCGCCCAGAACCTGCTCCTGCACTTCGGGGGAGCGTTCATGGCGGGGCTCCTGGGCTTCATCCCGTTCATCCTCTTCATCGTTGTGGCGGCGATCGGAGTCAACTTGGCGCAGGTCGGGTTCCTGTTTTCGACGGAGCCGATGGCGCCGAACCTGGACCGGCTGGACCCGGTCGCCGGACTGGGCCGGATGTTCTCCACGAGGAGCGTGGCCCGGATGGCGACGGGGCTCCTCAAGCTCTCGGCGGTGGGGCTCGTGGTCTTCCTCACGATCTGGTCGGAGCGTTCGCGGCTGGTCGGGCTCATGGGACACGCGTTCGAGGAGATCGTGAAGTACGGAACGGGCATCATGCTGACCCTGGCGTTCCGGGCCGTGCTCGTCCTCCTCGTGCTTGCGATTTTCGAGTACGGCTACCAGAAGTGGCAGTACGAGCGGGACCTCCGGATGAGCAAGCAGGAGGTCCGCGAGGAGCTCAAACGCTTCGAAGGAGATCCGAAGATCCGCGAACGGCGCCGCACGATCCAGCGGCAGCTCGCGATGCAGCGGATGATGCAGAAGGTGCCCAAGGCCACGGTCGTGATCACGAACCCCACCCACCTGGCGGTCGCCGTCGAGTACCGGAAGGAGGAGATGGAGGCCCCCGTGGTGGTGGCCAAGGGCGCCGAGCACCTGGCGCGCCGGATCCGCGAGATCGCGCTCGACCACGGAGTTCCGGTGGTCGAGCGCCGCGAGCTCGCGCAGGCGCTCTACCGCGGGGTCGAGGTGGGCCAGGCGATCCCGGTCGAGCTCTACCAGGCGGTGGCCGAGATCCTGGCCTATGTGTACCGGCTGAAGGGGCTGGCCGCGGCGGCTTAGGAGCGACGATGGAAGCGAGGCTGAGACTGACGGTGAAGGCGGGGCGGACGGTCGACCTGTTCCTCAACGGTTCGCCGAAGGCGATCGGGGACCTGGTCGAACGCCTGCGGGCGATGGCCGGCCCCCTGGACGTGACGGGCGGGCAGTGCTGCTGGTCGATGACCGGCCAGGGCGCGACGGTCCACCTGGTCGTGGATTCGGAGAAGTTGGCTTCATGACGGATTGAGGTTGGGATCCGGTCCCAACCTCGATCGTGGGAGAACGGCGATGCCGCGTTGGGCGGAGTGGATCGGGAGGCACCAGGACGTCCTCTTCGTGATGGCGATCCTCGCCATCCTGGCGACGATCTTCGTGCCGCTCCCGCCCTTCATCCTCGACTTCCTGCTGACCATCTCGATCACCATGTCGATCCTCATCCTCGTGACGGTGATCTATATCAAGGAGCCGATCCGGTTCTCGGTCTTCCCCTCGGTCCTCCTCATGACCACGGCCTACCGCCTGGCACTCAACATCGCGGCCACCCGGCAGATCCTGGGAAATGCGGGAAGCCACGGGACCGGCGCGGCCGGCCGGGTGATCGAGTCGTTCGGGAATTTCGTGGCGGGAAGGGACGCGGTGATCGGATTCGTCATCTTCGCCATCCTGATCATCGTCAACTTCGTCGTCATCACGAAGGGCTCGGGGCGGATCTCGGAAGTCGCCGCGCGGTTCACCCTGGACGCCATGCCCGGCAAGCAGATGGCGATCGACGCCGACCTGAACGCCGGCCTCATCCGCGAGTCGGAGGCGCGGCAGAGGCGCGAGCAGATCGCCCGCGAAGCCGACTTCTACGGGGCGATGGACGGCGCTTCGAAATTCGTCCGGGGCGACGCGATCGCGGGCATCATCATCACGCTCATCAACATCGTGGCCGGGTTCATCATCGGCTGGCTCAAGTTCAACATGACCGCGTCGAAGTCGCTCTACACGTTCACGATCCTGACGATCGGCGACGGCCTGGTCTCCCAGATCCCGGCCCTCATCATCTCTCTCGCCGCGGGCCTCATCGTCACCCGCGCGACGGCGGACTCGAACCTGGGAAAGGAGTTCATCGGTCAGATCTTCTCCGAGCGGAAGGTCCTCTACATCTCGATGGGATTCGTAGGTCTCCTCCTCCTCACGTCCCTCTTCGGAGGGAGCGGCCTGCCGAAGTTCCAGCTGGCCGTGGTCGGCGGGATCCTCGGCCTGGTGGCCTGGGTGCTCGGGGGCGCCGAGAAGTCCAAGGCCACCGTCGATGCGGCGAAGAAGGAGAAGGACGCGGTTGCCTCGAAGAAGCCCGAGAAGGTCGAGGGGCTCCTCCACGTCGACGCGATGGAGCTGGAGATCGGGTACGGACTGATCCGCCTCGTCGACCCCGCGCAGGGGGGCGGCTTCCTCGACCGGGTGACCCGCATCCGTCGGCAGATGGCGGTCGACATGGGCCTCGTCGTGCCGCCCGTCCGGATCCGCGACAACATGCAGCTGGAGCCCAACCAGTACGTCATGAAGATCCGCGGAACGACGATCGCCCAGGGCACGCTGATGCCGGAGCACTGGCTGGCGATGGACTCGGGGGCGGCGACGGGCCCCGTGGAGGGAGTGAAGACCAAGGAGCCGGCGTTCGGCCTGGCGGCCTTCTGGGTCGTCGAGGCGCAGAAGCAGCGCGCCGAGGCGCTCGGCTACACCGTGGTCGACGCGGCGACGGTTCTGGCCACGCACCTGACGGAGGTCGTGAAGCAGCACGCCCACGAGCTCCTGACGCGCGACGAGGTGAACAACCTGATCAAGACGCTCAAGGAGACGAGCCCCTCCGTCGTGGAGGAGGTCGTTCCCGCCGTCATGAAGCCCGGGGAGGTGCAGAAGGTGCTCCAGAACCTCCTGAAGGAGGGCGTCTCGATCCGCGACCTGGGCACGATCCTCGAGACGATTGGCGACTACGCGCCCCGGTCGAAGGACCCGGAGGTCCTGACCGAGTACGTCCGCAACGCGCTCGCGCGGACGATCTGCCGCCAGCACGTGGAGCGGGACGGCAAGATGTACGTGATCACGCTCGACCCGAAGCTGGAGGACGTGATCAAGGGGGCGATCGAGCGCACGGACCGCGGCTCGTTCCTCGCGCTCACGCCGCCGATGGTGAGCAAGATCGCCGAACGAGTGGGCAAGGAGGTCGAGAAGCTGGTGACCGCGGGCCACACGCCGGTGGTCCTGTGCTCGCCCCAGGTCCGCGCGCAGATGAAGAAGATCGCCGACACGATCCAGCCGGGCATCGCGGTCCTGTCCTACAACGAAATCATCCGGGACATCCAGGTGGAGGCGCTCGGCATGGTCGCGGTGGAAACATGAGGATGATTCGGCAATCCCCGGGTCCCCGTACCGGGGAGGTCCCGCCCGTCGCGCCCGGGGGGGCGGCGGGGAAGGGGACGAAGGGCGGGCGTTGGGACCGGGGGCACGGGATTTCAGGACGCTAGGAGGGGCGGATGCAGATCCGGCGATATGCGGGGAGCGACGAGAAGGAGCTCCTCAAGCGCATCCGGGCCGACCTCGGCCCGGATGCGGTGATCCTCCATTCCGCCTTCGAGAAGCAGAAGGGACTGCTCGGGCTCTTCCGCCGGCCCCGCATGGAGATCGTCGCGGGCGGGGGGTTCAAGATCGTCAAGGATTATCCGGGCGGGAAGACCCCCCCCACCGGCGAGACCCCGGCTCCCGCCCCCGGACTGGCCCCCGAATCGCTCAAGCGGGAGATCGCCGACATCAAGCGGCTCATCGCCGAGACGCAGGACCTGGTGTCCCGCCGGACCGGCTTCGACGGACCCCAGGAGCTGGCCGAGGAGTATGCCGCGCTGGCCGCCACGCGAGTCTCCGAGAAACTCGCCCAGAGGATGGCCGGACAGCTCAAGGCGAAGCTGCCCCCCGAGGCGCTCCGCGACCGGGTCCGCGTCCGCGCCTCGATCCGCGGCCTGGTGAAGGAGATGGTCCGGTGCACCGAGGGAATCGCCCTCAAACCCGGCCGCTGCGTCAAGGTCGCGTTCGTCGGACCGACCGGAGTCGGGAAGACGACGACGATCGCGAAGCTGATCTCGATCTACGCGCACCGCGGCAAGGAGGTCGGCGTCATCACCAACGACACCTACCGGATTGCGGCCGCCGAGCAGATCCGCCGCGTGGCCCAGCTCGTGGGCGTCCCGATCCGGGTCTGCCCGCGCCCCGGGGAGATAGAGGCCGCGCTCCAGGAGTTCGCCAACCGCGACCTCGTCCTCATCGACACGGCGGGACGCAGCCAGAAGAACGCCCAGCGCATGGACGACCTCAAGGAGGTCCTCGCCGCCGTCAAGCCCGACGAGACCCACCTGGTCGTCTCGATGACCACCCAGCCCGAGACGATCGTCGACGTCGCCGAGCGGTTCGCGGCCTGCGGATACGACCGGCTGGTCGTGACGAAGCTCGACGAGGCGCTCAAGGTGGGCGTCGTCCTGGACGTCCTGTCTCGCGTCCAGGCCGAGCTGTCGTTCATCACCACAGGCCAGGAGATCCCGCGGGACATCGAGGTGGCGGATTCGGGCCGCCTGGCGGCGCTCATCCTCGGGGAGGAGACCCTATGAACACCCTGGAACGGCGGAACTTCGGGAACATCGTGCCCGAGCTGGTGGAGCAGGCCCCCGGGCGCGACCAGGCGGACGGCGTCCGGATGCTCGCCCGCTCGAAGCCCAAGCAGGCCCGTGTCCTCGCGGTCACGAGCGGGAAGGGGGGGGTCGGGAAGACCAACGTTTCGGTGAACCTGGCGATCGCGATCGCCCAGCTCCGGAAGAAGGTCGTCCTGGTCGACCTGGACCTGGGCCTGGCGAACGCGGACATCCTGCTCGACCTGACCTGCCGGTACAACCTTTCGCAGGTGCTGGTGGGACGGAAGACGATCGACGAGATCACGCTCCCGGCGATGGGCGGGATCCGCGTCGTGCCCGGCGCGAGCGGGGTCGAGCGGCTGGCGAACCTGTCGGACGTCGAGAGAGACACCCTCCTGGCGAGTTTCGAGTCGCTCCACCGCGACGCCGATTTCATCATCTTTGACACGGGCGCGGGGATCTCCAAGAACACGACCGCCTTCCTCGCGGCGGCGGATGACGTGCTCGTCGTCACGATGCCGGAGCCGACCGCGGTGGTGGACGCCTACGCGGTCATCAAGATGCTGAGCCAGGAGCCCGACCGCGGGAACCTGTTCATCCTCCTGAACCAGTGCACGGGGCGGGAGGAGGCGGAGCGGTACGCCAACGGGATCTCGGTGACGGCCAACAAGCTCCTGAACACGTATGTCGAAAAACTGGGCTACGTCGTGACGGATCCACGGGTGCCCCAGTCGGTGCGGGCGAGGCGTCCGTTCACGCTCGCCTTTCCGGGCTGCCCCGCGAGCCTGTGCCTGAAGTCGATCGCGGAGCGGCTGGTGTACCAGAACGCGAAGCCCCCGCCCGCGGAGAGGGCGGGGTTCATGAGGAGGCTGTTCACGGCCATCGCAGGAAGATAGTCCCGGAGGCGGGGGGCCGGAGTCCGGCCTCCGGCCCCGGAAGATGGGAATCGACGATATGGACCGGGTCATCGGCGGCGTGCTCGGCTTGTGCGCGGGAATCGCGGTCGTGGCGCTCAGCGTCGCGAAGGCGATCCCTCCGTCGCAGTTCCTCTGGCGCGCCGCGGTGGCGGTTCTGCTCGGGTACTGGATCGGAAAATTGATCTTCGGGCCTCTGGGTCTCTCGGTGGCGAGGGAGGCGGCGGGACCGGTCCCGCCGGAGACTCCCCCGCCGCCCGAGAAGCCGCCGGCGCCGGGTGTGCCGCAGGGTCCGAGGGCTAAATAGGAGAGGGGGAAGAACCATGGCGAGTGTCACCAAGCGGCCCAAGGAGGAGATGGCGCGTCTCTGGGACGAATTCCAGAAGACGCGGGACAAGGGGATCAAGAACATCCTCTCGGAGGAGTACTACCCCATCGTCCGCTACGTCGCGGAGAAGATGATCGAGCGGCTCCCGCACAATGTCCAGGTCGAGGACCTGGTCTCGTCGGGCACGTTCGGGCTGTTCGACGCGATCGAGAAGTTCGACCTCTCGCGCGGGGTCAAGTTCGAGACCTACTGCGTCAACCGCATCCGCGGCTCGATGCTGGACGAGCTTCGGCACATGGACTGGGTGCCGCGTCTGACCCGGGCCCGGGCCAACAAGCTCGAGGAGGCCTACGCGAAGCTGGAGAGGGAGCACGGGCGTGCGCCCACCGACGTCGAGCTCGCGCGCGAGCTGAACATCTCGGTCGAAGCGCTGGATGAGCTCTTCCGGGAGGTGAGCGGGGCGTCCCTGGTCTCCATGCAGCGGCGGACGCTGGACAAGGACCCCAACCAGCTCGGCGTCGACATCATGGAGGACGGGAAGATCGAGGGGCCCCTCGCGGCCAACACTCGGAAGGACCTCCTGGAGTTCTGCAAGAAGCGGCTCTCGACGAAGGAGCGGTACATCCTGATGATGTACTACTCCGAGGACTTGACTCTCAAGGAGATCGGTCAGATACTGGACCTGTCGGAGTCACGCGTGTGCCAGCTCCACGCGAAGCTGATCTCCCGGCTTCGGGCGTACCTCAAGACCCGGAAGGTGGAGATCGCCTAGCGCCCGCGGAGCAGAACAGAAGGTCTTCCTGGTCGCGCGGATCCCGGAAGGAGTGAGACGTGCCTGTCGGCGAGACCAATCTTCCGGTCAACATGACGGCGGCCGAGCAGGCCCAGATGCAGCGCTCGATCGCCCAGATGCAGGAGCGCGCCACGAACCAGACGGCGGCGGGCCGCTCCCAGGACCAGGGCAAGGAGGACGTCACCGACCTCGTGAAAGGCACCGAGGAGGTGGGCGGAGCGAGCATCCAGGGCGAAAGCCGCGGTGCCCACTCATTCACGCTGAAGAAGGAGGAGAAGGGGAAGCCGGAGCCCGTTGAGGAGAAGCCGCCCGACCCCGCCGGTCGCGGCACGAACCTCGACCTCCAGGGCTGATCCGGCCGTCCACCCGGGGCCACTCCCGATCCGAAGCGGAGGGGCGCGGTGCCCGGTCCCGGGCAGGCGCCCCGCCGAGCCGGAGGTAGGAACCCCGGGACGCCCCCGGTTCGCCGGGGGTCCCGTTCCGGAGGATCCATCCTCCTCCCCTGTTGGGCGTAGAGTCTTAGGCGGCCTGACCCGCCCTTGCAAGGAGACCCGGGATGATCCAAACGACTCGTCGCTTGCTCCTCCTCGGCACCTTGGCCTTCCTGCTCCGGTCCAGGCCGGCGTGCGGGGACGACGCCGAAACCGCCCGCCTCCTGCGCGAGAAGGGGGCCACGGCGGTCGAGACGAACGGAGTCGTGACGACGGTAGAGGCGAACGATTGCTCGAAGTGGTCGGAGGAGGATTTCCGCCGCCTCGGGCAGCTCGGGCGTCTGAGAATGCTGACGCTGGGCCCCGGGCTGGACGACCGGGCCCTGGCGCTCCTCGCGGGACTCTCGGAGCTGGAGTACCTCCAGACCAACCAGTCGACGATGACTGACGAGGGGGTGAAGTCGATCGCTCCGCTCAGGAAGCTCAGGACGCTGAAACTCTTCCATCCCGGAAAGTCCTTCTCCGGGGCGGGGCTGGCGCAGCTCGTGGAGCTGCCGAATCTCGAGAAGTTGACCGTGGCCGGCTCGCTCGCGTTCGGCGACGAGGGGATGGCCGCCGTCGGCAGGCTGACGAACCTGGTTGAATTCCGCACGTGGCACGCGGGCCAGACCCTCGAGGGCGTGAGGCGGCTGAAGGATCTGAAGAAACTCAAGAGCCTGACCCTGGGACAGCGCCTGGCCTATAAGCCGCCGACCACCCTGTCGGATGAGACGATCGCGGTCCTGGCGGAGATGAAATCCCTGGAGAGCCTTCAGCTCGAGGAGGCCCGCCTGAAGGTCGACTCGTTGAGCCAGCTCAGCCGACTTCCCGGGTTGAAGAAGCTGATGCTGGAGGGGATCGACCTGCCGGAGGCGGACGTCGACCGGCTCAAGGGCGAGCTCTCGAAGGTGGAGGTCAAATGGACCCGGCCCAATGACGTGTACATGAAGAGGATCAAGGCGCTTTTCGGGGAGTAGGGGCGCCGGGACACGCGGAGGTGCGTGCCCTTGGAGAGCACGCAGGTTCCCTCTCGACCTCCCCGGCCGCCGTCTGATACACTCCCGGGGTGAGGATCCTCCTTTCCAACGACGACGGCGTCCACGCGCCCGGACTCCACCAGCTCGCCGATGCGCTCAAGAAGCTCGGCCAGGTCTTCGTCTGCGCCCCCGACACTGCCCGGAGCGGCGCCTCGAGCGCCCTCACCCTCTACACCCCCCTCGTCGTCCACGAGGTCGGCCCCCGAATCTGGGGCGTCAGCGGAAACCCCGCCGACGCCGTCAAGCTTGCCCTCAACGAGCTCCTGGACGTCCCCCCCGACCTCGTGGTCAGCGGCATCAACAACGGCCTCAACTGCGGCGCCAACGTGCTTTATTCGGGGACCGTCGCCGCCGCCCTCGAGGGCGCGCAGGCGGGGATCACCTCCTTTGCCGTCTCGCGCCGCGTTTCCCCGGTGGAGGACTACCGTGCCGAGGCGAAGGTCGCGGCGGAGATCATCGGCAGGCTCGCCCGCCGGCATCCCCGGCAGGCCACCGTCTTCAACATCAACATCCCCGCCGGGAAGCCCAAGGGCGTCATCACCGCAACCACGGAGCTCACCCCCTACACCGACCGCTATGACCGGCGCACCGACCCCCGCGGGCGGACGTACTTCTGGCTCCGGGGCGAGCCGCCCCGCGAGTTCAAGACCAACGGGCGGATCACCGACGAGGCCGCGGTCGCGCGGGGGCTGGTCGCCGTGACGCCCCTGCGCCGGAATCTCACCGACGAGACCCTGCTCGACGGCCTCGCCCGCGTTTTCCCGGGGAACAAGTAAGGCCGCTTCCATGCTCGCGGACTTCATCCATTCCGAGCTCGAGGAACTTCGCCGCTCCCACCTCGTGAGGGATCCCCGCGTGGTGGAGCGCGTCCGCGGACCCTTCGCCATGATCGGGGGACGCGAAC
>Ga0222749_10000698_pt1 | contig 19506 bp, 21 predicted proteins | sample IncBWH2Mmetat_FD_197234 | JGI IMG/M metagenome (GOLD analysis project Ga0222749, IMG submission 197234) | Metatranscriptome of lab incubated forest soil microbial communities from Barre Woods Harvard Forest LTER site, Petersham... | ecosystem: Environmental > Terrestrial > Soil > Temperate... | reverse complement strand
GCTGGCGATCTATCCAATAACTTCATTTTGCCCATCAACCTGCCCAACACAAACGTTTCGATATTCTAGGTTGAGTGCAGAACCGCTCCGAGTGTCCGGCAGTCTGTCCCGGAGGCACAGGCTCGTTGGTGGAACCAGATTCCACCGCAGGATTCACCCAGCGAGCCTTGGCCGAAATGAAGAAAGAGAAAAGATCAAGTCATGATTAGCGCGCTAATTGAACATGTGGAATTGGATGGATGGATTAGGACTTGATCAGTCTCAGGACTGACATCACCGACTAGCCGTCGAACAGTTCAAGGACTGTCCTCTATTGCTGCGCCAGTTCGTCGAGCTTTGCATCTCCCTTAAACCACCGGTCCCATCTAACGAAAAGTGAATTCGGAAATGTTACAGAACGATCACCCACGCAAAGGAACTCCTCCCGGTAAATAGAGAAGCCAACACTCTGCGGCGCGCCGCCGAAAGGCGACATATCGATTTTAGCAAATTTCGACGTTGTGTCAGCAATTGCCCCTCGTTCGGGAGTCAAATGCATGGTAATACTGCCGAGCTGCCGATCCGGAACCATAACGAGCATCCGCTAGCCCAATACTCCGCTTCTCCGGTTAGCGCCAAACCGAGCATCAACTGTCGCACGGAGGTACGCCATTTGACCTGAAACCTAAACCGCGATAAGGCGGCCGGAATGATATCGATTTGGCGTAGAGTGTCAGGCGCAGCATTCCATTGGAGGTCCCCATGGGCACTCGGCCCCCGATAGAACAACTCCAGCACGAACCGCAAATTGCGCGCTGGAGCCTGGCGTCTCGCGTCTCTTTCCGCTTCTTCTTTGCATATTTCGGACTGTACTGCCTCGCGACACAAATCTTCGCCAGCCTATTTCCCATCCCAAACGTCGATATTCCAGACCTCAGTGCGCGATGGCCGCTGCGCCAAATCATCTTCTGGACCGCCGCCCATGTTTTCCTTGTCCCGCCCCCCCTGGTCTACTCCAACACCGGCAGCGGCGACAAGACCTTCGACTGGGTACTGGTTTTCTGCCTGCTGGTTTTTGCCACTCTCTCAACCGTCCTCTGGTCGACAGCAAGCGTGAAAATTACGTCACGCTGTATAAATGGTTCCGGGTCTTCATTCGTTTTTCCCTCGCCGGACAGATGCTTGCCTACGGCATGTTTAAAGTCATTCCCTTGCAAATGCCTTTTCCATTTCTCGCCAGATTTGTGGAGCCTTTCGGCAATTTCTCCCCAATGGGGGTTCTCTGGTATTCCATCGGAGCTTCCCCGGCGTACGAAACTCTCACTGGATGCGCGGAGATGCTCGGCGGACTGCTGCTTCTGGTTCCTCGTACCACCTTGTTCGGCGCGCTGATCTGCCTGGCGGACACCGTCCAGGTCTTCGTGCTCAACATGACCTACGATGTGCCCGTAAAACTGCTTTCTTTCCACCTCGTCCTGATGGTCTTGTTCTTGCTCGCGCCCGATCTTCCGCGTCTCGTCAACTTGTTATTCCTGAACCGCCCCGCCGGGCCTTCCACCGAACCCCAACTCTTCGGTACGCGCCGCGCCAATCGCATTGCTCTGGCCGTGCAGATCCTCTTCGGCACCTGGTTAGTGGCACTGGGCGCTTATGGCGACTGGGACGCATGGCACACTTTTGGGGGCGGACGCCCTAAGTCGCCACTCTACGGCATCTGGAATGTGGAGCAACTCTGGATTGACGGCCAGCTCCGTTCGCCGCTCCTCACCGACTACGACCGCTGGCGCCGCGTCATCTTTGACACTCCCGACCGGAGCACCTTTCAGCGCATGGACGATTCGTTCGTCCGTTGCAGTGCTTCCTTCAACCTCAACGACAAGACCGTTGCGCTCATAAAGGACGACGACAAGAACTGGAAGGCGAACTTCACCTTCCGGCGTGTGGCGCCGGATCAATTGACCCTGGATGGCGAGATGGACAGTCACAAGCTTCACATGCACCTCCAGCTCGTTGACCGCAGCAAGTTTCTGCTCATCAATCGCGGTTTCCGCTGGATCCAGGAATACCCGTTCAACCGCTAACCGGACGAGATGTCTATCGGCATTAACTTAATTCGTTAGGACAATACAACGTCATGGAAAGTGACAGATGCGATTCGGGAAGAGTCGTCGGCAACTCTTACCTAACCGCCGTAAGGTCAGAGTAGCCCGTGATCCGCCCGCGACGGGATCCAGGACACCTTGTTTGACCGGGCCATCCTTATGAGTCCAAGGCAAGACCGCTAACGTGTTGAGGTATCAGTGGCTTATTCGGGTACGCTGTTCTTGGGTCACGATATTCGGCGGATTATGAGTCCTACTTAAGAGCAGTTATCTTGTTGGTTTGCCGTGCCTTAGCATTTTCTTGATAGTCGGTTTTAGCTCTATTTCGGCAGCAGTTGTTCCCAAGTTGTTCCCAACTTTTGTTGCAACCCCGACCCACATGCCTAGTTAACGCTGCGGGCTCGACAAGTGAATGCAACACCTCATAGTCCGTTTATCTGACACTACTTCCCCCTGAGGATCGGCCTGTATGGCAAGATTCAAACAGGACCTAAGCAGGGCAGTGTTCTCTTTGGATCAGCACTCGCGAACGAAATCAGGCTGCCTAATACAAGGAGGGCCGGGCTGATCCGCCGAGCAACGATGTATTCATGTTGGCGATAAGGTGCGTTCCCTCGCCTCCACCCCAGGCGTAGAGCAGAAACACTTGGGGAAATCCGCCCGCACGTAGCGTCAGACCCGCTGAAAAACTATGGATCCAAGGATTCGAACCAAAGTCTCCGCGCTGCAGCGCGACTTTCCCTTCCTCGGCCGCGAACGTAAATCCAAGCGGTCCCCAAATGGAATGCCCCAGGCTCTGGCGAAAAAACATGACATTGGGGGCTCTAAAGCGAAAATCCTGGTAGCTACTGAGCGAGGGATTGCCGTTGAGGTCCACGCCGCCGATTGTCGGCTGAAAGTAGAACGGCACTAGATTACCCCCGGGAGTCATGGAGGCGGCAAGAAAGAACTCCAGGTCGACGGCACCCTCGCGATCGCGAGTGATGGCCGCACACTCAGGTTGCTTAGGATCCGTTGATAAGGAGCAATCGTCAGGACCATTCGGATTGTTGACGCGCGGAAGGAAATATTCCGTTTTCTTTCTGTAAATCACGAACTCGTGAATTAGATCGGTCGTCAAGCGCTGAAAAGAAAAGTTGGAATTCCCTGGCGCGAAGAACTGCTGGTAAGCGAAACGATAATTCAGCCGGAGAAAATCGTCGAAAACCGTTGGACGAATCTGTATGCCTTCGCCAAGTTGCAAGGTTCCAGGCTGGCTGGTCAGCCCCGGAGCGGTAGCCTCAGTGTAAAGGGTCCCAATCGTTGGACTGGGTTGACCCATGCTGGGTCGGATATGCACGAACCGCCCGTTTATCTCGCCGTAAACGCTGGCATTCAGTGGCTGAAAAAAGGGCTTCACCACATTGCCGCCGACAATCATCTGCGTCATGCCATAGAAACTTCGGCCCGCTAGAGTGGTCGAAGGCCCCAGACCGAAATAAGTGAGCTTGTTGAGAGAGATGGCCTGGGCGTAGAAATTGATTACGGGATGTTCCTCGAGTTCCGAAAGCACGCGAGTCTTTCTGCCCTTGGTCCCAAAATGGCCGCCGACCGGTTTTTCACGTGTATCGACAAACTTGACGTACAAGCCGGCGCGCCAGGAGCCATTGATCGAACCGACAGCGTCCGAGTCCCAGTTAATCCGCCAGTTGTCCGTTGTCTTGTAACCGAGGTAGGCGATTCCAGCCCCGAATCCGTTCTGAGGAGCGATGCTGCCGACAGCAATGTGCACGGGCTTTCCTGTGAAGAGTTCCGCCGCGCAGGGAAAAATCTTAAAGGCTCCGCAGCTCTCCTTTAGCTTGTCAATCTCACCAGCTGGGTCAACCTTTGGGGCTGCCGGAGCTGGCTGAGGAGGATTGTCCTGGGCCCAAAGGGTTTTGGCAAAAAGAAGAAGCAGGGCCAATACTGCATGTCGCATAAGATCTCCTTCACCGACTCTTTCGCTTGACCAGCTTGCGTTTGATTTTGCGCTTTGCGGCTTTCTTGGTTTTCCTAGGTCGAGCCACTATCTTCGGTTTGGCCGCACGTTGTGGATGCAAGAGTGCCGTCATTTTCTTTAGATACTTGCTGGCGTGAAGTTCGGTCTTGATCTTGGAGACGTCTGTAAGTTTTTGTCCGGGCTTCAACAAGGATTTCTCGACTTCGGAGAAATGCTTGATTTGATGTTCGATCAAACTGGAGATAAAGCGATTGTGGTTATAAGCCCCCTTCGGCGTTTTAGGAACCTTCATGACCAGCTTGTATTTCTTTTTCATCTTCTCCCTCATACGTCAAAAACCCAGCAGTCGTCATCCGGCCGCAACGTGTCGGTCAGCGGGGTAAGAAAATTCTTGGAGTTTTTCTCGCGAACGGTGCGCTGGTCGTAGTTCTTCAAGAAGAAACTGGTGACCGTGCCGGGAATACAGGCGTGCTCGAAGATAATGGCGTTTGGATCTTCGGTGCCCGGCACCACGGTTCCCCTTGGAACATAAGGAGAAACGAGGATGGCAGGTACGCGAATTCCAAGACGGTCGAAGTTGAACGGCACTCCGGTTCCCGTTTTGTCCGCAGACGCAGAATAACCGTCCGATTGGCAAGCCGGAGGCACCACATGATCGTAGAGTCCCCCGTGCTCGTCGTACACGACCAGCAACGCGGTGGTTTCCCAGAGCGTCTGGTTTGCGCGAATGGCGTTGTAAGTGTTGGCGATCAATATTTCGCCCTCTTGCACGTTGTGATCGGGGTGCTGGTCGGAAGCCAGGATTTGGCCGCCACCCGGGCCGGGATGATCGTTGTAGCAAGGTTCGATAAAACTGTAGTCGGGAAGAGTGTTCCCTTTGCAATCGGCAACAAACTGGCTATAGCTGCCAAAAATCTGCGGCTGGTTCTTCAGGAGGTTGACGATCTCCATCGTCGAGCTCTGCTGGTCGTAGTAATAAATCTTGGCGGTGTGGCCGGTTTTAACCATGCGCTCGTAGATGCTCAGGATGGGGTCCTGAATGTAGAAAAGATTCATGTCCACGTTGCCGAAGGAAGTTCCGTAGTGCGCGAACGCGCGATTGCAAATGGTGGGTCCCGGTATCGAGGAAAACCAGCCGTTGAAGACTGCATACTCGGTTGCGAGTTTGGAGAGCACGGGCAAACTCTTCGGAGCAAAGTACGACATGATGGCGTGGGAAGCGTTGATATCGGTGCCCTGCGTAGCGTAGCTCTTGATGAATCCCTGCATGTTCGCGACGCGGCCGGGTCCCGGAGCAGTGCCGCCGAATATTTGTAAGTCAACGCCAGGAAAGTGATGATCGGGGTCGTGATCCAACTGGCCTTGGAACTTCGCGTTCGCTTGGACTGGGACGATTGTGCCGTTCACGTCGGGATTGGATTCGTTGCCGGTCAAGCCGTTGATTTTCGGATAGTTTTTCTTTAATCCGCCGAGCATGTGGTCGAAGGAGCGGTTCTCCATCATCAGGACGACGATGTGCTTCAGTTTGTCTAGTCCAAGGGTCATTTGCTTGCTACCTTCCTGTCCGACGATTCCGTTTTCGTTATCAACTTACGTGAGGACGCCGAGTTTCTTGGCGGCGAAATCGAGCACACGCGTTCCCCCGTAGCCGCCAACGATACCTACGACCAAAACGCTGATCAGGCTGTGTGCAATCATGGAATGCGTTTGGGGGACGACAGTAAAAACGCACAGCCAAACGAGGACGATGGCACCCATGATGCCGGTGAAAGTTCTCCACCAAATGGAGCCCTTCAGAGTATCTCGCGCAGCAATTCCACCGGCCACGCCACCGACGAGGCACAAAACGACAACGAGCCAAAGCGAAATCTCGATCGCAATGCGCTGCTTGTTGTGACCCGGGGTCCACATATCCAAGCTGGCAGCGCCACTCCACGTTGGCTCCAGGTAAAACGTGGCGGTGCCGTCGTTCGCGGATACATCAAAGGAATCCGGCTCCACGTGAAGGCTCGGATTCGTACTGGAGACGTTAACGTGGCGCTTGCGATCGGTCTGAATGCATCGGCCCTGGTCATCGAAGAAACAACCGACCAAAGGCTCCCGGTCGATCAACGACATCTTCACAACGGATTCTGATGTCGCCGGCCCGAACCCGTAAATCGGCGGTGAAAACACGACATGGATTGTGGAACTTCCTTGAACAGGCACTTTCGGAGCGGAGCTCACGAGCGAAATCGTGGCCTCGACCGAAGAACCCGACACGAGCTTTCCTTCCGCGGTCATTTCACCGCGGTGAATCACCATAGGTTGAGGACTGAAGGTGCCGTTGGACCAGGTCATCCAAAGCAGAATGTCGGACGGCGCTCCCTTTCCGTCAGGCGCCATGTAATAGACGCTGACCCGCGCGAAGTCTTTGCCATCAGAAAGTATTTCCTCCTTGCCAGTGGAATTCACGAGAAGCAGTTGCGGTGCTATCGGCGGCTCAGCAGGCGATCCGGCCGCAGGGGCAGCGGGCGGATTTTGGCGCTTGGACATGGCCTCCTCACCTAAGGAAGATTTCAAAGACGCCAGCGTTAACCGAGGACGGGTCTTTGGTGCGACTAGGAAATCGCGGAGTGATGCGCCAGTCGGCTTGGCATTTTTTACGGCCGATTTGCCGTGTTTGCGTGGAGGACTCACGATGAAAATCGTATTGCCAGCGGAAAGCAATGAATCCGTGGCTTCCGCCGCACGGATGTGGGTGACGCCATATTCCGTAGCGACGAATGTTACGCTGCCAGAATTCTGCCCTACTGGAATAACGATTTGCTGTCGTTCCACTTTCTTGGAGGGAAACGTCACTTCCAGGTTTAAGGTGCACGACCGTTCCCAAGTCGCGGGCTGATTGTCAGCGTTGCGCATGAAGACTCTGACCGAAACAACGGAATTGATGACGGTAGATGCGACTTCGGGTTGGACGTCAAGTTTGATCGGACCAGCCGCGGCGCGCGTTGCCATCTGGCGCATTTGGGATTTTTCTTGAACCGCCTGTGCCTGGGCGGAAACGGAAATTGCTGAGCACGCAATCCACAGGACTAATCGTGCTGAATAAATCCATGAAATGTCGAAACGCATGCGCGCTGACATGCCATCCTCCCAGCGGTGCTCCGCCCGCGGGCGCACCGCCCTTCCCCGTGCTCTCAATTAAAGGAAAGTCATAGTGAATAGTGTTCAATCGAAAGAAAGCGTTTCAGGATTTCTGCCACACGCGTTTCGTTGTCACTTTTCGTGGGATACAATCCTTGAACATGCAAACGGTCTACGAAGCCGCAGGTGGTCGCGACGGGTTGCTAAGGTTGGCCAGCGCGTGGCATACGCGGGTGCTAAAGGAAGAAGTGGTTAGCCATGCGTTCAGCCACGGATACCACCCGCAGCACACCGAGCGCCTTGCCGCGTACTGGGCCGAGGCACTCGGCGGGCCAACGACGTACTCTGACCAGTACGGTGATGAGACCTCTGTCGTGCGGATTCACAGCGGCAACGGGCTGCACGAGGAGATGGACCGGCGGGCGATCGCTTGTTTCGATCAGGCGCTGGAAGATGTCGGCCTCGCCAGCGACGAGCGGCTCAGGCGCGTGCTTCACGATTACTTTGCGTGGGCTACCACGACCACGATGTTTCGTTACCACCGCACGGCAGAGGATGTGCCAGACAGTCTGCACATCCCGAAGTGGTCCTGGGACGGACGCGTCGGTTAAGCGGCAAAGGGGAATTCCACTTGTCCGATTAGCGCGTTAATCAGGATCTAGAGCTAAGACCGTTTGTCCCGTCACGCAACGTCGGTATAATTCTTTAATGACAGATAGGAACGTACCCACGCTTTACGAATGGTGCGGAGGCGTGGAACGAATCGAAACACTCTTCAAGAAATTCTACGAACACGTCCGCGTGGACTCTGTACTAAGTCCGGTCTTCGCCGAGATGCCTGAGGAACACTTCCAAACTGTTGCTCATTTCGTTTCGGAAGTTCTCGGTGGGCCCAAGCTCTACACCAGCGACGGCAAGCACAGCCATTCAACGATGGTGGCGAAACACCTACAGAAGCATCTGACCGAGCAGCAACGAAAGCGTTGGGTAGCTCTGCTGCTTGATACCGCGGACGAGATGGGCATGCCCGATGATCCAGAATTTCGCTCCGCACTCGTGGGTTACTTGGAGTGGGGATCACGCATCGCTGTCATCAACTCTGCGGTCGTCGAAAACCCGATCGGGCCTTCGGTTCCGATGCCGCAATGGGGCTGGGGCGAGGTAAAAGGGCCTTACATTCCGTAGCGAGCAGAGTTCTCTTGCGTTAGAAAGTGACCTTGACTCTGGAATTGGTTCCAACCTTTAGGCAGAGTTTCCGATAACGGCGTTTATCAGGCACTCAGCCCAGTCCCTCGGTATTTCCCCACTTTTTGCGACGTCTACTTCCTTTTTGCGCTTCGACGCACGGGATGTGCCTGTTTCTTGAAAGTGTTACCGCTCTCCAGCGTGTACACATCCTTCGGCTGCCCATCCTCTTCCCATTCCACCTCGATTCTCTCAGGAACCTGTGCGCCCTCATGAATAAAGTTAAATGTTCCGCCCTCGATGGGACAGGCAGAGCCTTCAACACAGACGTAGCCGTCCTCCCCGACAAACTGCCGGGTTAATTCTTCTCCATGGCTGCTGAAAACGATTAAAGCTTTCCCGCAGCTTCGATTCCCGCAACCCGAAATAGCCTCAAACACGATGTCCGTTGCAGCATAGCCTTTGACATCGCGATACTCGAGACTGAGATTCTCCATTGGAAACACCGGAGAATCCCACAAGAATACGGGCTTGCCATCGCGGTATTCCCCGTAGACCATCCTGCCGGTCATAAACTGGCTGCGGAAAATCCCGATGATCGACTCAGGCCCATTCGCAGATAAGCGGTGAATGTCAAACAGCAGTTCCAGATCGAACGTGGCCGTTGTATCCCCAGGTTTCTCTAAGCCCGGTTCCCTTTTGGGCGCATAAGGCTCGTAGCCGGGAAGCGAAGGGCGAATTACGTGAAGCGCCTTTTCGCCTAGTTCTTTCAGTTCAGCTTCAGTTGGGCGCCTTGAATCTTTTAACTCTAATATCCACGGGCCTACTTTGACGTTTACCACGACATTGCGCCAAAACTCCGGTGGCGTCTCACCGGGAGCCATGTAGTGCTTCCCGAGGAGGAGATCCCATTTTCCCCCGGGGACTAGCAACCCTCTGTCTTTGAGTTGCACATTGAGTTCCGCGAGGGAGTTCGGACAGCCAAGGAATACTGCTAACCGAAAATTGACAACCATCGGCTTGCCGGTTAGGTTTCGGATGCACTGCACCCATTGGTCCTGGGCGTCGTACGATTGGTGAATGATCTGTGCTTGGGCACTGGTCGAACCGGCAGTTAGATAGGCGGCAAGCAAGAGGCTGACGGTCACGAAGCGCTTCAGGACGAATGCCAGGCCCACAAGAATGAATGCGCTGCTTTTCGAGAGTTTGGCAAGTTGTGGCTTTGCTAAAGCGAGCAATGAAATCAGGATTGAACTTTTTAATTGCAGTCGCAAACAGCGTGGGGGCATCAATCTGAACCTCCGCTCCTCTGCAAGTATATGGGAAACGCAATCCGAAGCCGCATGACAGACCTGGACGAGCGTGCTCGCTGTAGCAACTTCTTTCGCTTGCCGCCTTTGGCTGCCCCCACCATTGACCAGACCGCGCTCGGCCTAATTCTGGAAACTGTTGATATTCTCCTCACTACCCATGATCGGCTCTGGCACGGGCGCGCTAACGCCTGATAAGTCGCCTTACCGGACAAGTGAAAAATACGCGGTCCCGCCGCTTGTGATTGCACCCCGATATGGCAAAAGGGCAGTTTTGCTTCCTTCTATCCGCCCGGTACCTTGCCGCTTGCGCGGCGATTCAGTAGCCTTCCACCGGATCGCATCATCTTTTGGTTTACTGCGACCCTGCTATCGTAGGGGGCGGCTCATGCACCGTTTCAGGATTCGCGCAACGGTCTTCAACAACGCTTCGCTCGCTAGGCAAATTGTTTGGCTTGTACCCAAGCTGTGTGTCGTTCAGTCTTTGCTCCACCGATCTATGTATTAGCGAGCCGGGCGAGATCCAGCGACGACGACCCAAATTCAAGCGAATCGACCTGTACCACGCGCCTTGAACGGTCTGACGATGAACTACCTTCGGCCAAACTTCAGCAATCCGCCAGAAACCCTGTAGCGATTCGTGCTGGTTTTTCGTAACAGGGTCGGGTGCAACATACGGCGGCTTGCCTCCTAGAATGTCAACCTTCCGTTGCGGATCAACCGAAAGACCCGCAAGCTCTGCCTCGCACAACATCCATCGCAAGGCAGTCTGCGAGAGTTGGCTCTCCGATTCTGGGTAGCTGCCGCCCACATCCGAATGAACTCCAGCAAACCAAACCTCTAGAATGTCTTGTTGATCGTCGTGTGGTTCACCGAATGAATTCTCTCGAAAGAAGGCCCGCCGCTCATCAATAGAAACTGCGTGCCTGACAATATGAAAGTCGGGATTTTTCGTGACCCTGGTAAATGGGAAATTGACAGCGTTGTAGATCCATCCCAATGAGCTGACAGTGTCCCATACACCTACGAAATGTGTTTTGCATTCCCGAGAGAAAGTCTTCTTAAAGTCCGCCGCAATCTTAAAGTCAATCTCCTTGCGTTTCGCCATCCTGATTGCATAAGGGATCAAGCCCTCGTTGCCCACGGTGAGAAGCCCGACAAGGTGAAGCAACCCGCAGAGAGCTCGGGCGGTATAGGCTCCACGGCTAAAGCCAAAAACATAAATGTGATCACCAGGCCGAAAGGTTTTCATTAAGAACTGATATGCGTCTGCTACGTTATCTGAAAGACCGTAGCCGAAGGCGAGGCCAATTGTGCGCGTCCACCATTGACCTATTGGGCTTAGCGCGTTTCGAGCACCCATCGTGCCAACACCGGGATGATAGTATGCGATTTGGGACTCATCGCAGACCAGAGTTTTGTAGAGCTTCACAACGTTGGAGTTTTGCGCTCCAAATTCATTTCGCGTGCCGTCACAGCAGATGACTATGTTTTTTGTCATTTCCGACCTGCATGCACGTTGTAGGGGCTTGCTGAATATTCATTTTATCGAGGAATGGACAGCGTTCATGGCTGGTTATCCAAATCTACCCACTGTCCGTTTTTTTGAACCTCGATCTTCGTAATAGGATGAACTTCCCACACAGTGGCTCTCTGAGTTCCGATTACACCGATATGCTCAGAGTCATACATCAGCCAACCGCTGATTCTCACTTGAGTCTGCGAGTCCACCAGTGGAGTTAGCATGGCGGTCGTCCACTTGTGCGCAGGTCTTGTACGCGGCGTGGTCTCAACGATGATTGCGTCGCTGATTTGTTGCGCAGAAGAGTTGGTGAGGTAGATGTGCCAATCGACCTCGTCGAGGCCAGTCAAATGGCAGTTCGTGGACTCCCCGCTCCCGCTGTTCTCAACGTTGATCTTGTGAGATAGAAATCCAACCACTCTGACAGGGGCGGTGACAAAATCATTGATCCGGTCGGAAGGCAAGTTCGCAAGGTCGTTCCATCCAATGTCAACATAATCGGAGTCCCCCGGCACGTCGGTCCGATTCTTATTGGTGTTGAGCGCCTTGGGCACCGGCTTCGTGGCGTCACCTGTCGGGCCGCAGACTTGGTTCCCATTCTCAATCAATGGCTGTCCAATCGCGGTCTTTCTTGCGTTCATGAGTTGTGAAAAGACGTCGCCGGATGGGGTCGGAGAAAGCGTGGATGGTCCTGGCGGAGTGGGCGTTGCGGGAGCCGGTGCACCTGCAAGCACTGTGATATTCCGTGCCCACACCCAGCCATCCTGACCATCAGCTGCGGTTACATGGTAAAAGCCATTGGTCTGGCCGGGCTCCACCAGCTGGAGCTGGGCTCCTGGCTTAAGACTCTCGATGATGTCACTGGCGGTCGATGCATCGGAGCGCAGGTTTACGTTGCGCTTGACGACCGCCGTCTGGGCGTCCGCAAAACTAGCCCAGAATAGACAAAGAACAAAAAGGTGTAGCAGGCGCTTCATGGTAGGAACTCCTTTCTCAATAGTGAAGAAGTGCGATGAAGCGTTTCACTGATGCAATGTTCTTGGGGGGTATAACAATGGAGTGCCGTTCACCCTTTTATTAAGCCGTGCCCACACGCTAAGTTTGGGACAGGGCGGATGATGGGTATGGCGGTCCGGGCACAAGCGATAGGCCTCCGAGCCCGGCCTCGATGCCTATCAGAACAATTGCAGAGCTATTTACAAACGCCGCATTTCCCACCTTCTTTGGCGCAGTGCTTGCAGTACTTACAATTCTTGCAGGCGTGACACGGGTCGGCACCTGTACAGGTTGCGGCGAAAGTGTCGAACGAAATTTGACCGATGAGAAGGGATAACAACAGAATTTGTGAAAGGGCAACGAGGAATCGCGATTTCAGCATTGCTGTGTCCTCCGAGGACGATTGGGGACAGATTCTGCGCGTAGCATGTGCCGATTCTCCGCGTGCGTCAAGGTTTTAGGATGTTCTGTATGCAGTACGTTACCCTGACGGCATCAGTTCAGCCGGAAAGGATGCGCTGCTTTTCCTATTCACTTGACAGTACGTACCTATATGAGATAAGTATATCGTAGTTAATGAGGAGAGCATCCTCAAAACAAGGAGAGCGCTATGATCATTGGCGACCGGCTTCGCGCGATCCGCGAAGACAAGCAACTCTCCCAAGGTGACATCGAAAAGCGCACCGGCCTACTTCGCTGTTATATCTCCCGCGTAGAAAATGGCCATACGGTTCCGGCCATTGAAACGCTGGAGAAAATGGCTCGTGCTCTGGAGGTCCCTCTTTATCAACTCTTCTACGACGGCGAAGAGCCGCCTAAGCTGCCGAATCTACTCAAGCAGAAATCTGGCGAAATCGCTTGGGGCAGTGTCGGCAAGGATGCGCGGTTCATGACAAAGCTTCGGCGTGTGCTGGGTAAAGCCAAGGAACAGGATCGAAAGATTATTCTGCTGATGGCCCAGAAGATGGCTCTGCGAAGCATGTCCGCCGCTTCCTGAAATTACTCAACTTTCTGACTCTTGAATAATTTGGCTCGACCGAGACAGTCCTAGAACTGTTCAGAAACCAGGCCGATGAGGACAGTCCTGGAACTGTTCGACGGCTAGTCGGTGATGCCAGTCCTGGAACTGTGCGAGTTCTAATCCATTCAATTCCACTTGTCCGGTAACGGCGTTTACCAGGCACTAGTCACGAGGCAGCATTAGACTAGAACGCGTTGATCACAAATTCGTCGAGAAAAGTCTTAATATCTCATTCAACTTTGCGAGGTGCACAGTGAAGCCACTCTCCTTGGGTGTTCTGAGACTGTTCGGAGCAATGGGGGAGGATCGCTTGGACCTGCATGTGCTCTTCGAGGCAGCGGGCAACGATCCTGAACAACGGCTACGCGTGCTCGATACCGTTGATGAGTTGGTACGCGCAGGCATGCTGGACGCGTGCGGTGGCGACTTCTACGCGATGACCGAGAAGGGTAAAGAAGCAGTGGCGCAGTCTTAGGTAAAGAGCAACACCTGTCCTGTTACTGCGTTAATCAGGACTTAGCCGAGTCAGTCCGTTCCTCGCTACTCGTGCAGTACCACGCTCAAGAGAGAAGTATTGATCTGAAGACCCCCGTTGTACTCGATGAAACCGAGCTTGCGGAATTTGTTCATGAAGAAATTGACTCGTGGGCGCGTCGTGCCAATCATCTCCGCCAGTGTTTCTTGCGACATCTTGGGGAGAACTCCGTGGGGTTGGTCTTCTTTGCCATAACGGGCAAGCAATAGAAGGGTGCGGGCGAGACGCTTCTCGCTAGAGTTAAAGAGCTGATCGGTCAGATCCGCCTCGATTCGAATGTTCCGTGCCAGCATGAACCGGATGAATCGGTCGGAGAGGGCATGCTCCTTGTGAAGCACCTTGAACATTTCATTCTTCCCAATAACCAGCACAGTGCTCCGCATAATCGAGGTGGCCGTTCCCATGCGAACTGGCTGACCTGCGAGAGCGCCTTCACCAAAGAAGTCGCCCGGTCCCAAAATGGCGATGACTGCCTCTTTGCCGACTTCATTCACTACGGTGAGCTTCACCCCACCTTCTTGCAAGTAGATGACACTCGTCGCGTCGTCACCTTGAGAGTAGATGACTTCCGCTTCCTTAAGGGCTCTAACTTTTCTCGCCACACCGGCGGAATCGAGGAAAGCTTGGGCATCGAAAACGGGCACCTTTACTTTTTTGAGTTTTTTGGCCATCGTAGCCATGTGAGTCTTCAAGTCCAATTTAACTGTGAAGGAGGATTACTGTCTGCAGGGTATCAAACACGGTCGGTAGGCTATTTTAACCCAATCTCGTTATTATACTGTTGGATAACTTCGTAACACTCGCAGGCGCACTCTTCGAGTTTCGCGCGACTCAGAATCTGCAGCGTACCACGCGTGTACTCGATAATCTGCTTGTTCTGCAAAATACCAGCCGCCAAGCTTACAGTGGGTCGGTCCGTCCCCAGCATCGTCGCAAGGAAATCGTGGGTGATAGTGAGCGTCGCGGAATCCACTCTGTCCTGAGTGATGAGTAGCCAGCGCGCGAGGCGCTGTTCAATATTGTGGAGCCGATTACATGCGGCTGTTTGCGCGAATTGCATCCCCTGAACTACTGCATATCGGGTCAGAATCCGTTGAAGCTCTGGGGCTGATTGCAAGACCCTCTTCAATCCGCCCATTCTCACCCGGAATCCGTCTCCCGCAATTTGTACGATCTCGCGCACTTGGTTCTTATTTATGCCAACCGCGGCCTGTATCCCCGAAAACCCTTCCCTGCCAACCTCTCCTACTTCAACGGTCTTTCCATCTTCAGTCGCAATGACGAGAGACACCATACCTGCATTTGGGAAATGGACAAACTCCAGCGGGTGGCCCGGTTCGTAGAGAGTAAGATGGTGAGGCATGCGGAGAAATTCCAGGCGAGGATTAAGCAGGGCGTACTCCTTGTCGGGAATTGATAAAAGGATCTTGTTGCCTACTCGGTGCCCTGCAGTGGTTGTCCGTTCGTTCGGCTGCATGATTTGAAAGTCTCCTTTTTCAGCCACAACGTTGCTCCCCCGTGCGCAAGAAACGGGGTAACTTCCGCGGGTAGTGTTCCAAATGAGTAGTACTACTTTTTTGAAAGCTCGCCCTTGAAATGGCTTTCAACATCTTCACGACTAAGTGGCTTTTTTGCTTTGGTCAATACGACCGAATAGAAGACCTCATTGCCTTCAGGCTGCGTGATAAACGCCCCATCTTCCGGCAGTTCTTGGCAGATGAATTTCACTCTTCTGCCGTCTTCAAGTGTTTTGATCCAGTCTTCGTCTCGCATGTTCGTAGTTGTGCCTGCAGTATCCCTGATGACCGCTGCAACCTATTCGGTCTTCGGGCCTTCTGACTTTTGGGTGCTTGACACAAACGTGAGCATCAAACTCTTTGTCGCGCTGGTCCGCATACTTCTGCTTCATTTCATCCAGTGATTTGTGAAGGGGCGCACCAGAAGGCTTAAATACCCAGTTGCACTCGGAGCAACCGAAGCCCTGAAGTTTCTGGCTCTCAATCCACACCAGCTTACGTGGCATGGCCGCAGTATACGCTCCTGGCCCTGTGCAAAACTGGACAGTATCTGTAGGGTGAAACACGCTTAAAAAGTGGGTGAAAGTGTCCCATGCCCCAAGGAGGGGACGCATGACGTGTTTAATTTTGAACACTTATTGAAGCCTTGCCTAACGATAGAGGGTGCTACAGTCGCTCCAGTTCGGCAAAGGCTCACGCGCCATGTTTGAATCGCCCAGGTGTTCAGTTCGGTCGATAAGCAGCCAGATCGGAGAAGATCGAGTCTTTCAAAACTCCACTGAGCGAAGAATTGTGAACTAGCAATCCCTTTCCGTACTCGATGTACCCTCGCTTCTTAAACTTATTCATAAAATAACAGACGCGGCTGCGAGTTGAGCCTATCAGTCCCCCAAGTGTCCCATGATTGATTTTTGGAATGACTGCGGTTGGCTTGCGTATCTTGTCGTAGCGCGCGATTAGCAATAGTGCGCGAGCCAACCGTTCCTCACAGGAGCATAAATGTTGGTCGATTAGGTCCTCTTCAATCCGGATGTTCCGTCCAAGCAAGCAGGCAATAAAATGGTCTGAGAACTCATGGCCATTGTGGAGAGCGCGCATCATCTCCTTCTTTTGGATGACCAGGATCGTACATCGTGTAAGAGCGGTAGCAGTCGCGGTGAGGAAAGCTTGACCCGTCATGCATCCCGCACCCAGGTAGTCTCCACGATGGAGAATCGCAAGGACCGTTTCTTTACCCCGCTTCGACTTAACGGTGATTTTCACTTGCCCTTTCTCGATATAGAACACTTCCTCGCTGGCGTCGCCCTGCGAACAGATAGCCTGTCCCTCACGAAATAAGGTGATAACACTTTTTGCGTCTATTTTTGTTAGAAATACCGCTGGTTGAAAAGATCTCTGGCGCTGACGAGTCATGCCGGCCTCAAAGACCCTGCCTTTGATCTTGGTGGAGTGCCGATTTCACGGACACTTGAATAGCAGACTTCGGGTGACATTTATGTTCGATTGTGGACAGTTCGAATGGCCACAGGTTTCTACCAGTAATCGCCCTGGCTATGGCTGGCCAACTCCTGATAAGTCGCCTTACCGGACAAGTGGAATCCCTGATCAGCACTCATCCGAGTAGCGCGCTAATCAGGCGTTGGGTCTTTGGCTGATGGGAAATCCCGCTCACAACATTCATCGCTGCGAACTAATGCTTGGCTTGCGTATCCAATAATGGAAAACGGCAAAACCGGCGACCGAAAGAGTACCGTAGCTCACCCGAAAGAGAACTTCTCCTGGTCGTGAGTGACCCGCTTCGGAACTTTGCACTCGGTATATCGTCTCGTAAGCCCACAGGGCAACACCGTAGACCAGAGACAATGCTCCCAGTACGAGAATGAGGTCAATGATGTTGGCAAGGATATCTGCCCCCTTCTCCGAACGGATTGGCCAATATCCGCCAAGCATGACTACAATTGCGACTCCCGCAAAGAGCATCCCCACGCCCGGCATTGGGTCAAGGTGTACGCCACTGCCGACCAACGGGGTCACAATGTAAAACAAGCATCCAAATAGTGTTAGCGGTGTCGCAAGCAAAGTCCTCAGCAGGGTGGAAGCATCCATCGAGGGTAGATTACTCCAGATAAAAATGAGCGCCATTCGATTAGTTTGGAATAGTCGCTAAAGTGCACCCTGCAACTTTAGGCACCAGCGGCAGTTTCGAGTTCCAGCCAGTCAGTGCCTGATAAGTCGCATTACCGGACAAGTGCCGTACCAGGACTTCACTAATATCCGGAATCTATAGCGTGAAAAGCTCAAATCGAAATGCTGAGTGGAGAGACTCCAATAAAACATTTTTGTCACTGAACGCGCTCGCAGATCTCCCGCAATCATCAAATCTTGGCGCTGACTTCTTAGGCTTCCCTATACCTTGGGAGGATGAAACAAATCTCATGCTGTGCGCACTAGTTTTTCTTTACCCACTATAGGCTCGGCAGCTATCTTCATCTTGTTTTCCACCGATCAGAGAAACAAACAGCATCACACAACGGGCCGATTCCCGTAAGATATGGAAGTCCAGCCTGATGGACGCCGGTACACTCAATATGTCATTTGTTGTGCCGAATCTGTGAGGAACGCCCGTTATGTTTTCGCTCCGCATCTGTCGACTCGTTCTCTCGCTTTCTGCACTGCTGTGCACGTCGATGTTCGCCCAAAAGAAGCCGCTCTTCACTTCGCCGCTGCCGACCGGTGTGCGGCTCGATCCCGCCGGCGAAGCGGTTGAGCTCGGCAGCCTGCCGATCAATCTCGTACTCACGCCTGAAAAGGACAGAGCCGTGGTGGTGCTCAGCGGCTGGCGCGAACAGGGGGTTCAAGTCGTCGATTTGAAGACGCGGAAGGTCACCCAGACGCTGCTCCAGGATGGCGCATTCTACGGCGCTGCCTTCTCGCCCGACGGCCATCGCCTCTGCGTCTCCGGCGGCAACACCGACATGATCTTCGTCTACGTATGGAAAGATGGCGCCGCCACCCTCGAGAACAAGTTCGAACTGGCGAAAGCAAAAACGGCGGATGCCACCGGCACAAGCTATCCGGCGGGACTGGCGTTCTCGCCCAATGGAAAATTCCTCTATGTCGCCGAGGACGTCGGCGATCGGCTCGCCGTGGTGAACGCCGCGACCGGCGAGATCACACAACGGTTTTCTACCGATCATTATCCCTACGAGGTCGTGCTCACCGCGGACGGTCAAGTGTTCGTCTCGGCCTGGGGCGGCAGCACGGTGTCGCAGTTCCGCGTTTTGGCAGACGGAACGCTCGCGTATCTCGGCCGGATCGAGGTCGGTCCGCATCCGTCGGCGCTGGCGGTGCGGGGAACGAGTATGTACGTCACACTCGCGGGTAGCGACCGCTTGGCCGTCGTCGACACGAAGCTGCGGAAGGTCGCGCGCTATCTTCACGATGCCGCGCCCGGTGCCCCGCCCGAGGGCAGCACACCCAACGCCCTCGCATTTACCTCCGATGGCAAGCGTCTGCTGGTAGCAGAAGCCGACAACAATGCCGTCGCCATCTTCGACGTAGCTACCGGCCAGTTGCTTGGGCGCGTACCGACCGATTGGTATCCCACGGCGATCGCCGAAGTAGGTGGTCAACTCCTCACCCTCTCCGGGAAAGGACACGGCACTCATGCCAACCCCGACGGCCCCGTACCGCTCACGAACTGGCCGAACGAGAAGCCAACAGCGTACGCACTTGGACAGTTGAATGGCACACTGCGCATGCTCTCCGCATCGCTGCCGCCGCAGCAACTAACTAGCTACACCGAGCGCGTTGTGACCGCCAATAACTGGGAGCATAAGCCCGCGGCGCGGCGCTATCCGCCGTTTCGCCACGTCGTCTACATCATCAAAGAGAATCGTACCTATGATCAGGTCCTCGGAGACATGACAGAAGGCGATGGCGACGCGAGCCTCGTCTATTTCCCCGACATCACCATCACTCCGAACCACCACGCGCTCGCGCGGCGCTTCGGCCTGTTCGATCGTTTCTTCGTGAATGCCGAGGTCAGTTCGCAAGGACATATCTGGTCTACCACTGCCTACGTCACGAACTACGGTGAGAAGACCGTACCCTCCGGTTACGCTGACAAGCGGGCGGACATGGACGGCGAAGAGAGCGATGAGCCGGAACGCGGCTTCCTGTGGACACTCGCAATCCGAGAGGGCATCACTTTCCGCGACTACGGTGAAATGGTC
>Ga0222749_10000697_pt1 | contig 19518 bp, 13 predicted proteins | sample IncBWH2Mmetat_FD_197234 | JGI IMG/M metagenome (GOLD analysis project Ga0222749, IMG submission 197234) | Metatranscriptome of lab incubated forest soil microbial communities from Barre Woods Harvard Forest LTER site, Petersham... | ecosystem: Environmental > Terrestrial > Soil > Temperate... | reverse complement strand
GCCAACGGACTCGTCACGGCTCGGGTCGACAAACGCACCGGGACCTTTTCGCTGAAGTACGGCGGTCTGGACGTCGTCTCCCGCGGCTACTGGTCCCAGGTCGGGAGCTCGTCGGCGGGTTCCATCGCCTCGTTCGGCTCCGAGCGGGAGGCCTCCCGGAGGATCGATCCCTCGAGGAACGGCGGCGCGCGGGCGGAGGTCTCATGTCGGTTCGCCCACGACGGCAAGTCGGCCGGCCTGCCCTGCGACGTGGAGATGCGCTACTCGCTCGGGCGCGGCGACCGGGGGCTCTATGCCTGCGCGGTGTGGGAGCACAAGCCCGGCGCCCCGGGATTCAGCGTCGGCGAAGGGCGGATGGCCCTGAAGCTCAATCCCGAGGTCTTCGACTTTCTAGCGGTCGACGCCGACCGGAGGCTGGAGCTTCCCGCGGGGTCGGACTGGGACCGGGGGGAGCCCCTCAACATGAAGGAGGTCCGTCGCATCACGACGGGACCCTTCGCCGGGCGGGTGGAGCACAAGTACGACTACTCCGCGATCCTCGCCGACACCCCCGCGTACGGCTGGACGAGCGTGAAGCGGAAGGTCGGTCTCTGGCTCATCAACCCGAGCTTCGAATACCTCGCCGGCGGGCCGACCAAGGTCGAGCTCACGGGCCACCTCGACGTCAACCCGGGCGGATTGCCGACCCTGCTCAATATGTGGCACGGGAGCCACTATGGAGGCAGTTCCCTCACGGTGGCCGAGCAGGAATCGTGGACCAAGGTCATCGGACCCTTCCTGGTCTACTGCAACGACGCCCCCGACCAGGACCGGCTCTGGAGGGACGCACTGGCCCGGGCGAAGATCGAGGGGCAGGCCTGGCCGTACGCGTGGGCCTCGGACCCGAAGTATCCCGACGCAGCCTCGCGCGGAACCGTCACCGGCACGCTCGCCGTCACGGACCCGCTGGCGCCCAAGCTGGACGTCCGGAACCTGCGCGTGGGCCTCGCCGAGCCCGGCGTCGACTGGCAGCGCGACAGCAAGGGCTACCAGTTCTGGGCCCGGGCCGGCGAACGGGGCGCCTTCGCGATCCGGAACATCCGTCCGGGGCCCTACACGCTTCACGCCATGGCGGACGGGGTCCTGGGCGAGTTCAGCCTCGCCCAGGTCATGGTCGGCGCCGGGAGGACGCTAGACCTGGGGAGCCTCCAGTGGACGCCCGTCCGGAACGGACGGCAGGTCTGGGAGATCGGGGTCCCGGACCGGAGCGCCGCGGAGTTCCGTCACGGCGACCACTACTGGCAGTGGGGGCTCTACCACGAGTATCCCAAGGAATTCCCCCAGGACGTGAACTTCGTCATCGGGAAGAGCGACTGGCGGAAGGACTGGAACTACTGCCAGCCTCCGCGCATCGAGGGCGGCCGTGTGCGACCGACGACGTGGTCGATCCTCTTCGACCTGCCCGAGGGTCCGCGCGGGAAGGCGACGCTCCGGCTGGCGATCGCGGGAAGCCGGCTCGCCGCCGGCATCGACGTGGAGGTCAACGGCACCTCCGTGGGCGACACGGGCCGCCTCCCGGATACCGGGGTCATGCACCGGGACGGCATCCGGGGATACTGGTGCGAGCGGAGCGTCTCGTTCGATGCGGACCGGCTCAGGGGCGGCCCCAACGTCATCCGGCTGAGGCCTCCGGCAACCTCCTGGGTGAACGGGGTGCTCTACGACTACCTCCGCCTCGAGCTCGACCCCGCCCGCTGAGCATCCCCAAATTGCACTCGGGGGGGGCGGGAGGTAGACTGGGGGCCGGGCATTTCTCCTTTATGCATGGAGAGAAACGACCCCGTGCGTCCTTGAGTTATATAGGTAATCCATAGGGTTAGCCCATTAGGACGGTTGGAGCGGAACCGGTGGCCCAAAGCCTGTTGCGGACCAGTCTTCGGCTCATGGCGGTCGTCGCCCTGACGGCCGGCATTGCCACCTCCGCCCTCACCCAGGCGCCCCCCGCCCAGGGTCCGGACCTCTACCGGGACAAGATCACGCCCCTCCTGGGGAAATACTGTTTCAAGTGCCACGGCCCCCAGCTCAAGCCCAAAGGCGAGCTCAATCTCTCGAAGTTCGGAAGCGAGGCTTCGATCCGCGAGAACCGGAAGGTGTGGAAGGAGGTCCTCAACAAGATCCACACCCGCGAGATGCCTCCCCCCGAGGAGACCAAGGAGCAGCCCACCGCCGAGGAACGCGAGACCATCACCAAGTGGCTCGAAGGGGTCCTGAACAAGATCGACCCCAACGCCCCCAAGACCGCCGGCCGCGTGACCTTCCGGCGCCTCAACCGGCATGAGTACCACAACACGGTCCACGACCTCCTCGCCGTCGATTTCAACCCCGTCGGCGACTTCCCGCAGGACGATATCGGGTACGGATTTGACAACATCGGCGACGTCCTCTCCCTTCCGCCGCTCCTCATGGAGAAGTACGTGTCGGCCGCGAAGAAGATCGCGGAGCAGGCCGTCGTCAGCAAGGAGAAGGACAAGCTCATCTACATCGCCCGGCCCGTCCCCGACGCGAAACCGCCGAAGACCCCCAAGGACGCCGCGAAGGAATGCCTGACGCGGCTGGCGACCCGGACGTTCCGGCGCCCCCCGGCGCCCGATGAGATGGACCGGCTTCTCAAGCTCTACGAGGTGGGGGAGAAGATCGAGGGGGGCGACTTCGAGAAGGCGATGAAGCTGCCCATCCGCGGCCTCCTCGTTTCGCCGTTCTTCCTCTTTCACGTGGAGCTCGAAGGGGGGATGGAGACCTATCCCCTGTCCCCCTGGGAGCTCGCGACCCGCCTGTCCTATTTCCTCTGGGCCTCGATGCCCGACGACGAACTCTTCGATCTGGCCAAGACCGGACGCATCCTCAATCCCCCCGTGATCGAGGCGCAGGCGATCCGGATGCTCAAGGACCCGAAGGCGCTGGCGCTCTCGGAGAACTTCACGCCCCAGTGGCTCCAGATCCGCCGGCTCGACGAGATGAAGTTCGACCACAACCAGTTCCCGGCCTGGGACGCCGGGCTGAAGGCCGACGCGGTCCGCGAGGTGGTCCTCTTTTTCGAGGCGATCAAGTCCGAGGACCTGAGCATCCTCAACTTCATCGACTCGACCTTCACGGTGGTGAACGACCGTCTGGCGCGCCACTACGGGATCTCCGCGATGGGAAGCGGGTTCCAGAAGGTGACGCTGACCGACGCGAAGCGGGGCGGGATTTTGACGATGGCGGCGATCCTCGCCGCGACCTCCGACCCCGACCGGACGAGTCCCGTCAAGCGGGGCAAGTGGGTGCTCGAGACGATCCTCGCGACCCCGCCTCCGCCGCCCATCCCCGACGCGGCGAACCTGAAGACGGATCCGGAATCCGCCAACCTCCCGCTCCGTCAGCGGATGGAGAAGCACCGCGCCGATCCCAACTGCGCGAGTTGCCACAAGCGGATGGATCCGATCGGCTTCGGGTTCGAGAACTACGACGCGATCGGGGCGTGGCGCGACCAGGACAAGGGCCAGCCCATCGACGCCTCGGCCGTGCTTCCGGAGGGGACCAAGTTCAACGGGCCGGTGGAGCTCAAGAACATCCTCAAGCAGCGGAAAACGGAATTCGTCGAGGGGTTTGCGGAGAAGATGCTCACCTACGCCCTGGGCCGGGGCGTAGAGCCTTATGACGGGCCGGCGGTGAAGGCCATTTCCGACGCGGTGGTGAAGAACGGATACAAGTTTTCGGCCTTGATCGTTGAGATCGTGAAGAGTTACCCGTTCCAGTATCGCCAGAAGGACAAGGGGAAGAGATGATGCGGGATCTACAGCTCAGCCGCCGGGCCCTCCTCCGGGGGACCGGGACCGCGATCGCGCTGCCGTTCCTGGAGGCGATGATGCCCCGGACGCTTCTCGCGGCCCCCGCCGCGAAGACTCCGGTGCGGATGGCCTTCGTCCACTTCACCAACGGCTGCAACATGGACCTCTGGAGGCAGCCCAAGGCGGGCGGGCTTCCCGAGACCCTGACCCCCCTGAAGCCCTACGTGAAGGATCTCCTCCACATCACCGGCCTCAAGCACACGAACGGCGAAGGGCTGGGCGACGGCGCGGGCGACCATGCCCGTGACGCCGCGGTCTACCTGACCGGCCTCCATCCCAAGAAGACCGACGGGAAGGACATCGCGGCGGGCGTCTCGGCCGACCAGTACGCCGCCCAGCAGATCGGGGGCGAGACGCGGTTCCCCTCCCTCGAGCTCGGCACCGACGGCGGCGCCCAGTCGGGCGGCTGCGACTCGGGTTACAGCTGTGCCTACTCGTCGAACATCTCCTGGAGGACCCCGTCCGCCCCGATGGCCAAGGAGACCAATCCCCGGTCCCTCTTCATCCGGCTCTTCGGCGACCCGAAGGCCCGTCAGAGCGAGGCGGAGATCGCCCGAGAGGCGACGTACACCCGGAGCATCCTCGACATGGTGCTCGAGGACACCAAGCGGCTGAAGAACCGGATCGGGGTCACCGACCAGGTGAAGCTGGACGAGTACCTCGACGGCGTCCGCGCCATCGAGAAGCAGATCCAGGGCGTGGAGAAGATGGCCGCCGCGCCCCCTCCCTCGATCGAGCTTCCGAGCAGCGTGCCGTCGGACCACGGGGAGCACCTCCGGCTCCTGTACGACATCCTCGCGGCCGCGTTCCAGACCGACCAGACGCGCATCGCGACGTTCATGCTCACCAATTCGGGCAGCAACCGGATGTTCCCCTCGCTCGGACTGTCGGAGGGGCACCACACGCTGTCCCACCACGCGGGGTCCAAGGACAAGCTCGAGAAGGTCGGGAAGATCGACAAGTTCTACGTCGAGCAGTTCGCCCACTTCCTCCAGAAGCTCAGCGCCATCAAGGAGGAGAGGGGCACGGTCCTCGACAATTCGATGATCATGTACGGCGGGGGGATCTCCGACGGCAACCGCCACAACCACGACGACCTGCCGGTCATCGTCGCCGGGAAGGGCGGCGGGACGCTCGCCTCGGGCCGGTTCCTCAAGATGATGGGCCAGCCCGTCTGCAACCTCTTCCTCGCGATGTTCGCGCGGATGAAGGTGAAGGCGACCACGTTCGGCGACGGCACCCGGCCGCTGCCCATCTAGGCCGGCGGGGCGATTCCGGCGGGCGGAATTGAACCCCGCCCGGGAGTCGGGTATCCTCTGGGGGCATGCACGTCGTGGCGATGCTCCTGGTCCTTCTTCAGCAGAAGATCATCGATCGCAATGATCCGCAGAAGGACCTCTACAACAAATCGGTGAAGGCGTGCGAGCAGGCCCTCAAGCTGATCAAGACGGATCCCGAGGCCGCGCTCCAAAAACTCAATGAGATCCACGAACGGCTCAAACCGGCGGACAAGCGGGGCCTCGAGCACTATGAGAAGCTGATCCAGTTCGAGATCATGGCGGGGGACTATACGAAGCCGGTGGCCTTCTATCCCTTCCAGTACCGCGGCCTCGCCCGGCTCAAGCTCGCGGCCCTCGCGAAAGAGGTCGAGGACCAGCGGCGGCTGCTCGCGGAGGCGGCCGCCGACTTCCAGAAGTCGCTGGACCGGGGCGTGAGGGCCAGCGAGGAGTTCCTCAGGCAGTCGAGGGAGGAGCTGGAGAAGCTCCCCCCGCCGCCCCCCCCGGCGCCCACGCCCGAGGAGCTTGCCGCGGCGTGGTCGAGGGAGTGGGGCGCGCTCCGCCCGAAGCTCGCCTTCGCGACCTTCAAGCCCGGTGAGGCCGCGCGGGCCGGCACCGCCGGCAGGCTCTTCAAGCGGATGGCCGCCGAGGCCTCCCTCCGCGACCAGCTCGAGGCCGCCCAGTGGGTCGCTTCGGAGACGGATCTCGTGAGAAAGGGCGTGAAAACGTTCCTCCGCGACGAGGCCCGGCGCGCGGTCGCCTGGTGCGACACGCTCGCCTCCGCGGCCGCGGGGGTCGATGCCTTCCAGGCGCCCCGCGAGTCGCTGGCCCTGATCCGGGCCGAAGCCGCCCGCATCGCCGACTACCGCGGCTCCTTCACGCTCAAGATCGGGCCGGCCCCGTATGCGGAGAAGGTCCGGGTGCTCCGCGAGGGGAGCGACGTCCCGGTTCCGGAGTCGTCGACCCCGCTCGTTCTCGCCGATCTGGAGATCGGGGACTTCACGGTCGAACTCTCGCACCCGGAGGCGGGGAAGCGGACGGTCCCGATCCCCGCGGCGATGCTGAAGGAGGGGGGGACCTACGTCCTTTCGGGGCGGATGAAGGGGGGGGAACTCGTCGTCACGCCCCTACCGTAGCCTCTCGAAGACCGTCTCCACGCGCTTCCCGAACCCCTTCGTCTCCCCGGCCCCTCCCAGGGCGCGGAGCGTCTTGCCGTCGGCCTCGAGCTCGCGCACGACGTCGTCCTCCGTGCGGCCCGCAAGGAAGGCGCGGAGCGCGGCGGCCGTGACGATCGACGTCCACAGCTCGCGGCGCGACTCCAGGCTGACGTTCGCGCGGGGGACGAGCTCGCGGAGCTGCCCCTCGCAGCGCTTGAGCTCGGCCTCGGGGTGAGTCGAGGCGAGGCAGTCCTCCAGGCTGAGCTCCGCGAGCTCGGGGAGGTCGCGGGGGAACCCTTCGGGGATCTCCAGAAGCGTCCTGTGGTGGTCGTCCAGGAAGCCATGGCGGGCCCGGAAGTCGCCGGGGAGCTTCTGGAGGAACGAGGTCCATGCCCCCAGGAGCCCCCGCACCGTCTCCCTCCGTTCCTCGACTCTCGGATGGGGTTCGTCGTGGGCGAGCGTGACCTCCTTCCGGAGCGTCTCCTCCAGATCCAGGTAGGCGAGGTGCTCGACCGCCTTGAAAGGTCCGTTCTCGCCCGAGGGGACGAGCGGGACCGCGGCGGCCCCGGAGTCCAGGAGCGACCGGGCCCCGGCCTTCCCCGTCCGCACCCGGTCGAGCTCCGGACGAAGGTTCCGGACCCACGGGAAGGCGGCCTCTCCGGAAGGGGAGGGCAGCGCGAAGAGCGTCTCGAATTCCGCGTCGCTGAGCGTCCGGAGCTGGGCCTCCGACTTGATCGTCGAAAGGTTTCCGAGGAACCTCTGGAGTTCCTCGGGTCCGCGGGGAGCGGTGACGATTTTCACCTCGACGGGGTGCCGGAGGAGGACCCAGGCGCCGGTCCCCGCGCCCGCGAGGAGGGCCGCCAGGGCGATGGAGGCGAGCGCGGGCCGGTGATGGAACTGCCGGAGCGCGATCCGGAGCGGGCCGGGGCGGCGGGCCACGATCTCCTTGTCGGCCAGCCACCGCCTCAGGTCCTCGGCCAGCCCGAGGGCCGTGTCGTACCGGTCGGCCTTCTCGCGGGCCATCGCCTTCAGGATGATCGTCTCGACCTCGATCGGGATCGCGGGATTGAGCTTCCGCGGCGGGTCGGGCGACTGGAAGAGCACCCGCGCGAGGATGTCCACGTTGCTCGTGCCCGCGTAGGGGGCGGTCTTCGCGAGGACCGCGTAGAGCGTGGCCCCCAGCGAATAGACGTCGCTCTGCTCGTCGATGTCCTCGACGCGGGCCTGGGCCTGCTCCGGGGGCATGAACGCCGGCGTGCCCATGACGACCCCGGCGCCCGAGAGGGTGCTGTCGGCTCTCAGCGACTTGGCGAGCCCGAAGTCCATGACGTACGGCCAGCCGGCCCGGTTGAGCATGATGTTGTGGGGTTTCAGGTCCCGGTGGACCACGCCCCCGCGGTGCGCCTCGTGGACCGCCTCGGCGACCCGAGCGAAGAGGTCGATCCACTCCCGGACGGGCCGCTCGAGGCCCGGGGAGGCGAGGGACGGACCGTCGATGTACTCCATCGCGATGTAGGGCGAGGGGGACTGCCCGTGGCGCTGCGGGGGAACCTCGCCCACCTCGTAGATCGCGGCGATGTTGGGGTGGCGGAGCCGGGCGGCGAGTTTCGCTTCTCGCTCGAAGCGACGGACGTCCTCGAGGCTCTCCTCGTTCAGGAACTTGATCGCGGTCCAGCGCGTGAGTTTCGTGTCCCAACCCTTCCAGACCCTGCCCATGCCGCCCTTGCCGATCTCTTCCACGAGCACATACTGTCCGAGCCGGCGCGTGGGGTCGCCCGCGTGGGCCATGGCTTCGACGGGCATCTCGTCGATCGAGGATCCGGCGCTCGGGGCGGCCGTGAGGAGTTCCTTGAACAGGGCGGAGCAGTCGTCGTGCTCGCCCAGGAACGACTCCCCGCACCGCTCGCAGCGGCGCTCGGTTCCTCCGTGGGAGGCTGACATGATCCGGGGAGTATATCCTTGCCGGGGGGGGACGGGAAGGAAGGGAGAAGGGGAGCGGCCCCGGCGGCGGCCGGGCGGAGGGGCCGCCGGCTCCGGGGCATTCACTTTTTTTCCGCCCCGGGACCCGGGACGCGATCATGACCCCCGAATCTGTTGACAGTCTTCGAAGAGGGGGCGTAGCATCCTCCACTTCGGGTGAAAGGGAGGAGGGCTCCACGCGATACTTGAACGAGGTCTCGCGGAGTCTTCGCGGGGCGCGACCGGGGGATGGGATGAAAGGCGCGTTGACCGCCGCTTTGATCTTGGGGCTCTCCCTCCCGGCCTCCGCGCAGGATCAGCAGCTCGGCGCGAGGACCAAGGCGATGGGCGGGAGCTACACGGCCTTCCAAGACGACCCCCTCCTCGTCTGGCTGAATCCCGCCGGGATCGCCACGCAGCCCGACCAGATGTCGATCGCCTACCAGACCTACACGGCCTACCCCAAGCGGGAGTCCACCGGGCCCAACGACACCTCCGTCTTCTCCGTCAAGGGACAGACGATCCTTCCGGATCCCGTGATCATCCCCTCCTACATCGGATTTGTCTTCCAGCTCGGAACGGCCGAGTCCCCCCTGGCGATGGGCGTGGGCTTCGCCCGTCCGTACAACCTGGACTACTCGATGGACGAGGTGCTGACGCCCACCCAGACCGTCTTCCAGCCCAAGTTCGAAATGTCCGAGTCGCTCTCGCGGTTCCGCGTGGCCATCGCGAAGGACTTCCGCTTCCGCGACAAGGATGACCCGGGGTTCTTCTCGCATCTGGCCCTGGGCTTGGGGGGCGATGTCGGGTACGAGCAGTGGAGCTTCACCACGCCTCCCGGCGACCCCCGGGGGGATCGCCGGGGCGCCGCGGCCGCGCTGGGCGGGGGCGCCGGGGTCCTCTTCGGCCTCTACGACGACCCCAACGCCTTCACGGTCCACCTGGGGGCCGCCTATCAGAGCCCGGTCCACTTCAATTTCACCGTCGCCCCGGACCGCATGCCGGCCTTCGACATGCCCCAGCAGGTGAACGTGGGGGCGACGCTCTACCTGAACCAGGAATTTCCGCTCCGGGTCACCTTCGACACCCAGTTCATCCAGTGGAGCGCCACGGCCCAGGATCCGTTCTTTTCGGACGAAAGAAAGTTCCGCAATTCGGTGAACTATTCGGTGGGCATGGAGTACCGGGTGCAGGTGGAGGAGAATCTCCGGGTGTACCCCCGCGCCGGCTATCGCCGATTCGAGGCCCCGTGGGCGGACAAGAACGACCTTCCCGCCACGGCGGGGTTCAAGCTCGTCCTGGACACCAAAGGCTCGAACTTCAACATCTTCACCTTCGGGATGGGGGTTTCCTGGACGACCGAGGCTCACAAAGTGAGGACGATCGACATCGCCGGGGACGTGGGCGGTGATGCCTTCAACGTCGCGGTGGGATACACCCATGAGTTTTAGAAGGGCCGTCCTGCTCGTCCTGGTCATGCTCGGGGTCCCCGCCTGCTCGGGGAACATCAACCACACGGGCAGCCCCGTGCCTTTGATCACCCTCCGAGCCTCGGTGAGCTCCTCCGGGGTGCAGGCCAACATCGGCGCCATCTCCCGCCCGGCGATCTCGGGGGACGGACGGTTCACGGCCTTTTCCTCGAGCGCCTCCACCCTGGTGGCCGGGGACACGAACGGGTTCTCCGACATCTTTCTTTTCGACCGCCTGTCCGGGACGACCACGCGGGTTTCGGTGGACTCCACGGGCGCGCAGCCGCTGACCGGGGGGGATGCTTTCAATCCCGCGATCTCGGCGGACGGTCGCTACGTGGCCTTCGATTCCAACGCGCCCGACCTCGTGGCGGGCGATGGGAACGGGGTTCGGGATGTCTTCTGGAAGGACACTCAGATGGGGACCGTTCTCCTGGTCTCGCGGAACGGGGCGACCCAGGGCGATCTGGACAGTGCCAATCCCTCGATCTCCGCCGACGGCCGCTACGTCGTGTTCGAGTCGGCCTCCACGACCCTGGGGGGGCCTGCCTCCCCGCCGGGCACCCTGAACATTTATCTCTGGGACCGGAACCCGGGCGGCAGTCCCATCCTGACGCGCGTGTCCGTGGGGAACGGAGGCGCGGCCACCAATGCTTCCAGCCGGAATTCGGCGATTTCCGCCGATGGCCGGTTCGTCGCGTTCGGTTCAGACGCCACGAACCTCCTGTCCGTGGCGAGCGCCCAGACGGACGTGTACCTCTGGGATCGGACCGGCGCCCTGGCGGTGCGCCGCGTCTCCATCACCCCGACGGGGGGCGAACCCACCACCGGAGGCTCGGACAGTCCTTCGATCTCCGGCGATGGTCGTTTTGTCGCGTTCACGTCGCAGGCCACCGATCTGGTCACTCCGGGTTCGATTCCATTCACCTCAGCGGTGTTTGTCCGCGACATGGCGCTCACCCTGTCGGCCACCGTCCTGGTCTCGGTGAACAGCGACGGCCTGCAATCCACGTTCGGAAGCCAGAATGCCTCGATTTCCGGGGACGGAACCCGGGTCGCCTTCGACTCGCTTGCCTCGAATCTGGTGGTGGACGACACGAACGCCTTCGAGGACGTCTTCGTCCATGACTTGAAGGCCGGGACCACGGTCCGGGTGTCGGTTCGAACTTATGGCGGGCAGGCCCTCGGCGGGGATTCGGTTCTTCCCGCCCTATCTGCGGATGGCCAGTCCGTCGCCTTCAATTCAGCTGCATTCAATCTGGTGCCGGGGGATACCAACGGGGTCCCCGATTTCTTTGTCCGGGGACCCTAGACCGGGGGTCGTCCGGAGCGCGGGTGGATCGGGGTTGGTTGGCTCTTAGAGGGAATTCTGTATGGCTACGTGGCAGGCGCTCACCAATTGTCCGGTGAATCAGAATCTGCACGGGGTGTGGGCAATCGACTCCAACAACGTGGTGATCGTGGGGAATGGAGGCGTCATTCTCACGACCGATGACGGCGGGGCCACCTGGAATATCATTCCCAATCCGCTCGGGGTCCTGACGAATCTGAACGGCGTCTGCTTCGCCACGGCCCAGGACGGATGGATCGTGGGCGATGCCGGTATGATTCTGCGTTCTTCCGATGGGGGGCAGAGTTGGGCGCTGGATCTGAATGCCGGGGGATCTTCGCTGCGCTCGATCTCGATGGTGCAGATGCCCAATGGAACCTTCCGGGGAATCTGCGTGGGCGATAATGGCGCGGCCCGCGTGAATCAGGGGAATGGCTGGAATCTCGCCCCCGTGTCCGGAAACCCCAATCTCCGGTCGGTCTCCGCGGTGGTCTCCTCGGCGCCGCAGGGATGGGAGGCGTGGGCCGCCGGATCTCCGCAGAATCCGGGCATGAACGGGTCTCTGGCGCATTATCCCGGGGGCTGGATGGTGTACAACAACTTCACAAGCCGGTTCTTCGGCGCCTCCCTCGTGAGCCGAGACTCGGGCTGGGCGGTCGGGGACGCCGGCGCCATCCGGAAGAAGGGCGTGGGGGACCCTTGGAATTCCCAATCGTCACCATCGGGGACGTCCAAGCTGAATGCGGTCTCCATGCTTCCCGACGGTCAGGGGTGCGCGGTCGGGGATTGCGGGTGCCTCCTTTGGTGCCTCGGAGGAGGCTCGTGGTCGGCCATGGCGAACCCGGCTCCGCTTCCTTATCCGGCGATGAACGGCGTCTACATCGAGAGCGACACGAACGGCTGGGGGGTCGGGAACGCGGCCAATGGGCAGGGGACGATCCTGGTGTATTCGTAAGACCATCGGGTCGCGATCCCCGGGGGCGAGTCGAACCTCCAATAAAGGTTCCGCGGACGGTCGGTCCCGGAGAGGAAGGCGCGGGCGCCCGTCCTTCGTCTCCAGACCGTTCCTGGCCTCCGCCCCCCGATCGCCCCGTCACCGGGGCGGTGCCGCCAGGGCCTCTTCCCCCCCACCGGATTCGCCGACGATCCGGATCCTTCGTGTTCGTCCCGACTCGTATCCCTGGAACACCATGAACCGGACCGACCGGGGCCTGAAGGCTTTCGCCCCGGGGAGAAGGACGGAGGGGCGGGGGTCGGACTACAGGTACTTGACGAGGGAGGCGATCTCCTCCTGGAGATCGTCGCCGCTGTAGTCCTTGATGAGGGTTTCGATCTCGGTCCGGAGGCGTTTCTTGGCGCGGTGGATGTAGTTGGTCACCTCGGTTTCGGACTTCTTCAGCGTGTCGGCGATTTCCTGGTAGCTCCGCCCCTCGAGCTGGAGCTTCAGGGCCGACGTGGCCGCGTCGTTCCTCATCCGGCTCATGCCCTGGGACATCAGGTTCTTCACCCAGAGGCGGTCGAAGTCGGCGTCGGGCTCCGTCTCCGAGGGGATTTCGCACGTCTCGAGCGCCACGGTCTTCCGGCGGTCGCGCATGGGGGCCAGCTCCCTCCGTCGGAACGAGGCCACGACGTTCCGCGTGACCGCCAAAAGGAGCGATCGGAAGCGTCCCTTGCCCGGGTCGACCTTGGAGAGGAACCCGTCGCTGCAGATCCGGACAAAGATCTCCTGCGAGAGATCCTCCGCGTCCTCGTGGGTGAGGCCCTGGCGGCGGATGAATTCGTACACCGGAGCCCGGTAGCGGCGGACGACCTCGTCCTTCACCCGCTCGGGTTCCTTCCGGATCGCGCGGATCGTCGTCCAGATGGAGCTTGGGAAATTCATCGGGTCGGGATCGAAAGAAACCGGTCGATCCGGCGATAGTCCTTGGGAGCTGCGAAACGGTGCGTCACGGCGCCCCCTTTATACCGGGACGCCCGTGGTTCATCAATCACATCCGCCCATCACCCAGCCGGGGCGGGCGGGCCGGACACACCGCCGGCCCGTCCGCTCCCATATCCTCCTGGAACAGGGAAAAATCGTGCCCCACCGAATTCTCCCCGGGCTACAATCCCTCCAGGGGACGCATGGAAACCTTGCCGGAAGAAACCCAGAAGGACTGCCCGTCCTGCGGCAGCCGGATCGCCGAGGCTGCGACCCGGTGCGACTTCTGCAGGTCCACGATCGGCCGCTGCGTGGGCTGCGGGGCCTGGATCGTCGAGGGGACCCAGTGCCTCGACTGCGGAAAGAGCACCGCGCGCCGGCTCCGCCAGGATGTCGTCCGGGTCGCCGAGGAGAAGGCCGTCGCGGTCGAGTTCCGCGGCAAGGGGATCGGCCTTTTCGTGCCCCTCATGCTCCGGCAGCTCCTCGTCGTGGCCTGGCTGGGTTCGGTCGTCCTGGCGCTGGCCGCGAGCGGCGTCTCGGCGGTCGACCAGTTTCTCTCCCGGCACGGCGTCCATCCGCCGGCGAACACGAAATGGTGGGCCCTCTGGGCCTTCTCGGGGATCCTCCTCCTCGCGGTCATGGTCGCCAGCCGGATGGTGCGCGGGTACCGGGCTCGGAACACCCACCTCTTCGGGCAGCCGCTGGAGTACCGTCCGTCGACCGGCGCGGCGATCGGGAATACGATTCTCGCGCTGATCGTCCTGGCGATGACCGCGGGTCTGGGCGTGCCCTGGCTGTACGCCCGGCAGATCCGAACCTTCCACCGCTCGTGCAAGGTGGCCTCCCGGGGAGGGAAGGCCCTCGAGTGGGACGGCGCGGGAGAGGCGGTGCTGGGGAGGTTCTTCCTGATGCTCCTCCTTCTCCCGGTGGCGGTCGCGACGGCCGGATTCGGCGGCATCGCGATCTCCTGGATGTGGAGTTCCTGGGAGCAGAAGCACCTGAAGACGCCCGACCGGAACGGCGTCCTCCAGCGGGTCCGATTCAGGGGGACCTTCGGTAGCTACTTCGCCCGCGCCGCCCTGGGATGGCTTCTGACGCTGGTCACGGCGGGGCTCTACTGGCCGTGGGCCAAGATCGGCGACTGGGAATGGATCGCCTCCCGCACGGAGGCGGCGTGAGGCCGGCCGCGGCGCTCCTTCTCCTCGCCTCGTGCGCCGCGCCGGGCCCCGAGCGTGAAAACGGGAAGCCGGTCCTCCGGGCCTACCGGGGAACGACCCCCCTCCTCGACGGCGTGATCTCCCCGGGGGAGTATGACGATGCCGTCGAGATCCGAGGCTGCCGCGACTGGACCCACACGTTTAGCCCCACCACCGACGACCGCGATCTCTCGCTCGTCGGATGGGTCAAGCACGATGGCCGGGATCTTTATTTCGCCTTCCGCGTGACGGACGACGTTCTCTACGGGATCGACACTCCCCGCTGGCTCCCGGATGAGAACCCGCGCGCCCACGAGCTCTCCCCCGAGGGTTGGCCCTGGTTCGGGGACGAGATGGAGATCCTGATGAACTGCCGTCCCACGGGGAGGGAGGAGGACGGCCGGGGCGCGGCGGGGGACGGGTCGAGCTGGCAGATGGTCTGCAACCTGACGAAGTCGCGCCTGGGCGGGGTCGGGGTCGGCGGGCTGATCGAGGGCGAGCCGCGGTCGGAGGCGAGGGCGTTCCAAACGTACCGCCGCTGGATCGAGACGGGGGCGATGGAGGCGGTGGCGAAGGTCGAGCCGGGCGGCAGGAGCTACGTCATCGAATGGAGGGTAAGGGCGGACCCGTGCCTGGAGGTGAAGCCGGGGGTCTACTGGAGTCCGGCGCTCGGCGAGACGCGGCTCGGATGGAACGTCGCGGTCGGAGATCTCGACGGGAAGGAGTCGGGGAAGGGGAACTTCGGCAACTTCCACCACGAGGATTGGTGGAGCGGCGACCCGAAGAACCGGACGTGGCTCAACAACTTCGGGACGCTCATCCTCATGCCCGGCCGGAGGCCGTAGCGGGGGAGCCGGGAGGCTCGGGGTCACGGTGCAAGGAGGGACTTCGAATGGCGGGCCTCAAGGGTCTTTGGGCGGCTCTGCTCTTCGCCTGCCTCGCGGGCCTCTCCCGCGCGGATGACTGGCCCCAGTTCCGGGGCCCCTCCGGGTCGGGCGTCAGCGCCGAGAGGGAGGCGCCTCTCGAGTGGGGACCCGGGAAGAACCTCCGGTGGAAGACGGCGCTCCCGGGCGCCGGGAGCTCAAGCCCAATCGTGTCGAAGGGCCGCGTCTTCGTCACGGCGGCCGAGGAGAAGGGGAGGAAGCGGAGCCTGGTCTGCCTGGACCGGAAGACCGGCGCGGTGGTCTGGACCCGGAGCGTGGCCAGCCCCGACGAGCCCAGCCAGGAGGAGAACCCCTACTGCGGCTCCTCGCCGTGCGCCGACGGAGAGCGCGTGATCGTGTGGCACTCGTCGGCGGGGCTCCACTGCTACGACTTCGAAGGGAAGCCGCTGTGGCGGTGCGATCTCGGTCGATTCGACCATATGTGGGGATACGGCTCCTCTCCGGTCCTCCACGGCGACCGAGTCCTCCTGAACTGCGGTCCGGGGAACCGCGCCTTCCTGGCCTCGATCGACAAGAGGACGGGGGAGGTCGCCTGGAAGACGGAGGAGGCGGGGGGGGACAGCAAGAAGTGGATCGGGTCGTGGGCGACGCCCCTCGTCGTGAAGGTCGGGGGGAAGGACCAGATCCTCCTCGGGATGCCGTCGGCGGTCCGGGCCTATGAACCCGCGTCGGGCAAGGTCCTCTGGAGTTGCGAGGGGCTGAGCAAGCTGGTGTACGCGGACGTGGTCGTGGGGAACGGGGTGGGCGTCGCGACGGGCGAGGACGAGGCGGGAGACTCGATCGGATTCAAGCTGGGCGGCGAGAGACTCTGGGCCCGTCCGCGGGGGCTGGAAGTCAGCACGGGCCTCATCCTCGACGGACACCTCTGGACGGTGGACAATGGAGGGATGATCCGGTGCGCCGAGGTCGAGACGGGCAAGGAGGTCCTCAAGGAGCGGTCGCCCGGGGGCGCGGCGTGGGGATCGATGGTCTACGCCGCCCGGAGGGTCTACGTGACGAGCCGGACGGGCGACACCCTCGTGTTCACGCCCGATCCCAAGAAGTTCATCCCGCTGGCGGTCAACCGCCTGGGCGAGCCGAGCAACTCCACCCCCGCGATCTCCGACGGCGAGATCTTCCTCCGGTCGATGAAGTCCGTCACCTGCGTGGCCAAGTAGAGGGCCGTCCCCGGGCCCTGCCGGTCACTTCAACCACCTCGTGAGGTCTTCCGCGAGGGCCTTCGCGGTGGGAAACCGCTCCTCGACCTTCTTGGCCATCGCCCGGAGGCAGATGCGCTCGAGGGCCTCATCGAGGTCGGAGTTCGATTTCCCGCGCGGGGTCTGCCGGGGCGGGGTGACGGGGTCGTGGACGATGCTCATCAGCATGGCCATCCCGGATTTTCCGCGGAACGGGAGGAGGCCCGTGACGGCCTCGTAGAGCATGACCCCGATCGCGTAGATGTCCGTTCGGTGGTCGACCGATTTGGGCTTGAGCGCCTGCTCGGGGCTCAGGTAGGGAGGCGTGCCCACGACCTCGTTGGATTTTGTGGAGGAGATGCCGTGGCTCTCGCCCAGGATCCGGGCAAGGCCGAAATCGGTGACGTGGGGTAGGCCGACGCCGTCGACCAGGACGTTCTCGGGTTTCAGATCGCGGTGGATGACGCCGTGCATGTGGGCGTGGTGGGCGGCGAGGGCGACGATGCGGAGGAGGCCGACCTCGTCGCGGAGCCGGACGGCGGGGTCGCGCCGCCACTGGTCGAGCGATCGCCCCTTGACGTATTCCATGACGAGGAAATAGGAGCCCCCGGCCACGCCGCCCTCCAGGATCCGGACGATGTTCGGGTGGCTGGCGATGCCCGCGCAGAGCTTGGCCTCCCGGAAGAAGCGCTTCTCCTCCCGGGCGGACTCCTCCGTCCCGCTCCCGGAGTGGAGATTCAGCGTCTTGAGGGCGAAGGTGCGGCCGGCCTCGTCGGTGGCCTCGTAGACGACGCCCATGCCGCCGCGCCCCAGTTCGCGGACGATGGTGAAGCGGCCGAGCCCGGAGCCGGAGCTCATGTGCGCGACCGAGGGCCGCACTTCCGGAAGCGAGAGCGGCGAGGCCGTCGAGGGCGAGAGGGGTTCGGAGCAGGCCAGACATCGGTAAATCTGGCCCGGATCCACGTTCCGGACGGGGTAGACATTGCCGCAGGCGGTGCAGGTCAGGTGAATCATGTCGCGTCGTCGAGCATACAAGATGGGCCCGAGGATGGGGAGTGCTTTCCGCTCCCCGGGTCCGCCGGTCCTCCAGCCGGCCCCGGCCGTCCGGGGCCGGGGTGCGGCGGCTCCCCACACGAGGGGGCCCGTCGCGCGTTAATCTTATCGAAGGGGGAGGCGTAACTTTCACGAGGGGGAGCGCTATCATGGTGGTGCTGAGGAAGGACGAGAAGGCGACCCTCCGGGGGCGCGTCTCCGACGGGGTCATGACCGCGGGCGTCGTCCTACTTCTGGGCGCGCTGGTAGGGGCGTTCGTCGTCGTCCCCGTGCTCCTCCTCCAGTCGTCCCGCCGGAAGGAAGCCGACGAGGCGGAGGCCCTGCGCCGCGCGGAGGCGAAGCGGCCCGCCCTGGCCGAGGCTCCCGCCACGAGGCTCGCCTCGAAGCCCGAGATCGCCCCGGCGAAGCCCCCCCCCACGGAGCCGCCCAAGCACCCGAAGACGGAGGCGCAGCAGATCTCCGTGGCGCCCCCGGCCCCGCCGGCGCCCCCCGCCGCCGTGCCGAAGGACGCCCAGGCCGTCGATGCCGAGGGATTTGTCCGCCACTGGCTCATCCTCGCGCCGATCCGGAGCCCGCAGGTTCCGTTTTCGGGCCAGCAGGAGGTCCACAAGTCGCAGATCCCCAACGAGGCGCGGATCCGCCCCAAGGAGGGGGACCGGCAGGCGTTCGCCGACAAGGAGCGCGTCTGGGTCCGGCACGCCTCGCCCGAGTTCTTGATCGATTTCCAGAAGCTCGTGGGACCGGGCCGGAGCGACGATGCGATCGCCTATGCCGTCTGCTATATCCACGCGCCCCAGGCGATGGCGGGCCTCAAGCTCCAGATGGGTTCGAACGACCAGTCCAAGGTCTACCTGAACGGCGCGCACCTCCTGGTCGTCGACAAGACGCGGACGCTCGAGAAGGACCAGAGCACCGCCAACGACGTCCAGCTCCAGCGGGGCGAGAACCTCCTGGTCTTCAAGGTCGTCAATGAGAAGGGCGGCTGGCAGGGCTGCATCCGGTTCACCGACCGGAACAATCAGCCGGTCAAGAACCTCCTGGTTGCCACCTCCCCCCAGTAGCGCCGGGGGGCGGGGCCCGTCCCGGAGGTTCCCAATCCTCCTCGCTCGGAGCCCCGGCACCCCCCGGGCTCCCTCCGGAAATCCCTGTTGCTCGGCTTCCCCTCCTGCTTCAATATCGTGATGCAGCAGCTGCTCGACGACATCGCGCTCTCCGTCAAGCGGATCTACCGCGAGGCGTGCGATCCCCTGTCGGAGAAATTCGCGTTCGAACGCCGGCCCGACGAGGGGGAGATCGCCGGCGCCCCGACCGTCCTTTTCCTCGGCAACCATTCGTCGGGCAAGTCGACCTTCGTCAACCATCTCCTGGGCCAGCCCGTCCAGAAGACCGGCCTCGCGCCGACCGACGACGCCTTCACGGTCCTCTCGTTCGGCGGGAACGAGGAGGAGCGGGAAGGGCAGGCCGTGGTGTCGAACCCGTCGCTCCCCTACGCGGGGCTCCGGAGCTTCGGGCCCGACCTCCTGTCCCACTTCCGTCTGAAGCTCCGGCCGGTCGGGCTTCTCCGGGACGTGACGCTCATCGACTCCCCGGGGATGATCGACGCGGCGAAGGAGGGCTCGGGGCGCGGCTACGATTTCGCGGGCGCGGTCCGCTGGTTCGCCGAGCGGGCGGACGTGGTCCTCGTCTTCTTCGACCCCGAGAAGCCGGGGACGACGGGGGAGACCCTCCAGGTGTTCACCCAGTCGCTCCAGGGGATCGACCACAAGCTCCAGATCGTGATGAACAAGATGGACCGATTCGAGAGCCTGCAGGATTTCGCGCGGGCTTTCGGGGCGCTGTGCTGGAACCTGGGGAAGGTGATCCCGCGGAAGGACCTGCCCCACATCTTCACCACCTACGTGCCGGTCGACGGGACGCCGCCGCCCAAGCTGCCCATGAAGGACTTCGACCAGTCGCGGGAGGAGCTGGTGCGCGAGATCCGCCGAGCGCCCGCGCGCCGCGTGGACAACCTCGTGACCCAGCTCGAGGACCACGGGCAGCGGCTCCAGATGCAGGCGCGGGTGATCGACGAGGCGGGGCGGACCCTCCGCCGGTTCCGCCTGAAGGTCTGGGGCATGCTCGTGATGGTCGTCCTCTTCGGCGCCATGGCGGGCGGGATCACGATCGCGGCG
>Ga0222749_10000696_pt1 | contig 19531 bp, 20 predicted proteins | sample IncBWH2Mmetat_FD_197234 | JGI IMG/M metagenome (GOLD analysis project Ga0222749, IMG submission 197234) | Metatranscriptome of lab incubated forest soil microbial communities from Barre Woods Harvard Forest LTER site, Petersham... | ecosystem: Environmental > Terrestrial > Soil > Temperate... | reverse complement strand
CTTGTGAGCACCCCTTGAGGGGATGGGGGCCCACGATAGCGAGAGGGTCCGTTCGTGTTCGAACAGGGCCGGCTTAGATGAACGGATATAGGATGGAGTCGGGGGGGAACTTCATCATGGGAACCCTCGGGCCTGATTCAGGGCGGGGGCAGCGGTTTGCTCCGATCTTTGGCCCGGATCTTCAATACCCCAGTACATCCATCAGCGTCTCCTCCAGTGCATCCATGGAGCACGGATGAATCAAAAGATCATTGGTTTCCTCGGATTCGCACTCCATCAGAAGGGCCCAGGATCCTTCCACGTCGAGGAAAATCACCCGGGAATCGGCTGAACGCTCCCTCAATCGCGATAGGATCGTTCTACCCTCGAGGTAGAGTTCCGACGCCTCGAGCAAGACCGCCTTCGGCTTGAGGGTCGAGAGCATCGTCTCCACGGAAGCCTCTCCCGGGGTTCTTACAACCGAGCACCGCTTGCCCAGGCGAGGGTCGAAGAGATGGTGCAGCGATTCCTGCTGTTTTCCCAGGAGAAGAAGGGGTCGGAGGGTTTCCGCCTCACCTACCGTTTCATCCAGATCGACCCCTGTGATCGGTGGCCGACGTCGGAGGATTCCATCTCTTCGCGAAGCCTTGATTCTTGTCCCTCGCCTTCTCGTTTCGCACTTCCGATCCACTAGTGTTTCCTGCCTTCTCAATGGCTCCATCAGAACGGCACTTTCCGGTCTTGAAAGCCCTGCTATAAGCAAATTCCGTGCCTCGGAGACGTGGATTCCGAAGGACGGGACGCTGAACGCCTGTTCTTTTCGCCCCAAACGTCACCAGAGTCGCGCAGGGTGTTGAATAAACTCAAGCCAGCTTGGGCTTCTCAGCAGGACATCTTGACCGTATCAATCTGAGATACACTCCTCTCACTTTAGTTCGTCCTTACCGCCCCCGTGGCCGTACGAGTCCAGCATGTTCATATCCCCATCCACCGGTCCGCCGCCACACCACGGGTAACGCCCCTCCCCCGCCATCGTACATAGGGCATCGTAAGGGTCGGGGCGCCTGCTTAGGGATCTACTACTGAAAGGATCATCCATGTTCGCCACTTCCAGGACCGATCGGCTCCGCCACCTGGCCAAAGAAATGATCTCTCATTCCGGGGACTGGGCCCGGACCGGCCAGGATCTGGCGCGAACGGGGTCGCATCGGGCCCAACGATTCATCAACAAGAAGCCGATGACCGCCACACTGATCGGGCTGGCCATCGGGTATGTGCTCGGGAGGCTATTCTCCAACCAGAAACAACCGGCGATTCCCCCTGCTCCTGTCAAGATGGCGAAGCGTGGTCGTTAGGGGGGCCCCTCCGACGTACCTACCCGGGGGGTCACCGCGGGGGGGGGGGGTCGCGCTGCGAGCCGCGGAGGGCCGGTTGAGCCTATGGGGACGAGGGGGGCACGCTGATGAGGCACGGAGGATTCCCCGCCCTAAAACTAACGATTCAGGGAACCGTCACACGATCTCAAGAAACCCGGCCCACATTCTGACAATCGTGTCAGCCCTTCGAAGGCGGAGGGACTCCCTAATTGAAGGACGGAAAGCCTCGAGTCCAATCGCCCCCATTAGCGGAGCAAACCAGGCGCTCGGACCGGATTAGCACGGCGGAATGACGCCTTCACACTCGCGAATGAGAGGAGCAAGCTCCGGGCCAAGGCTTTCATCTTCCACCTCTGCGGCTCGGAAATCCCGAAGCGCTTGACTGTATTCTTTCTGGGCCAGATAAGCTTGTCCCCGTTCGGCCAGGAGTCTGCCGGACGTGCCCAGGCGGATGGCTTCGGTGTAATCGCGGACTGCTCCGTCCAACTCTCCCAGCCGGAGTCGCATCCGGGCACAGTTGGCGTAGTCCCGGCTCTCGCCGTGTCCGAGGGACAACGACTTCTTGTAATCCTCGAGTGCGTGGTCGGGGTCCCCTTTACGCTCGAACGCCCAGCCCCTGATTTTGTATGCGGCGGCGTTCGTCGGATAGAGCGCCACGAGCGAGCCGTAGTCTTCGACGGCTCCCGTCAGGTCACCCCGGGTCTCCCGAACCCATCCCCGGGCGTAGTACGCCGGTGCACACGTCGCGTCGGAGGCAATTGCCGCGGCCGCGTCGACTTCGGCGCCGGCGTCATCGTTCAGCCCCGCCTTGGCCCAGGCTCGGGTCACATAGGAGGCCGGTAAAGAGGGATTCAGGTCCAGGGCGCGCGAGCAGTCGGCAATCGCCCCTTGTAGATCCTTGGTTTTTTGACGCACCCAACCCCGAAGATAATAAGCCTCGGCCAAGTGCGGCATGACCTCTCCGATCAGGGTGTCCAGGGTCTCGCGAGCGCAAACGTAATCCCCGCGGAAACAGGACACCTTGGCTTTCAAGAGCCATACCCGTTCGTCGGTCTGGGTCGCTTGAAGCAGCTCGTCGCACGCCCGTTCCGCCTCTTCCATGCGGCCTTCCGCAAGCGCGAATGCGGCCTCCGCGCACCGAGTGGATACGGAATTCGTCTCGCGATCTCCACGCAACTGCGAGTACCTGTGAAACGCTTCCTGGGCGCACTTTTTGAACGGCTCGGCCTGACGTTCGCGGAGTGCGAGGATCTCGTCTTCGGGCAGGCCCACTTCGATGAAGCCTGGCTGCATCATGACGGCGTTGAAGAGCTCGACGTTACACACTCCCACCGAATACCAGGACCCCGCCGAACTCGGATCGTGTCTAAGGGCTTGTCGGAACGACAGAGCGGCTTCGCGCCACCGCCCTCTCGCCTCGAGGAGTTCTCCCCGGGTCTGGTGGCACGCCGGGAGATCGGGGTACGTCCATAGCGCCTGATCGGCCAGAGAATCCGCCTCCTCGAGGAGCTGTTCCCACTGTTCTCTCCGGGATGATCGGATGCGCCACAAGGTCTTGGCTTCCTTGATGGATTCAAGCGCCCGCCTGCAGAGATCGGCGGCTTTGAGCGCCCTGGTGTGGTCCGACTCGCCGGCCACGATTTCCCGTCTGTACCGGGCGTTCCCGGAGATGAAAAGCGCCGCGACTGCGGCCGTCGCCAGAACCGCGCCCAGGAGCGCGGCGCTCAGGAACGGATGCCTCCGGATGCGCTTTCGGAGTCGGTAAACCACGCCCAGAGGGCGGGCCGTGACGGGCTCTCCGCCAAGATAACGGTCGAGATCCCTTGCGAGCTCGGAGGCCGACGCGTAGCGTCGCAAGGGGGATTTCTCGAGGCACTTGGCAATCACGGCTTCGAGATCCCGGTCGATGGCGGGGTTCAGCGACCGGATGCCGGGGGCGTCGGTTTCCACGACCAATCGCATGAGCGCGTAAGGATCGGGGCTCTCAAACGGGGGCCGCCCGGTGAGCACGTCGAACAGTGTTGCTCCCAGGGAGTATACGTCGCTTCGGACGCCGAGAAGGTCTCCGCGGCCACGAGCCTGTTCCGGAGACATGTACGCCGGGGTGCCCATCACGGCTCCCTGCACCGAGAGGGCAGAGGCCGACGCCACGTCTTTCGCGAGGCCGAAATCCACGACATAGGACTTCAGCCCGACGCCGCCGGGCTGAGTCGCGATCCCGGACCTTTCTTCGACGATGATGTTTTCCGGCTTAAGATCGCGATGAATGATCCCGTGTTCGTGGGCGCAGTGAACCCCCAGGCAGGCGTCCCGGAGGAGACGAACGAGAAGCTTCGGGTCGTCCCGCGGGATGGTATGAAGCGGGCACCCGTCAATGATCTGCATGGCGATGTAGGGACGGCCCAGGTGTTCACCCACGTCATAAACCGCGGCGACGTTCGGATGAACGAGTTTCGCGACGGTTCTGGCTTCTCTCTGGAATTGTCCCAGCTCGTCGAGACTTCCGGGCTTCAGAATCTTGAGCGCCACCCATCGCGAGAGGTCTCGATCCCACGCGCGCCACACCTCTCCCATCCCCCCTTCGCCGAGCAACGTCACCCGGACATACTTCCCCATCAGATTACGCGCCGTAAGCAAGGCCTCCGCAACCGCGTCGGGCATCCCAGCGGCGCCTTTTGGCGGATCGCCCTGCTTCGCGGGCACGGCCGCCGTCTCCCGTCGGGCCCTCTCGCACTGCTCTGCGGTTAGGTAGCCGTGACTCACCAGGAGATCCCCAAGCCGGGGAATGGGCCTGATCCGTTGAGTGACATATTCGTACCGGAGTCGGAGGCACTCGCGGACCTGTTCTGAGGTCACGAAGCCATGGCTGACGACCAGCTGCCCGAAGCGGAGATCTGACTCGGAAGGATGGCCCTGAGTCGAAGGGGCGGCGCTCACACATTCAGGAACGATCTTTTTCATGCCCAGTCAGCCAACGGCATACTTGCGGTAGTGGACTCAGCATTGCGGAAATCCGGTTAACCGGTTCCGCTATGCTTGTCTCGCTTACCCGGATTACGCTGAGCACGCAAATGGATCGCGGGCAAATCGTAGACGCATCGTCCGTGAGAGAGCGGATACTTGTGCGCGTTCCGGAGGTTGAACTCCGCTTCTCCACCTGCCTGATCCATGATGTACTCAACGTACGATGCGACGAGAGCGTCGTGGAGGGCTTCCGTGACATGAAATTCAGTCCATGCGCCAGCAACACGCTTCACGTAGTCCTTGCCTTCCTCCAAATGTTCGACGTCGCGCAACCACGCCTCCATGGACCGCACCCCGCACTCAAGCGTCGTGTCGGTCATCGAGGGGTCGACGTTTTTGAAGGGCTTCCAGCCGGTCACTTCTTCCATGGTTGGGACACAACTCTTGCGCCAATAATGCCGCGCGCCCCCCCACCCGGGGGAATCACGCGCCCCGATCGTTGTTTGAGGCTCCGCCGGTCTCTGGCGGCGCGATGCCTGCGTAGGGCTGAATCGCCGCCCACTCGCACGTGCACCCAGGATAAGACCTATGAAGCCCTCTGGACTCCACACCGGCTGATGATGAAGGTTCCACGCGTTGAAACACCATCAGCTGCCCCCAGAAAGAGGCTGACTGGCCTGCCGGAATCTCGCTCGTATTGCCTATCGCCATACGGCTCCCTGGTACACCCCAGAAGTACCGGTCGGAGTGGAGCAAGGTGTGTGCCATGAAGCGTCCAGTCGACCAAATCACGAAAAAGGGGCCGATTTCCCCGTTCTTGGACTCGGCAAGTGGATCAAATCGACTCACTCACGTAAGATTCAATCCCTTAGTTCAGTGAGAAACCCAAGAAGAGGCAAGAAACGCAGGAGGAGAGCCCTCCTCCTCTCCCAAGTTGCGATCGATCATTCCGATCCCCCGGTCGATCATTACGATGAGGGATTGGGGTCCATCGGATCACAGGATCCAGGTGCAGTGGGATCCTTTCTCATGTAACCCTTGCCATCGTATCGGGGCCACTCGAACGCCCCTTTGCGCGCGCATCGTCCCGCGTCATTCGCGCGGGTTCTCTTCCGCTAGATGCATCCCTCCGGGTGAAGTCCAGGCTTCGCGGGGAACCTCCAAACATCCCCAAGCCCCGCGGCCCATGTCGCCCTACTTGAGCGAAGCGTTTCCGCTGGAGTGTCGCCGCCTCGATCCCTAGGCGAGAAGCAGCGTGAGTTCGGTTTCCTCCCTTGGCCTGGAGGATATCGAGATCGTCGTCCTTCGGGTTCCCGTCGGTCGAGCACCGGATCCGGCTGGTTGAACGCAGGTCTCCGGGTCGAGTCACGTGGGCTCACATTGATCGTAGATAGCATGGATCGTCGGAGGTTAGGCCGAATTCGCGTACTCCCGGCCCCGCCGCGTCACGAGAGCCTCGGGTGAAGCGACAAGGAGACCATCTTGCCCAATGTCCACGTCGTCAGGAGAGCGGTTGAAATCGATCGATGGAAGGGCTACCTGCCCACGTGGGTCACCCTGGGAAACGGCGCGTGCGGGATTTTGGCGATCATCCAGATTGGAATCGGACTGGCCTTGCAGGAGGGCGAAGATCTCCAGAGCGCAACTCATCTTCATTCTGCCGCTTGGCTCATCCTGGGGGGAATGGTTTTCGACGCCTTGGATGGACTCGTGGCCCGGGCGATGCACAAGACGTCCGGATATGGGGCAGTTCTCGACTCCCTCTGCGATCTGATCTCGTTCGGCGCCGCTCCCGCGTTTCTGGTTTTCGCCATTGCTTGGCGTCCGAGGTTGCCGGCAAATCATTGGCACGAGCGGGTTCTTCTAGGGACCGCGGTCGCTTACGCGCTTTGCGCCATCCTCCGGCTCGCGCGGTTCACCAGCACCACTTCACCCGACGTGTCTTTTCACCGGAAATTTCGTGGGCTACCCTCACCGGCGGCTGCAGGTGTAGTCGCCGGAGCCCCCCTGATCTCCCCCTTTCTCAACGCGGACCAGCTTTCCGCGCCTAGCGGCTGGTTTCAAACGGCCCTCCTGGCATCGACATGTGCCGCCGCACTTCTCATGGTCTCCTCAATCCCCTTCCCGCATTTGATTAATGGTTTCCTCAGGAATTCACGGCCTCTCTCTCTCTTGGGACTTGCCCTCACGGGAGGCGCCGTGTTGGTCGCATTCGGAGGAGCAGGGATTAGCTGCGCTTTCTGGGGATACGCCCTCTCCGGGGTATTGTTTCAGCTCGTCGTATTCATGCGTACTCTCCGGATGCCCCGGCCGCCATCGAAATGATGGACTCCGGCCGATGCCTCACGACCTCAACGGACGTCCGATCCCCGGATCCTCTCCTCTGGGGATCTGAGCTCGGCGAAAGCGCGGGGTCATGGCTCACGATTCGGAGTCGGCTTGATTCAAGGAGCAAGTCCAGTTCTTCCTGAACTGGATCCCGGGAGACCTGATCAAGGAAACATTCTCGTCCGTTCTGCGGTCTCGCGAATCGTCGCGGTCTCCAGCTTGCCCGCTCGGAGGTAGCCACCTACCCGAGCTCCCGCGGGGGACCGGCCCGGGGAAGGGAGTCGCAACCACAACCCGGCCCCGCCAGGGGCGGCAAGGTTATTCTAACAGACTCCTTGGACCGAAAGCCGTCCGCGCGAGTCCGGTTCGATCCGGTTTCCCACTTCCCGACCGCGAGTGTGAGCTCTTCCTTTGGAATGTCGGCCCTGAGCACGAGGGTCTCATTGATCTCACTTTCGAACAGATCGATTCTCGACATGCCACTTCGATGGCCTAGTGTCTCCCTTTTGGGGCGATGACGTACATAGCACCGAAGCCTGGTACGAATGAATCGGATATGGCATTCACAGGCCAGAAGGAGGCCACGATGTTTCAGAAGATACTCGCCCTGTCATTGCTGCTCCACGGTCTTGGAGGGTGTTTCTGGCGTGGGGATCGCGGGCGTGACCGCGCCGAGCCGGGGAATAGCTACATTGAGTCTGGGCGTGACCGCGAAGAACGCGGCCGTGATCGGGAAGAACGCGGTGGGGACCGCGAAAAGCGCGGACGTGAAGAGGAACACCGCGACCATACGGATACGGCGGTGGTAGATCCGGAGCACGTGCATCGCAGTGGATGCGGCCATGTCCTGCGCGGCTGCGTCTGGGTCGGCGCAGATTAGAGGCCCGCCTTCCAGAGGGGCCGCCGATTCGGAAGCGGGGTGAAGCCTGCTGCCCCGGTGGAGTAGGGAGTTCAGTGCCGCCTGGCATCTGGCCGCATGAGGACTTGAACTCTGAGTGGACCCATGCGGAGACCTCCGCCGGAAGATCGGCGCCGCTGGAGTCGGGCGGAGGGGCCTCCACCTTTTACCTCTCGATTGGGGGATCTCGATACCAACGCTCTCCCCCAGGGGGGGAGTATCTGACCTGACTTGCTCATGAACGGAGTCTCTCTTGCGGAAGGAGATCAGCCCTCTGCGGCTCATTTATGGAGATGGACAGGCCCTCGCCGGCAGTCACAAGCCTGAATCGGAGGCGCCGGAGGAGTGACGGTAACCCTTTCCACAGTTGCCCGTAGGTAGTAGCAGGTGAAGGATGAATATGTTGCCTCTGGTCATTCTCTTCGCGGACAAGAATCCAGTTCCGGGCCGACGACTTCGCCTGGAACTCACCCGCAGGGGAGCCCGTGTCCTCCTGGCAGGCTCGACCGAAGAGGCCATCCATTTGTCGGCTCGCGCTCCCCCCGACATCCTCGTCATGGACGATGATCTAAACAAGGATGGGCAGATCGATCTGGGCACCTTCATCCATGACGCCATCCCCAACGCGGGGATCATCCTATTACACGGAAGCGGTCCACCCACGTCCAGCCCCTGGGGGCTGGATCTTCTCCTGTGGGCCCACAAACGAGTCGACGATCAGACCTTGATAGAAACCATAGAATTCGCGTTCCCCGGACGTTTGCGCGAGCCTTCACAGTATTGGCCCCGGGCCAAGCAGGTTCTATGCGTCGACGATGAGCCGTCCCGGGTCAAGTCTCTTTCATGGTGGGTCGCCCCACGAGCCGACCCGGCTTCCGGGTTTCATGCCACCGGGTTTGGTCCGTTAGACAGAAGTGGAGTTCCTCGGGAACGGGGGGATCTATGAGAAGGATTATCCCGCTCACCCTTGTTGGTGGCCTCCTCCTTTTCGGAGGGGCTAGCGCCGCGTCAGCGGCTCCGGCACGTTTCAGGACCCTCTTCTGCCCCGAGTGCTGGGAGTACCTCTGGAGTCCAGATGCGGTGGACCTCACGGGCCACTGCGGGTCCTGCGGAAAACACCCGGTCGAGATTGAGGCAGAGCGGATGTCCTGGTGGTGGTGCGAAGGCAAGAGGAGCTGGAGGCATTCCGCTTGCAACGAGAATCCCGAGAGGCGCTGCTGCACCCAGGAGGAGGCCTCTCTCGCCGTGATCGCTCCCGGCCCGTGGGTGCAGGGCGGGTGGTACTGTCCGGCCGACCGGGCGTTCTCCGTCACCAGGCTCCCCATCCTGATGTGGGTCGTGTGCAGGAACTGCGCCAGGCCTGCCGTGCACGTCGACGCGATGGAGCGGACCTGGTACTGGTGCGAGACCGACGGCGCGTGGGCACCGGAGCCCTGCCCCTTGAGCCCGGTGAAGAATTGCTGTTCGGAGCGGAAGGGTCTGCTGCTGGTACATCCGGACCTCGGCCCGATCGCGACCTGGGAAGTGGGGGAGACAGATGAAACGATCCGTTAAGGCTCCATGACTTGAAATAGCATTCCGGGGCGGCCCTTAGGGGCGCATCTCCGGTGTCGAAGGCGGGAGGATCCATGCGAACACAGCTATTCGCGGCAACTGCGGCCCTCGCCTTGGCAGGCTGCTCGTCCAGCGTCCCAAGCACTGAGGAGCGTCGGTTCCCTGATCTAACCGTCCGACAGGGCCTTGACCAGGTTCACGCGCGATGCACCACCTCGCTTTTGGACTCGGGATTCCGCATTGGAGGAGAATATCCATCCGGCATTTGGGGCCCCTGGGTCAAAGACCGGGGGTTCTCGTGGCAGTTCAGGGTGGGCTTCGAAGACGCGGATGGGATCATTCGCATTTCGACAACCCTGGTCATCAGGAGAGATCCGGGTTTGAGGCATTTCCACGACCTGTTCAGAGGCTCTTCGGAAATTGCCATCGATGATGCAATGCTGGAGGGGACCAATCTGGGAGCCTCCGCTCGCGATCGAGAGGAACTCGAGGCCGGGGACAATCAGGTGGCCTCCATGCGCGAAGAGAGGATTTTCGATCTCAGGAATAGAGTCGCGCAGTTCCTGGTCATACTCGAGAAAACAGTGGCGCTACCAGGGCAAGAACCGGATTTGCCGCCGGCCTTTCCGTAGGAGTGCGGACCTGGTACTTCGGAGAGCTCTGGAACGCAAATCCAGGACATCCCATCCCCCTTCACCGGGAGCCGGTCGCGCTCGCGCGGGCCGGGGACGGGCGGCGCGGGAGCGAACGACTCTACCCGCGCGTAGCCGATGATGCACCCCTGGATGGGAGATGCTTCTCCGCACAATCATGGAACCGTCGAGCAACCTCGAGGAGCGCGGGCGGCCCGGGGATTGGGTTGGCTGGCCCTCTCCCCCACCCCCCGCCAGAAACCCGCATCCCCTGAGCCGATCCCGGTGAACCCTCCTTCGCGGCCGCAACCGCCCCTCCTGCTTCCAGCTTGTAATCTCCTTCCGGAATCGTCGTACATGAGTTGCCGAGGGGGAGACCCTGACCGATTGAGCTGGCCGGGCGTTTCTAGCTGCGGCTCCTGGCGGTGCCCGATGAACGGAGCGCGGCCACAGTTGGGTCTGAAACCAGCGGCGATCAGGCCGCTCAAGGAGGTATGCGATGGTGAGGTTCATGATTCTGGTGCTGGCAGCATTGCCGGGCATTTTCGCCCTGTCATCCTGCACGCTGGAACCTTTCCCCACGCACGAGGTGATGATGGAAGGCTCGACTTCCAGGGATGAGGTCTACATCGCAGAAGAACCGCCTCCGGCCAGGGAGGAGGTCGTCGTCGGGGTGGCGCCCAGTCCGAGCTATGTGTGGGTGGGCGGTTACTGGTCTTGGCATCGTTCGGACTGGTACTGGGTGAGCGGCCGATGGGCCGCGCGTCCTCGACCGAGCGCAATCTGGTTGGGCGGCCACTGGGATCGCCAAGCGCGCGGCCACGTCTGGGTCGGGGGCCAATGGAGATAGGGACGCATATCACTGATCTCGTGTTGGAAGGGAAAGCATCGAGCCGCCCCTCGGCGCCGGTCAAAGAGTGCGGCCGCGGCCTGCCTAGCCCGCCGAGCCTCGCCTTGGGCCGCAAGCCTGTCCGTCGGCCGGGTGTGGCCGGAAGGCTCGCGCAGGCGAGTGGGGTGAAGGCGCCCAAACGCGCGATGAAGGCCGGCGCGGGCGAGCGGATCATCGTCATTGAAGGTGGCCTTGGCATGGTCGCTCGACGGTCCGTCCCGTGTAACGTCACTCCGCAGTTGCCGTACACGGATGTAGAGGATTCATCTTTCGGTGCTGCCCGATCCTCAGATCGGGGATTGAAAGGCACTCCATCATGAAGACGATCCTGTTCGCTTGTGAAGACAACGCTGGCCTCTCCGCCATGGCGGTAGTTTTCTTTAATTCGCTGGTCATTCGTGAATCCTTCATGGGGGTCTCCGCCGGTCTCCGACCCGCCGAACGAATCCAGCCGGGAGTGGTTCAGGCGATGCGCGAGCTCAACATTGATCTTTCCAAAATCAGGCCAAGGCTCCTGACCCCGCAGACCATGGAATCGGCTCGCTACGCGGTTACTTTGGGAACTGAGCGGGAGTACTCGATTCCTCCAGAACTGGAGCACGAGCATTGGCCATTTGAGGAGATTAATGGCAAAACGATCACGCAAGTTCGCCGAATCCGCAATGAGATTGAACGACTTGTACGCCACCTCGTGGACAGGAACGGCTGGTTGAAGTCAACCCGACGCCGGACCGCGGAATGGGCTCCAAGCGGGCTTTGATGGACCCCGAAATGGAAAGTCACCGGCACTACTGGCTTCGCTGGACACGAGCGGGACAGAACTGGTGCCGTCGTTGTAGAGCAAGGGACTGCAGCGCGAAGCGGTGGCGCAAAACAAGGCCTGACCCAAAACAGAGGATCTGCAGCGCCCGATCTATTGAGCACCCGCGACCGCCTGCGACTTCGGTCTCGCCGAGGCGATCGCCACCGGTGCGGATGGTTTCCATGGAGGCCGCTCTCGGTGAGCCAGGAGATCGATAGAGCGAACCCGGTCCTGCACGGGGTTCAGGATTAGAAGCGGTCAGCGACCCACGCTCACGCGGATCCGTCAGCGCCGTTCCATCAGGGCTGGGACGTGCGCGGGGTTCGAGACTTCATGAGCATTCGCTCATCAGACCACGCCTTTCGTCTCGCGGTGGATGTGGTGAAGCAATACGGCCAGGAATACTCGCGCAACTTCGTAACCCTTTTTCCGATCCTGATCCCTGATTTCGATAGCCAAATCGCGGGCGTAGAGACCGAGAAGCCGATGCTCCTTCTCCAGCTCTTCGAGGTCACTTTCGGACCCCGGCCCGCCCTCTTGGAGTGCCGGGAAGATGGTGTCCTCCGCATACCTCAGGTGCCCTGCCAGCCTCACGATGAATTCATCGGCCTCGCGGCGAAGGTCTTCCTCGGGCCCACCAGGAAAGGGTCCGTAGGGGTGTCCCCGGAGGCGGCCCAGGATGCCCGCCAGCGCATCCGAGAGAGCCCCATCCTCGCCGCGCGAAAGGATCGTGCACATCGACCCTCCTCTTCAAGAAGCCGCAACACCTAGGGACAGCGGGGTCCCGGATGGCTCGACTGAAGCCGCGGTTCCAAGGGTGACGGGCGGGGTCATGGACCTTATCGATTCGAAGGCCCTCCTGACACGCTCCCAATCCTCCAGCGACAACAGGCGCTCAGCCAGGGGAAGAAGTGCATTGTTCGCCCCAAGGAGATGGTCCCGGAGATCGGTGACGAACATGTGTCCTTGATAAATGAACTCCCCCCGTCGGCCCATCCGGATGTGGTTTCGGAGTTCCTTCAAGCGTTCTCCGTGCTCCCGAGCTTTGATGCGCCTGCGCGTGACAGGCTCACCATGCCTGGGGAGACGCTTCGCCATCTCGGGAAATAGCGACCCTTCCTCCCTTTGCCAATGTAAGAGCAGGTGCTCCTCGAGGGAGCGAGCGATCTCCTTCAGGCTGTTCACCGAGTTTCGGGTGAGGGCTTTCTCAAACTGGCCAAGCTTCTCCAGGAGAGAACGGTTCTCCAGGGACAGGACCGCGGACATCCCTTTCTTCCTCATGAACACACGGCGCTCCTTGGAAGAGTTGACCCGACGCGAGCCTGCGGCACCGCCCCCCCCACGTCTGTCCGCAGGGTGCCCGAATGGCGCGCATTGCTGCGGGCGTCTGACCACCCGAACGCGAAGCAACCATTGAACATAGTCACGACCATCTCTCGCGACTTCATCTAAGCCGCCGCGCCAGAGAGGTGGCAGGAATTATTCGCGTCGAGCTGAAGGTCCAATGAAAACGTCGAAGACCGGAGGGAAGAGTGACCTGCTAGAGGCCGATCGGAACTATCCACCCGCCGATCAAGATGATCCTCCTCTCGACCGACATCGTCCTTGAAGGCTCATCTTTGAGTTGACGGGTCTGATTTCGAGGGAACGTTCCATGCCTTTGACCCCTCTTGATGAGGCCCGTTGACATGCGCAAGGGAAGACGCTACAGCGCTACACCCATGATCCAACCACGGGCGTCAGATCGAGGACAGGCATGGAACCAACCTTGGCCAGTCTAACCACCCCCGACATCTGCATCGCATTCCGCCAAGCTGGCTTCCGGGGCGAGCTTCTCGGGGGGATAGGTCGTCAGGGTATAAATCAGGATGTCGTGCACGCGACCTGACAAATCGATCGCCTGTTGAGTGAGGGTTGCGACCTGCTCGAAACCCATGTCTTCGAAGAGCCGTCGCGCCTCCCCCTGTGCTTCCAGGATCTCCGCCTGAAGGATGGCAATCTTGAGCGGTCCGGCCAGCTCGACGCATTCTCGCACCAGAGTGCGGGCAAGGCCCCGCCGCCGATATTCGGGGTCGAGCGCCACCCGGATCTCGGCCACGTGACGCGCCCAGCCCCGCCGGTCGCGATGGAGCGTGACATGGGCGACAATGCGCGAGCCGTCACACGCCAGGAGAGGAAGTATGTTTGCATAGTCCAGATTGCGAATCCACCCCTGGATCACTGAGATCCGGGTCACATCGTCTTTGAACAGTTGACGCTCGTCGACGGGGATCCGCTTGAAGAAGGCAAGAAGCGCCGACTCGTCCGACTTCACCAGGGGCCGTACCTTCAAGCCGCCAGCAATGCGCTTTGGATACCGCCTCAACGAATTGTTCATCTGGACACCCAAGTTTGGCGAACGGCCTATATACTCCGTCGACCTTCAGGCGTTACTCATTCTGGGCGCTCATCTTCGCGGCGCCCGCATTCATTGACTTGCTCCAGGTGCCGCCCCCTTCTCCGCATGCCCCGGAGTTAACGTCCCCCCGAAGCCGATAGGGAGGAGCCAGCCAGAGCCTTCAGGCGCGCGGCCAGCCACGCTCATGCACGGCCATCCCAGGCGGCCTCCGGGCGGGGGGGATTGGCACGCACGGGGCGGCACCCGACCCCGGTCATGGCGGCGCGATGTGACGTATGTTCAGAATGACCAGCACGATCTCGCTCGCACCGAACTGTCGAAGGGGACCGCCTCAATCCTCGTGGGGTCAGGAAAAAGAAGCCCAGGGATCTCTCAACGAGACCGGGGGATTTATGAAGTAACTCACACGGAAGTGACGGCTCGGGTTCGTTGGGAAGCGAAGATTCCCTCCCCTCAGCCCCCCTGGGTGCATGACGCCCCATTCTTTCCTGGACTAGGGACGCGGATTGGACCTCCTGCGCGCGCGAAGGCGGCCGGATTCCTCGGGATCTCCGGCCGCCACCGCTCCAGGCGTCGTGTGGCACGCCCCGGAGCCGATCTCCCGTCCGAGTCAGCGGACTCACCGCCGTGGGATGGGGGCGCCGAAGCTGTCCGCCCGACACCCGCTATTTCCGGGCGGGAGTCACTCCCCGAGCCTCGAGATCGGCGATCTTCCTTCCCAGGGAGGAGGGGGACGGATCCAGGGCGGCCGCTTGCTTGAAATATCGCAGCAGATCGGGACCCGAGTCCGAGGGAAGCGCAATTCTTTTTCCGCGATGAAGGGCGGAGGGCTTCCCTTTCTCAATCAGGAGACAGGCCTGGCGGAGCCTGGGGTCGTACAGCCGCGCCAGGCCGACATCGATCAGCAAGACTCGGGCGCCGAAACGGGGGGTCACCGCCCCCTCCGTAAAAGTGTGGCCGATCACCATTCGTTCGAGTTTGTAGCTTTTCAAGACCGTCAGAACGTGCGGTTCCAGGGATTTCTCCTCCCCCAGAGCCAGTCCCCGGTACCATAGGGGCCCCTCCTCATCCATCACGATGCCGCCCGGCAGTTTCGCGAAGTCTTCCAGCTCCTCGCGGACCCGTTGGTTGATCTCCCGCAGGCTGAGGCCCGAGTACTTGGGCGAGATTCCTCCGTGGAGGAACAGGGACTCGTCGATCCGGATCACCGCGTTGTGGCGCCGGATCCACTTCCCGTACTTGCCGCTGGGGCCGAATTCGCGGCGATGTTCCGCGTATCCCAGGGGATGGTCGGACTCCCACTTCTTACGGTACCCTTCGTCGAAGGCGGGAACCTGGCCTGGGGGAAGCGACGAGCGGAGCTCCTTTTGATGTTCCAGGTACAGGGCCTCGCGGGCTTTCTCGGAATCGGCGTCCCGGAAGGCGGCGTATTCGCCCTGGGAGACATACCGGAGATCCCCGTACAGGTTCATGGCCTCATGGTTGCCAATGAGGGCGTGAACCCGGCCCCCGGCGCTCGCGGCCTCATCCTCAAGCCGGATCAAGAGCTCCATGGCCTTGCGGGAATCCGGACCCCGGTCGAGCAGATCACCGGTCTGGACCAGGTGGGTCTTTCCTCCCGACCAGCTTCCCTTGGCGTCGATGAGGTCGGCGGAGCGGAGCACCGCCACGAACTGTTCATAGTCGCCATGAACGTCGCCGATCGCGACCACACGCTCGACCCCCGTCCAGTCCTCCTCCCCGTCCCTGGCGACGGAGATCGGCGTCGGCAGAAGGAGGAACAGGAAGAGCCGTCCCAGGATCACGAGCGCAGAAGGGCCAGATCGATGCATTTTCCTGCTCCAGCGGCAGCCCCCTCGTCGGAATCCCGGGCGTCGCCGCGCCGTGAGCGCCTCCACGAGCGGTGGGGTCAAGACTCCCGAGGATTATACAACTCCCGTTGAAGGCCGGTGCCGGAGCGGGGTGCCCCCCGCTCCCGATCCGGGGGCCCCTGGGATCCCAGGGGGCCGCGCACCCGGACCTTAGGTCCGGTTCAGCGGATGCTAGAATCGTGCCCCGCCGGCCGGAACCCACTTATAATGGGGCGGCCAGTCGGAGGATCGCCGATGCAAAAAACCCGTGTGGCCGCCATCAGCATGAACGGGCTCCTGGGCGAGCCCGGACGCGTGCTGGACGGAATCGCGTCCTGGTGCCAGCGCGCGGCGGCCGAAAAGGCCGATCTCGCCCTCTTCCCCGAACTCGTGGTCCACGGCCACTGCACCCCGAACACCTGGGAGCTGTCCGAGCCGGTGCCCGACGGCCCGAGCGTCCAGAGGCTCGCCGAAATCGCCCGGCAGCACCGCCTCGTGCTGGCGGTGGGACTCAGCGAGAAGGAACGCGACATCGTCTACAATACCCACGTCCTCGTCGGCCCCGGAGGGTACCTTGGAAAGCAGCGAAAGCTCCACCTATCGCGCGACGAGGTTAACTACTACAAGGGCGGGCGCGACATCGTCGTCTTTGATGCAGGAAAATGCAAAGTCGGGATGATCATCTGCTACGACAACCAGTTCCCCGAGATCGCCCGGGTGCTGGCCCTGCGCGGCGCCGAGGTGCTCCTGATGCCCCACGCGGCCCGGTTCAAACCCTGGAAGGACACGCCGGAAAGCGAGGCGGCGGCACGGCGCCACTCCCATAATTTCCTCGGGAAATACGCCCTCCGCGCGCGGGAAAATGCCTGCTTTGCCGTGCTCACCGACCAGACCGGGAGGGCCGGCGACCTCGAGAGCTATCCCCGGGACCATGAGAACCAGCCGCACCACGCGGGCGCCGCCTTCATCTGGGGACCCGACGGGGAACTGCTCGCGCGCACCCAGGATGAGCACGTCCGCGAGGAGATGGTCGTGGCCGATCTGGACCCGATGCTGCTCGCGCGCGAGAGGTCGCTCGGAAACTACATGCTCCGAACCCGCCGGCCCGAGCTGTTTGGCGAGCTCGTGAAGGACCAGGTCTCGTCCTGAAGCTCAGCCCGGCCGTCATTAAGATGTTCTCACGTCCCGTTCATCCTGGGGTCATCTCCGGTGAGTAGGGTCATGCCTTGATGCATTCGGTCGCCTTCCTGATCGCTATCCTGGGGGGGACCCGGCTCACCGGGGCGGATTCCGGACTTCCCAGCACATTGGCCGAGGAGGAGCTGACGCCCCCCGACCCCGAGATGGAGGCCGCGACTTCCCCTCCCCCCTTCGTGGCTCCGCCCGCCCCCCCGTCCTTGGCGCCCCTGCCCGAGCCCCAGGCCCGGCCGGAGCCCGCGCCGGCCCACGATCTCGAAGCGCCCCATGACTCCTTCGCCGGCTTCTTCAATACCCACGCCTCAAGCACCGCGTGGCGCGAGTTCGTCTGGAGGGATTACCTGACCCAGCCTGACGTCCTCCTGCCGCTCGGGCTGGGAGTCGCCGCGGCGGCGATTTCACACTGGGACAAGCGTCTGGAGAACCGCGCCATCGGGATTTGGGGAGGACGGAAGGACATCGCCAACGGGACTGCAGGCGCCCTGATCGGAGGCTCCATCCTCCTGGGGGCCCTCTTCCCGGGCGACGGAAGAAACGGTTGGGACGAACTCTGGTCCGTGGCGGAGGCCTACGGGGCCTCTACGGCGACGACCTCGACCCTCAAGTTCCTGGTCTGGCGCCACCGTCCGGGCGGCGGCGGCCGAAACCGCTCGTTCCCGTCGGGCCATGCGACCGCCGCGTTCACCGGCGCGGCGCTCATCGAACTGAACTCCGGGGAGGCATTAGGCCTTCCGGCCTACGCCCTGGCGTCGGCGTGCGCGATCTCGAGGATGGACACCGGGGACCACTTCCCCTCCGACGTCCTGGCCGGAGCGGCGATCGGGGTCCTGACGGCCGGAATCTTCGATGCGCTCCACTGGGGGACCGGTCGGGAGGGCCCGGGGATCGCGCGCCCGCCGCCCCAGCTCCAAATGGGAGTCCTCCCCGAGGGAGGCTTCGACTTCGGAATCACCTTCGGGTTTTGAGCGGATCCCCGACCCCCGCGGGGATCCGGCCCGGCGGGAGGCCCCGGCCTTCGCCCTCTCGGTGCCGATGCCTTCCCCAGGAACGGCGCGAGCTCCCGAGCGCGTGCGCCGGATCATGGGCCGGATGCCCAAAGGCCGCGCCGCTTCCCCCTTGGGCCGGATTCGAGCGGCCTCCCAAGAATGTCGAAGAACTCCTCCCGACGGATTTCCCGGCAGAATCGAATCGGTCGGAAGGGGACCTTCAGCTTTCCCGCTTCGCGACTGGATCCTCCGAACGCGGCCCCTCGGACCCCTCTTGAGGCCTCGTCACCCACCCCGCCAGCGGCATCGCGACGGCGAGCATCAGGCCCGCCAGAAGGAACGGCGCGCCCGGAAGCTCCCACCCCTTGAGCGGACCGATGAAGGCCGCAAAGGTCCTCGTGAAGAGGACCGGACCCAACATTCCGGCAATCCCGGCGATGCTCCCGTTCGCCCCCTGCAGCTGTCCCTGCTCCGACGGCCCGACGCGCCGCGTCATGAGGCCCTGCGCGGCCGGGCCGAACAGACCCATGAAGGCGAACACGGGCACCGCGGACACGAAGCCCGCCCCCGTGGTCGCCAGCCCGTAGACCGAAAAGCCCGCCATTCCGAAGAACAGCCCGACCTGCAGCGACACCCGCTCGCCGAACCGTTTCACGAACCTCCGCACCACCCCCGCCTGGACGACGATGCTGCACGCCCCCACGAGGGTCAGCACGTGTCCCACCGTGCGCGCCCCCCACCCGTACCGGTGTCCGGCGTAGAGCACGAAGACGTTCGGGAGCACCAAGTGCGCGAGCTGGTAGAGGAAGATGACCGCCCCCAGACCCAGAAGCTCCGGATGGGACCGGAGAAGGGTGAGCGATCCGACCGGATTCGCCCGGGCCCACGAGAATCTCGCCCGGCGCTCGGGGGGCAGCGACTCGGGAAGGACGAAGAGTCCGTAGAGCGCATTGACGAGCGTCAGCCCGCCCGACGCCCAGAAGGGGAGGCGCGGCGAGATCCCGCCCAGATAACCGCCCAGCGCCGGTCCCAGAATGAAGCCCAGGCCCCAGGCCGCTCCGATCAGCCCGAACGTGGCCGCCCGCTTCTCCGGGGGCGTGACATCCGCGACGTACGCCCCGGCCGTCGAAAAGCTCGCGGCGGTGATCCCCGAGATCACCCGGCCCACGAACAGCCACGCGAGGCCCGGCGCGAGCGCCATCAGAAAATAGTCCAGTCCCAATCCCGCGCATGAGATCAGGATGACCGGCCGGCGCCCGAAGCGGTCGGAAAGCGCCCCCAGGAAGGGCGCGAAGACGAACTGCATCAGCGCCCAGACGGTCCCAAAGGGTCCGTACATCCGCGCCGCGCGCTCCGTGTCCCCCCCGAGGAAGGTCTCGATCAGCTTCGGAAGAACCGGGAGGATGACGCCGAGGGCGAGGATGTCGAGAAGGACCGTCGCGAAGATGAAGGCGAAGGCCGCCCGCCGGGGACCGCCGGGCGGCCGCGGGTCCACCATTAGGAGAGGACGAACCGCGCGGAGCTCGTGTCGCGGTCGGCCGTCACCTCAAGCCGGGTGTCGATCCGTTCCTTGAGCTCGCGGACGTGGGAGATGATCCCCACCCGCCGGCCCCGCTCGCGGAGGGACATGAGCGTGTCGATCGCCAGATCGAGGGCCTCCTCATCCAGCGTGCCGAAG
>Ga0222749_10000694_pt1 | contig 19567 bp, 27 predicted proteins | sample IncBWH2Mmetat_FD_197234 | JGI IMG/M metagenome (GOLD analysis project Ga0222749, IMG submission 197234) | Metatranscriptome of lab incubated forest soil microbial communities from Barre Woods Harvard Forest LTER site, Petersham... | ecosystem: Environmental > Terrestrial > Soil > Temperate... | reverse complement strand
CGCCAGCGTTCGGTCTGAGCCAGGATCAAACTCTCGTTTGAAACCTGATGTTTCGGCCGTGATGATTCGCATCGCCACGACCGGAACGAACTGTAAATCGCTCGGTTTACCCTCCGTCCGCCGAAGCGGACAAAGGGCTTTTCTCAAATGGCCCTCGTTCCAGTACACCCGGAACAAGAACCGTAAACCAAACGGGTTCTGGCTTGATTCATTCAATTGTCAAAGAGCAGGTACTCCCAGGCCAGCTGGAAGGACAACAGACAATCACCGAGTGTACGCGACCGCCGCCAGAAGTCAATAACATTCTCTTGCGCCAACGAATCTAGCTCGAGTCGCAATCCCGACCCGAGGTCTTTGCATGTGCGCGCAGGGTCAATTCGAGGCGGCCGCGTCAGCTCCGGGCGGAGCGTTGGTTGGCGTGAACATGCGCGACACGGCCTCGCGTCCGAGCACGATGAACGTCAGCACGCCCAGTGCGGTGCCATACGGAAATTCGAGGCAGCCTATGGCGGCCACGACCATGCAGAATGTTCGCGACGTGTGGCGTTTAAGGCAAAGCGCGGTTCGCAACTTGAGCAGGGCGATCGTGCCGAGTATGAGGAAAAATGCGAGGCCGATACCAGCGAATATCCACCCTACGAGCGCAGGAGGCGGCTGCTGCGCATTTCCAGCGGCAGGCATCCGAGAAATCACGCCGCTTATCAGCGCGCCCATGCCCACATAAAGCAGCCCGAATAGTGCGAAGAGCCCCGCTGCGCCCGCCGAAATCATGTAGCCGAGCGATAGGAGCTTGAGATGCTCTTCGTCAATGATTGCCTGGCGATCGATTTCGTCGGTCATAAACTCTTCGCGCTAAATCCAGATACCCCTTATGCGTGCAGATGCTCGCCGCGTTTGAGCGTGGGAAGCGCCTTGATGGATTTCCCCGCCTTTTCCTGGGCGACGCGCAACTCGTAAAGGCTCTGCAGATTGAGCCAAAACTGCGGACTGGTGCCAAAGAAGTGCGCCAGCCGCAGGGCTGTGTCGCCCGTGATGGCGCGTGTCCCGTTCAAGATCTGCGTCACACGATTGGTCGGCACGTGGATTTTTCGCGCCAGTTCCGCCGCGCTCATATCGAGCGCCTTCAGTTCCTCGGCCAGATGTTCGCCCGGATGGATAGCAGACACTCCCATAGCGGTTCTCCTACTGGTTCGCTTGTCCCGATAACTGACGATCACAGGCTAAGAATACCAGTCGTTACGCGTTACGTCAGGAGTAACACAATGTAGCGGCGAGCCGGCAGGTGCCCCGATTTACGTCGCAGGATGCTGTGCGAGGCTATCGGGCGGTGCCATACATGCGCGCGACGGTTTGCCATATCTGCGCCGGGCGCCCTATCTGTGCGTTTCGCCCAAAGTGGAAGGTCATGCTGACGCCGTAGAAATGCACCGAAGGCGGCGCGCCGAGCTCGCGTGGTCGCGAGGGACGAAAATCCTGCATACCACCGGCGTCTGAAGGACCAAACTGCACATTCTGGGTGTTCAGTTTGCTCGCAAAGCCCTCAAACCGCACACGTCCGCCCCAAAGTTGCGCGAGGGGCAGGCTCGACTGCGCGAGGAACAGAGTGTCAACTTCTTCGAACTGGAACTCGTTTTTGAGACCGTCCATGCCCCCGTCAACCTTGTAAGGGCCTGTAAGCATGTAACTGAAATGGACAGCGGAATTCGCCGGATTCTTGTGCGCAGGGAAGGATACCGCGAGCACTGGCACCGGCAGCGTTCGAGGCGCGAAAAATCCGGGATTCCCGGGCAGTGGGAGGGACTCCGCGATCAACAGCGCCCGTCCCGCTTGAACCACGGCCATTACCAGCGCAGTTCGATCTCGCTTCGCGAAAATTCGTGCAGCGGGTATTTGTGCCGCCGTCGAGAGGTAGCTGCTCAGAAACATGGCCAGCAGAAGAGTGAGCCTTCGTTTCATTTACCGCCTCAGTTAGCGCGAAAGCTGAAGACTCGATCGCAGCTAACGAAATCATTCTACTGAGGCGGAAGTTGGCAGTCTGTTCCAATAGGCACACTTGAACTGTTCTTTTTGGCACACTGTTCAAAATGGTACAGTTTCCGTTCTCCCCCCGGAATATGGTAGGGCGGAAAACGGGACCACCTCCAAGCCGCCCTCCCCCATAAACCAGGGGCGGCTTCGGTGGTCCACTTGGGGGCTTCCATCTCGAACCTGACTCATAGCGATTTGCATTCCAATCCGGCGGCCTTCCCGACGGAGGGGATGCCTTCTCACAGACGCCGCCCCATCCGCGCCCTATTCGTTTACGGCGATAAAGCGGTAATTGGCGACTGCGTGCAAGAGCTGGAGAACGCGCAATTCATTGTCAGCGCCGATGTCGTCTCGACATTGGAGCAGTGCACAGAGCAGCTCCGCTCGCACACATACGATGTGGTCTTGGCGGAATACCCGAGCGCGAGTTGGACGGGATCCCAGGCATTGCAGCTCCTGCATCAGTCCGTGCAGGAGGTTCCGCTTCTCTTTGTGACCACCGGCCCCGGAAGTGAATCTATCGCGGAGCTGACCTCTAATGAGGCATTCGACTACGTGGAGCGAGCGCATCTCGCCCAGTTACCCATGGCTGTTCGCCGGGCCTTGAACGAAAAGAAGCTGCGCGCCGAGCTGGAAAAGGCCGGGAAAGCCTTGCGGCATTCGCAGTCACTGTATCGCGCGCTCGTGGAGAACCCCGCTTACGGGATATGCCGGTGCGATGCGGAAGGAAAGATTCTCGAGGTGAATCAGGCTCTCTTGGCGATGCTCGGCTATTCAACCAAGGCGGAACTTTTGGCGGCGAACCGAGCAACCGAAATCATGCCCGATCTCGGCGAGGGAAGGCCACTCGCGGGAGGCTCTCCCGATCCGTTGCGAATCGAGCCGGTCGAAAGAGATTGGAAGCGGAAAAACGGCACGACTTTGAAAGCCCGGCTCAGCGGCCGCAGCGTCTTTGACGAGCGTGGAGACTTTGCCGGCCATGAAATTATTGTTGTGGACATCACGGAACAGCACGAGCTTGAGGATCATCTGCGCCGCCAGGCATTGAGCGATTCGCTGACCGGCTTGGCCAATCATGGGCGGCTTTTCGAGGTGTTGCACGCGGAGATCTGCCGGTCCCAGCGCACCGAAAGGGATTTCTCGCTTGTATTGCTGGATCTGGATGGATTGAAAGAGATCAACGATCATTATGGGCATTTGGTGGGAAACAGGGCGCTGTGCAGGCTGGCGCAGATCCTGGCTGATTGCTGCCGGTCCGTGGACACCGCAGCGCGGCAAGGTGGGGACGAATTTGCTCTCGTCCTGCCGGAGACAGGCATGGCCGCAGCCACGGCGGTAGCCAGCCGAATTTGCGATCTTCTTGCGAAGGATGCCGAAGAGCCATTGCTTTCCGTCAGCGTGGGAGTTGCCAGCTATCCGAAGAATGCGGACACCATCGGAGCCCTGCTGTATGCGGCAGACAAGGCTCTCTATGCGATGAAGGGAAAGCAGTCAAGAGCTGTCCGCGCCAGCCAGGCCTCTTTTTAGGCTATCCGTTGTTCCCAAGCGTCGCGGGCACGGCAGGAGGGGACAGAGGCACCGTCGAATTCCAGGATGCGACCCAGGCCGCCGTCCGCTTGCCTCCCCGCCACACGAGAAAGCCGCTCAACAACGCCAGCCCCAGAAATAAAATCAAAATACCTGAAAACGCGAGAGAGATCAGAACCTCGGCAGCATTGAAAAGATGAAGGCCGAGTCCCAATATTATCATTGCCGTTCCCGTCCCACATCGCCTTGCTGCGGGTCCTATTATCATGGGTTTTTCTCTTTGCCTTCGGAGGGAACTGCATCTCAGTATTTCCGGAAATCGCACTTTGGAAATGGCGAGGAGGAAGAAAGAAGCCGGCCCCAGCCATGGATTCCGGATCCATTCTTCCCAGCCTCGCCACTCGCGGGCCATCTTAGATGTGGCGAGAATAGGTTGCTGTCCTCTTTTGTACACCTCGACGAATATCCGCTCTGGAGGGCGCTAAGGTCGGGCAGATGTCTTGATCGTGGGACTCGTGGCGGCCGTTCGTCAGTCGTGCAGGACGACACTGAGAAGGGAAGTGTTGATGTGGAGTCCGCCGTTGTACCTGATGAAGCCCAGTTTCCTGAATTTGTTCATGAAGAAATTCACGCGGGAGCGCGTGGTACCAACCATTTCCGCCAGCATCTCCTGCGATATCTTAGGCAGCATCTTTTGGGGCTTATCTTCCTTGCCGTAGCGCGCGAGCAGCAACAGCGTGCGAGCCAGCCGCTTCTCGCTCGAGTTGAAGAGTTGATCTACCAGGTCCTCCTCGACTCGAATGTTCCTCGAAAGCATGTAAGCGATGAACCGGTCGGAAAACGCGTGTTCCACGTGGAGGACGCGAATCATCTCCTTCTTTTCAATTATGAGGACGGTGGTTGCGGCAACCGCGCTCGCCGTCCCGATCCGAATCGGCTGACCGGCCAGGCACCCCTCGCCGAAAAAATCGCCCGGTCCCAAAATCGCCACGACAGCCTCTTTGCCGGTTTCATTGACCACCGAAAGCCTCACCCCGCCCTTTTGAATGTATAGGACATTCTTCGCGGGATCGCCCTGCGAGAAGATGGTCTCCTTCTTCTTGAACTCCGCAACTCTCCGGGCCACACCCGCCGAATCAAGAAAATCCTGGGCATTGAAAGCGTTCTTGGCATTGGCCTTCGGACGAGCGATTGCTTGCGTTGCCATGGCTACCCCTTCCTTAAGATCGTTTCCTTTTTCCTGAACTCCATAACCTTACGGGCCACACCCTTAGCCCTCCGCGCTCCTGGCCCTTGGGTGCTGGGCGCAATCATGAGACGCAAACTCCTTGTCGCGCTGGCGCTCGAAGTCCTGCTTCATCTCGTCGAGAGAGTCGCCACGTGGCGGACCCCAAGGGTTAAACGTCCAAGCGCATTCAGAACAAGCCCAACCCGCACTGCGTGCGGATTCGACCCATATCATCTTCCTCATAGCTGTCCTTTGGAAGGCCTATTTTCTCGTGACTGCTTCGGAAATTCCGCCACCGCTTGGCGTTCCAGCTCCGAGACCAGCGCCGGCGATCTCTCCAGCATTGCTGCCAACGCAGCAGCCTGCCGGACAACAGCCTTGACCACTTCCATGGGAACCCGCTCGAAATGTGTTTTCCCGTTTCGCATCGCATCCGCTCCCACAGCTGCATGCACCGTACCAGTCCCGAAGTTATACGGGGAGAATCTTTTAAATATCTTCGTGTCAACGCAGTTCCGCTTAAGGGGAAGTGAGTTGGCGTTAACGCGACCGCAGCCGGGTTTCCTTATATGGCATCGGCTTGGAAGGGTACGTTTATGTCTGTATATTTCTATTGTACGTTCCACTACGCCTGTGATACTAATAGGCAGCGTTAGTTATACGCTTGCGTCCGGGAGGTGCGGAATGAAAACCAGCCCAGCGATATCCCACTTCAGGACGATGGACTTGAAGGAAGTTCCTCGTTCACGAAATGGCAAACACAAGGCGATTGTTTCCCTGATCCTGCGCGACCTCGACCAACTCAAGGGCGGTGCGGCTCTTCGGGTGCCCTTGGCCGAACTGGGTGACACCAAGGAAAACGTCCGTTCGGCGTTGAACCGCGCTACGCGAAACGCCAAACTCAACGTCGCGACAGCCACGGACGAGAATTTTTTGTACGTTTGGAACGTAAGCAAACCCTGATAAACACGAATCGGATAGTGGGCCCGCTGCCGAGTCGTCCCCCCGGAGTGCGTTCCGGCTTCATGCGCTTGTTCCTGGAACTCCGTCGCTCCAGCCCTCCCTTTTGTGTCTCTTGACCATCGTCTGACCATCGTCACAAATCCGCAAGCAGGGTGCGCATGTGTGCACAATCGAACAGAAGTCTGACTTGGCCTCTTCTAACATGGTGGCCCGTGGGGGAAGCAAGAGGACCGGGGCGAGTACAGGTCCAACGGCTTCCGCCTGAATAGAGCTGGAAATCGCAGGTTCCTTCCCACTCCATCCGGCACGAGCGGTTCGCGGTTCAACACGGAAATATGGTGCAAGGCCTTGGGACTGGCCGGAGTGTCTACCTGCGAAGAAAAGGAAACAAGGAAATGCCATTACTTCAGATTTTGGAGGTTCTGCTCGTGGTGGGTGTTCTGCTTTGGCTGGTCAACCGCTTCATACCCATGGAGGGAACGATCAAGTCCATCTTGAATGCGGTGGTGGTGATCGCCACTGTTTTGTGGCTGATGAACATTTTTGGACTTTTTCATTCGCTCTCCCGCATGCACGTTGGCGCGTAGGCAAGCCTGAATGAACGGCGAGGGATGAACTGTGTGTCATTAGAACGCAAACAACAAACCGCGCCCCACGCGAAGAGCGAATGGCGCATGAAATCAACGTAACGGAGGAAACAAACATGAAACCAGTAAGAGCTATCGGCGCGGGACTTCTGCTCCTTCTTCTTGGAGCCGTCGCTCCCCTGTACGCACAGCAGGATCAACACCAGCAAGACGCCAAAGCCCCGAAACAGGAGCAGCAACAGGCCAAGCCCGCGGAACAGCAACACCAGCAGCAGGCGCAGGACAAGCCCGCGCAACAACAACAGGACAAGAGCCAGCAGAATCAGCAGCGGCAACAGCAGCAAGCCCAGGGTCAGCAGAACCAGCAACGGCAACAGCAGCAGGACAAGGGCCAGCAAAATCAGCAACGGCAGCAACCGGTCTTTGGTCAGCAGAACCAGCAACGGCAACAGCAGCAGGACAAGGGCCAGCAAAATCAGCAACGGCAGCAACCGGTCTTTGGTCAGCAGAACCAGCAACGGCAACAGGACAAGAACCAGCAAAACCAGCAACGCCAGCGACAGGCCCAGGATCAGCAGAACCAGCAACGGCAACAGCAGCAAGCCCACAGCCAGCAAAACCAGCAACGTCAAGGGCAGGCCCGGGATCAGCAAAACCAGCAACGGCAAGCTGATCAGCGTTCACAACAAGGACGCAATGGACAGCCAGGCGAACAGCGGGCCGTTTGGCAAGAGCATCGCGCGCATAACTGGCAATCCGAGCACCGCGATTGGCACCAACGCGGCGGCTACAATGGCTACCGCATTCCTGAGGACCGTTACCGTGGCTACTTTGGTTCGGATCACGGGTTCCGCATCTCCAGCTATCGCCTGGAGGTAGTTCGCGGGTATCCGCGTTTCCAGTACGACGGCCTTTGGTTCAATGTGGTTGACCCGTGGCCGGAATACTGGTCGGACGATTGGTACGACAACGATGATGTGTATATCGTCTACTCCGACGACGGCTACTACCTGTACAACCGTAGTTACCCTAGGGATCGCATTGCGATTAGCGTCGATCTCTAACCGTCTCTTCATTCCAGCTTCAGGGGCGACAGCGACGCATGCGAGTCGAGTCGCCCTGGGGCGCTGGAGGAACGGCAGCGTGCATTCCCGTGCCGGCTGAATAGAGAAAAGGGGAAAGAACAATGCTCGCAACCATAGCGATCGTGGTTTTAGTGATGGCGTTCCTGGGTGTATTACCGACATGGGCCCATAGCCGTACATGGGGCTATGCGCCGACCAAGGGAGTGGGAATGGTGCTCGTCATTGTCGTGGTTATTGCGCTTATCGGCCGCATCTAGCCCGCGTGATGGAGCGGAAGAGGCGCTCGGCCATCCGTGGCAACCCTGAGGTGAAAAATGGATGAATCGAAACGAATAGCAGCACAGTTTCTGGAAAAGGAAATCAGGACGTATATAGCCCTGGCCTTATTCTTTTCAAAAGAAGGCATCAATGAACGCGTGCAAGTGGGGGATAAAGAAGTCCTCCTAAGCCCCTCGTACTACAAGGAAAGAATGAGAGAGGCCAGGAAGATCGTGAATGATCTCAGAAAACCAAGTTGAATTGCAGTCATTTCCGGGTGGTATTCGAGGCAGTTGGCGTCTTTTGTGCATCCGTGTGTTGGCGCTCCTCGTCATCGTGCTGATGTCCGGGGGTACGTCCTTGGCATACTCGGTTCTCACACACGAGGAAATCGTGGACCTTCTGTGGACCGATGAGATCCAGCCCCTCCTGCTCCAGCGATTCCCGGAGTTGTCGGAAGACCAGCTCAAGGAGGCGCATGCCTACGCCTATGGGGGCGCCGTCATCCAGGATCTCGGCTACTATCCGTTCGGCAGCGCGGAATTCAGCAACTTGGCGCACTACGTTCGCAGCGGAGATTTCGTCCGCGAATTACTCCGGCAGAGCCAGGATGCCGACGAGTACGCCTTCGCACTCGGGGCCCTCTCACACTATGCGTCCGATATTGCCGGCCACCCCGCCATCAATGAGGCTGTTGCGATGCGCTATCCAAAGCTGCGGGCGAAGTACGGCAATTCCGTGCGGTACGCGCAGGACCACACCGCACATCTGAAGACGGAGTTCGGATTCGACATGGTGCAAGTGGCGAAGAACCGTTATGCGCCGCAGCAGTACCACGACTTTATCGGATTCCAGGTGTCCAAGCCTCTGCTGGAGCGGACTTTTCCCATCGTTTACGGAGTGGAGTTGAAAGACGTGCTGGCCCATGAGGATCTCTCCATCGGCTCCTATCGCTTCGCCGTGAGCCAGCTAATCCCGGAAATGACCCGGGTGGCGCTTCAAACTCATGAGAAGGACATGATGAAGGAGACGCCGGATTTCGCGAAAAAAAAGTTCCTCTACCGTCTTTCGCGCTCCGATTACGAGAGCGAGTGGGGAAAGGACTACACAAAGCCCGGATTCGGTACCCGCGTCCTATCAGCCCTTTTGCGCTTCATGCCGAAGATCGGCCCGTTCAAGGCGCTGGCGTTCAATAACCCCACGGCGCAAACAGAGGACATGTATTTCAAGAGCATTAATATGAGCGTTGACCAGTACCGCGCTCTTCTTGAGCAAGTTCGCTCCGGCACTCTCGAGCTTCCAAATCGCGATCTGGATACCGGCAACGAAACCCGGGCAGCGGAATACCCGCTCACGGACGACACGTATGCACAGTTGCTGGCTCAACTGACCGCGCGGAAGTTCGATCTGACCACGCCTGACCTCCGTGACAATATTCTGCATTTCTATTCCGATCTCTCCGCACCAATTGATACAAGAAAGAACAAAAATGACTGGCAGAGCGTCTTGGGGTCGCTCGATCAGTTGAAGCTCGTGACTCCCTCTCCCACTCTCGCGGCCACCGCTGGAAACTGACGGTGCGTGCTGTTCCAACTAAATGAGGCGAATTTGATAGATTCCGCCGGGCCGCGGATCGTTGAAAACAATGTGTAGGTACCCTCGCTGCATCAAGTCGGAACGACGCTAGACCAATATTGAATTGTGTCCACAAGTGAACAGACCCTTCCTCCATTGCGTACTAGCATCGTCTCCTTAGCAGGCAACAGATTCTTAGACTTGGGGAGGAAATGAGTATGAAGATTGTAAAGACAATTCTGATTGTACTTGCACTCTCATTAGTAAGCGCCATGTCGCCATCGACTGTCCGTGCCGATGAATATAACAAAAAGACAGTGCTGACATTCAGTCAGCCGGTCGAAATTCCCGGGCAGGTCCTGCCCGCCGGAACATATACCTTCCGGTTGGCCGATTCGCTTTCGGACCGCATCGTCGTGCAGATCTTCAATGCGGATGGCAGTCGAATCATCGCGACGGTCCTGGCGATCAGCAACTATCGGCTTCAATCAACCGACAAAACCGTGGTGACGTTCCAAGAGCGTTCGGGCGACAACCCGGATGCCATCAAGGCCTGGTTTTACCCGGGGGATACCTTCGGTGTGGAATTCGTCTATCCGAAGCAGCGTGCAGCTCAGCTGGCCCTGGCGGCGAACGAGCCCGTTCCCGCGCTTGCCGATGAAACCGCGGACATAAAAACGGCTCCGATTGTCGCCGTGACCCCGGAACAGAAGGAAGTGCCCGTGGCAGAGGCGATCGAGACCGCTCCACCGGCCGCACAGACCGTGGATGCTGCCCCAGTGGCAGACAACACGACTCCCGCGGCAGCGCCAGCGGCGTTGCCGAAGACGGCCAGCGCAGTTCCTCTTATCGCGCTGCTCGGCTTGGCATCACTTGGCGTCGCGTTCACGCTGAAACGGCGCGTAAGCTAAGGCCCATACACGCAAGGTACTCCGGACCGCCGCGGGCCCGAATGGCAATTCATATCCCGCGGTGCGAGGAGCTTCTCCGGTGACTCGGATCATCCGATTGCAAAGCCCCAAACGATTTCGGAGTGGCTGTTTCTTATCCGCCGGACTTCTTTTTTTCGGGGTCGTGGCGTTCCCGCAAGCTCCGCCATCGCCGCCCGCTCCAACCGGCGCATCCGGTGCGTCCACGATCTCCGTGGAGGCGGAACTGGTTGCGTTGCCAGTCAGCGTGACCGGCGCCGACGGAAGTTTCGTTTCCGGGCTGAGCCTCGAAGACTTCCGCGTATACGAGGACAAGCGGCTGCAAAAAATTACCGTGTTCCAGCAGGGTGACAACCCAGTGACCGTGGGGCTGATCGTTGACCACAGCCGCAGCATGGGTCCGAAACTCCCGGAAGTGATCGCCGCCGTTGCCGGCTTCGCCAGATCCAGCAACCCGCAAGACGAAATGTTCGTCGTGGATTTCAATGATGACGTTTCGGTGGAGCTGCTCGACGGAAAGCCTTTCACGAGCAATCCAAGGGAACTCGGAAAAGCCGTCGGGGCCGTCTCCGCTCGGGGACGAACGGCGCTTTATGACGCCGTGGCTGAAGGGCTTCTCCATTTGCGGCTCGGCACTTGCGAGAGGAAGGCGCTCATCATCGTCAGCGACGGGGGAGACAATGCCAGTCAGAACACACTCTCCCAGGTTCTGGCGCTCGCCCAGCAATCTCAAGTGCTCATTTATTCCATCGGGCTGATCAGCGACACCGGAGAGGTAGACCCCGCTGTGCTTCGCCGTCTCTCCAAAGACACGGGGGCCGTCGCCTACTTTCCGGACGCCACCCATAACGTCGCGATTATCTCGGGGCAGATCGCCCGCGATCTCCGCGAACAGTACACCCTGGGGTTCACGCCGGAGAAGGCGGAGAGAGCGAACGCCTTTCGAAGGATAGAAGTTAAAGTCACCGCTCCCGGCCACGGCAGGATTCATGTGCGAGCCCGGGCCGGCTATTTCGCCGCCGATGGCAAGCTTTCTCCGGCCCAGCCGGCAAAGGGCGCACTGTGAACGCTCGCGGCCCCATCGCAAGCAGGCCTCGGAAATCGAGTGCTCTGCTCCTTCGCGCGGCTTATTACCTTTTTCTGGCGGGCGGTATTTGCGGACTCGGGTACGCCGCCTATGTCGTCGTGGATGCGCAGGCGTATCAAGCGATCGAAAAATCGAGATTCGAGAAGATGCGCCCCGCGCAAGGCCCTCGCGTCTTGTCGGAAGGTGACGTGATCGGCGAGATGGAAATTCCCCGCCTGGCGCTCGAAACCATCCTCGTGCAAGGGGAGTCGCCGAAAATATTGCGGCGTGCGGTCGGCCACCTTCCCGAGACGGCTTTGCCGGGCGAGCCTGGCGACGTCACACTGGCCGGACATCGCGACAGCTTTTTTCGCCCTTTGCGCAATGTTCAAGCAGGTGACGCAATTACCATCAAAACGCTCGACGGAGAGTTTGAGTATCAAGTGGAATGGACTCGGGTGGTACTGCCCGGCGACGTTCAAGTCCTGCGGCCGTCCAGCGAAAATACTCTGACCCTCGTCACTTGCTTCCCCTTCTACTACGTTGGCCCGGCGCCGAAGCGATTCATCGTCCGTGCCCGCCAGATTGGCCGGCTGCCGGAGCAATCTCCCACCGCTGAGGTGCCTCTCCACTTTTGACCGTCCCAATCGGGGAATTCGAATGTGTTCACAAGTGAACAGTTCAGATCGCTGACTCCGTCTAATATCCTCCTGTGCAGGGAAGAGGCGTAGCCTGCATACCGCATTTTCTACAGCTTGAGCACGGCCGCGCGCCGCGTGCTCATCACTTAGGGCCATCAGACAGGTTGGTCGCACAGAAAGGAATATCGGGCACAGAATGTCCCTTCCAAAAACAATTCCTCAGCTCAAGAGCACGGCTCCTATCGAAGTCGCGGACCGTGTAGAGAAGGCCGATTCCCCTCGTTCCAGCGAAGTGATCCAGCTTCCTCCGCTCATTTTGGAAGAGGGAACTGTGCTCTCAAGGCCGATTCATCCACGGCCCGCGCTGCCAAGCCGGGTCGCCATCATCGGGAACTACCTTCCGAGGCGCTGTGGAATTGCCACGTTTACAACGGATTTGTGCGACGCGATTCACGCCGAATACGACGCCACGGAGCTGCTGACGCTGCCGGTGAACGATACGCCGGAGGGTTACACCTACCCCGCCCGAGTACGCTTCGAGCTTTCCCAGGACGAGCTGGTTTCCTATCAGCAGGCCGCGGATTTTCTGAATTTCAGCAACATTGATTTGGTATGCCTGCAACACGAATACGGAATTTTCGGCGGCTCGGCGGGCGCACACATCCTGGAGCTTTTGCGCCGCCTTCATATGCCGGTCGTCACCACTCTGCACACGGTGCTTCGTGATCCGAATCCCGATCAGCGGGCGGTGATGGAGGAAATTGCGGCTTTGTCCGATCGCCTGATCGTCATGAGCCGGCAATCTTCGGAAATTCTGCAGGAAGTGTTCCACGTTCCGAGTTCCAAGATTGACCTGATCCCCCATGGCATCCCCGATTTGCCTTTCACCGATTCCAGCTTCTACAAGGATGCCTTTGGAACGGAAGGCAAGGACGTCCTGCTCACGTTTGGTCTGCTCTCGCCGAACAAAGGCATCGAAAACGTCATCCAGGCCCTGCCGGCTATCCTCGCGCACCACAGCAATGTGGTTTATATGATTTCCGGCGTCACCCACCCGCATATCCTGCGGCGAGAGGGCGATAAATACAGGGAGTACTTGCAGAAGCTCGCCAAGGATCTCGGAGTGGAGTCGAGCGTCATCTTTCGGAATCGTTTCGTCAGTCCTGAAGAGTTGGTAGAACTGATCGGCGCGGCCGACATTTACATCACGCCTTACAAACACAAGGGGCAAGTGGTTTCCGGCACGCTCGCGTATGCGCTGAGCGCCGGAAAAGCGATCATTTCCACTCCCTATCTGCATGCCATCGAACTCTTGGACGAGGAGCGCGGCATACTCGTTCCTTTCGATGACCCGCAGGCGATTGCCGCAAAAACGATCGAGCTTTTGGACAACGGAACCGCGCGCCATGCCATGCGGAAACGCGCCTACCTCTACGCCAGGGACATGGTTTGGAACCGTGTGGCTCAGCAATACATGGGGAGCTTTGAACGCGTGTATAACGGTCGTTTGCGGAAGCCCCGCGCGACCTTTTCGGCCCAGAACACGGAAAAAGCGCTTGACCGCCTTCCGGCCGTGAAACTGGATCATCTGTATCGCATGACGGACCACACCGGAATCCTGGAGCACGCCGTTTTCGTCGTCCCCAATTATCCGGAAGGTTATTCAACCGACGACAACGCCCGCGCATTGATCGTAACCACGCTTCTGGAAGAGATGGGACTCCACACGCCGGAGGCTTCGGACGATCTGGCCTCCCGGTACATGGCCTTCCTGTGGCACGCCTTCGATCCCATCACCAAACGGTTCAAAGACTGCCTGAGCTATGAACACCAGTGGCTCGAGCCCAAAGGCTCCGAAGACAGCCATGGGCGGGCGCTGTGGGGCCTGGGCACCGTTCTCGGCAGGACCAAGCGCGCCGGGCTCCGCGGAGCCGCGGGCCGCCTGTTCGAGCTGGCGGTTCCCGCAGCCATCGAGTTTAGAAGCCCGCGGGCATGCGCTTTCGCCTTGCTCGGAGTGCAGGAGTATCTCGAATCGTTCCCAGGAGATCGCGCCGCTCTGAATGCGGCGGATACGCTGACAAATCGCCTGCTCGATTCCTACCTCGCCAGCCGTTCGCTGGATTGGAAATGGTTTGAGAAGGGGCTTGCGTACTCCAACGCTCGATTGCCGCAGGCGCTCATCCGGGCGGGCATGCGCGCCTCGAATGATGCGGTGGTTTCCGCTGGACTCGAAGCCTTGGATTGGCTGGCGACGCTTCAGCATTGCGAAAGAAAGGGCCACTTCGTGCCCATCGGATCGCACGGCTTCTACTCGAACAAAACGGAAAAGGCGCGCTTCGATCAGCAACCCGTCGAAGCGTGCTCGGCTGTTTCAGCCTATTTGCAGGCCTATCGTGCCACGGGAAAAGGCCGCTGGCGGAAAGAGGCGTGGACGGCCTTCAACTGGTTCCTCGGCGATAACGACTTGCAGATTGCCCTCTACGATCCCACCACGGGCGGGTGCCGAGACGGATTGCATCCCGACCGAGCTAATGAAAATCAAGGAGCGGAGTCAACCCTGTCATTCCTCATGGCCCTGCTCGAAATGCGTAAGCTGCAAGAATCGCACGTGACGGATAGCAAGTCCTGATGGGCTGCATGAAGGCTCGCGGTTTCTTGCTTCCGGATTGCTCTCGAGAGGAATGATGATACAACACGACCCTTTGTTTACCCGGTACGTTGCGAATCCCATACTCACCGCGAAAGATTGGCCCTACCCTGTAAATACTGTCTTTAATCCGGGCGCCACTTTCCTGCCCGATGGGTCCACTCTTCTGCTCTGCCGCGTCGAAGATCGTCGCGGGCTTTCTCACCTCTCCGCTGCGCGTTCGGCAAATGGCGTGGATGGGTGGAAGATCGACGGCGAACCCACGCTCCTGCCGGACCCCGAGCGGTACCCTGAGGAAGTGTGGGGTATCGAGGATCCGCGCATCACCTGCATACCGGAACTCAAGCAGTATGCCATCGCCTACACGTCCTATTCGCGCGGCGGCCCCGGTGTCTCTCTGGCTCTTACGAAGGATTTTCATACCTTTGAGAGATTCGGCGTCGTTATGCCCCCGGACGATAAAGACGCAGCCCTCCTGCCCAGAAGAATTAATGGATTTTGGGCCTTGATCCATCGGCCCATGACGCCACTGGGGGCTCACATCTGGATCTCCTACTCCCCGGATCTCCGCCATTGGGGTAGTCACAAGCTCATGCTCGAAGCCCGCCGCGGTGCATGGTGGGACGCCAACAAGATCGGCATGTCCCCTCCGCCCATCGAGACGCCACGGGGCTGGCTGATGATCTACCACGGTGTCCGCAGAACGCCTTCCAGCTCCGTATATCGGCTGGGCCTGGCCCTCTTCGATCTGGAGAGTCCGGAAAATTGCCTGATTCGAGGCGATTCCTGGATGTTTGGCCCGGAAACGGACTATGAACGTCAGGGGGATGTCCAGGACGTGGTCTTTCCCTGTGGCTACACAATCGCGGCGGACGGCGACACCATCAATCTTTACTATGGCGCCGCCGATTCAAGCATTGCCTTGGCTCACGGCAGCATCCGCAAACTTTTGACCTGGCTGGACGCTCATGGACATTCCGACCATGCTCAAGATCGGCGGCATAAGTGAACTTGGACCTCGCTGTTTCTTAATGGCACAGGCTAAGCGCAATCCCCACCGTTCGATGGCCAATCACGGATGTGTGCACAAGTGAACAGATACCCCCGCCGAAGCCGTTTAGTATTCCGTTGTGTGGGAAAGCAGGAGAGGTTTTGCAGATCGGCCCACCCCGCTTCAGCCTGACCATCTCGGCTTCAAACCTGCACAGGGGAAAAAGGCAAAAGGGGGCAACATGCTCTGGACAATTTGTGCGGTTTTGATCGTCCTGTGGCTCTTGGGAATGGTCACCTCTTACACGTTTGGCGGTTTTATTCACATTCTTTTGGTCCTAGCGGTTGTCACCGTTCTGATAAGGGTCATTCAGGGCCGAAGGATCGTTTCCTGATGGCGCGGCGGACAATATGAAGCCCATCTCTCTAGCGGGAATTCTGTTGATCGTTCTGGGTGCGCTGGCGCTCGCCTATCAAGGCATCACCTACACCCATCGGGAAAAGATTCTGGATATAGGGTCCATCCATGCCACGGAGGACACGCAGAAGGAAATACCGCTCCCTCCCATCATCGGGGCCATCGCGCTCCTGGGAGGAATCGGTCTGCTCGTGGCCGGCGCGAGGCAAAAGGCTTAAAAGAAATTTTCCGCCACAAAGGTTCCGGAAAGACCGAATTTTCCGCAGCCGCAATTCTGATCAGGGAGGTCAGCGATGATACGTAAATCAATTCTCGTTGTCTGTTTGGCACTGGTTGCAACCGCGCCGCTTTTTGCGGGCAATAAAGAACAAAATCGCCTCCACAATGCCGGGGTCGTGATGCAGGAAGTGATGAACACTCCGGAGAACATCCCGCAAGAGGTGATGGAAAAGGCCGATTGCGTTATCGTTATTCCGTCGTTGCTCAAGGCGGCGTTCGGGATCGGCGCAAGCTATGGCCGCGGCGCAATGGTTTGCCGCACAGGGAAGAATTTCAGGGGACCATGGGGCGCGCCGGCGATGATGGCTCTCGAAGGCGGCAGCATTGGTTTCCAGATCGGCGGACAAGCTACCGATCTCATCCTGCTTGTGATGAATGATAGTGGCGCAAATTCCATCCTTAGCAGCAAAGTCAAGTTGGGCGCCGATGCTTCCGTAGCGGCGGGTCCCGTGGGACGCGACGCGGCGGCAAACACGGATGCGTATATGCGCGCGGAAGTGCTCAGCTACTCGCGTTCACGCGGTCTCTTTGCCGGCATTTCGCTTGAGGGATCCACGCTTCGCCCCGACGATGACGCCACGGCGGACGTCTATGGCCGTAAACTCACGGCAAGAGGAATCGTCCTGGAGGGAGAGGCACGTACTCCTCCGTCCGGCCGTCTCTTGGTTTCCGTGTTGGAGAAGCATTCACCTCGGAACGAATCGAAAGACTCCGCAAAGAACTAGTTCTCGGAATGCACTCAGTTCCGCGTTGTGCGCCGGTTTGGGAGCTTGCTGGAAGTGGATCGAAACTGATCGAGCGAGCTCCCGTTCCGGCCGCCCCCGCGCGTCTTCTATTTTTCGAACCCTCCGGATAAGGTTGCGCACCAAAAAAAGTGCGACCATTGCCCCCCAAATCCATCTGAATGAATGTGCCGCGAGTCTGGAAGAACGCCGCATTGTCGTCGTTATCATGTTTCCGGGCCGCATCCGGAAGGAGCAAACGTATGCGAAGAAGAGCATTCCGTGTCTGGCTGATGTTGGCGGCATTCCTCCTGTTGCCCGGACTCGCATCCTCGCAAGCCAAGCAGGAGAACCCGACCCTGGCGATAAGCGGCCGGCCTGGAGCCGCGAAGGTTGTTGAGATAAACGGCCGGTCTTTTGTCGAGATCGACGCCCTTGCGCGGCTCGTGAACGGCTCCCTTCGATTTAACGGGGATCAGATCGTACTCACGCTGCCTTCTTCCGCCGCCGGCGCGTCGGCGGCTCAGCCCAAACCAGCCGCATTCTCGAAAGATTTCCTGAAAGCAAGCGTCGAGGCCATGGCGGCGATCCGCGAATGGCAAAGCGGCCTTGCCAGCGACGTTCAGCATGGATACCCGCTGCCGGATGATTGGATGTCGAACAGCCGCATGCAAGCCTCGAAGGATGTCTCGCTGGCATCCGTGGCAGCCTCGACGGACAACGATCGCAGCGCCATGCGGCTGCTTAGCGCCGAATTCAACGACATGGAGCAGTTGAGCGGCAACATTCTTGCGGCCACCAAAGCCAGGCAAAATATACCCACCGACACGATGAGTAAGGATCCGTTGAACGACAGAATCCTGAGTTGCGCGCACTCTCTCGCGTCCATCATTGCCAGCGAGAAATTCGTGGACGACGGGACGTGCTATTGAAGGCCCTTCGCGCCGCCTGACCCATGATCACGTTGCAAGATAGGGAGGCGTCGGCCGAGGCTGCGCACTAAAAAGAGCGTGGCCATTGCCCCACCCGAATCCATCTGAATGGATGTGCCGCAAGTTTAGAAAAACGCTGCGGGGGAGATGCGGAATCGTTTGCTCAATTTCTCGATGTGAGTTTTGTTGAGGGCGCGTTTCTTGTGCAGAACTTCGGATACGATGCTCTCGGAGCCGAAGATGGGGACCAGGTCTTTTTGGCGGAGGTCGTTGGCGTCCATCAGCGCGCGAAGGACCTCCACGGGGGAAGCATCCGCAACGGGATGATGCTCTTCCTCGTACGCTTCGATAAGGGCCATCAGCACTTCGGCGTACTTTTCCTCTTCACTCGTCGGATTATTCTTGCTCGCCAGCTTGTCCAGAACGGAAAGATATTCTTCATGCTGGCGCTCGGACGTAATCGGCGTCGGTGAACCAACTTCAAGCGCGTATTTTTCGGATACTACGATCATGATTCTTGCCACTCCTTCTCGTCGTACTCAGCGTGGCTCAGAATGCGCCGGATGTAAACCATTCTCCATTTGTATTTGATCGTCGCAATCAGCCTGCACCGATTGTGGCTTATATCGAACGCCACAAAGGGCCCGACGACGTCCGAGTTTCTCCAACTGTTGCGAACGTCGGAGAAGTTCTTCCAATCCGCGTTCCTGGTGATTTTGTACCAGGCATCGAGCGATGCACTCCATTCGCCGTGCTTGGCGGCCGCCTCTCGAATGGCTTTGCGGCTGACGATCCGCATGAGAAATCTTCGCATATTGCGAAGTCTGTGTCAAGCTTGAAGTTCTGGCCGCGACGCATCCAGACATCGGCTTCCAGAATCGAGCCTCCAGAATGTATACTCCTGAAGATTGGGGGGTGGGACATGGCATTCATTAACGACAATTTTCTGCTGCAAAGCGAAGCGGCGCGGCATCTCTATCACACGTACGCGGCGGAGCAGCCCATCCTGGATTTTCACTCCCATCTTTCATCGAAAGAGATCGCCGAAAACCGCCGCTTCCGCAACCTCAGCGAAAGTTGGATCGAAGGCGACCATTACAAATGGCGGGCCATGCGCAGCAATGGAGTCGCTGAAAAATATTGCACCGGCGACGCCGAGCCGTACGAAAAATTCCTGGCCTGGGCGCGCACCATCCCGCACACGCTGCGTAATCCGCTCTACCACTGGACGCACCTCGAATTGCTGCGCTATGTCGGCGTGGACCGCCTGCTCGACGAGTCCAGCGCCCCGGAAATATGGAAGCAGGCTAACGCGCATCTCGCATCCGGCGAGCTCACCACGCAGGGAATCCTGAAAAAATTTCATGTGCGCGCGGTATGCACCACGGACGATCCCACCGACTCGCTCGAATACCACGAGCAGATTCGCGCCGCGGGCCTGCCCACGCGCGTTTTCCCCACGTTTCGTCCCGACCGCGCGCTGCGCACGCAGGATGCCGCCGCGTTCAACGAGTGGACCGGCAAGCTCGCCGCCGCCGCGAACACGGACATCGCGCGCGTCTCCGATTTCCTCGACGCGCTCGGCAAGCGCCACGCGCGCGGCCACGGGCTCAACGGCTACTGCCGGTGCCACCGGCATTTCGTGGTGCCGCTACCGGCGCTGATCGCGGGTCAGGCGCCGATAGCCCCGTG
>Ga0222749_10000692_pt1 | contig 19605 bp, 15 predicted proteins | sample IncBWH2Mmetat_FD_197234 | JGI IMG/M metagenome (GOLD analysis project Ga0222749, IMG submission 197234) | Metatranscriptome of lab incubated forest soil microbial communities from Barre Woods Harvard Forest LTER site, Petersham... | ecosystem: Environmental > Terrestrial > Soil > Temperate... | reverse complement strand
CCGACGCTTCCTCGAGCGGAGTCCCTTCGGCGCGCACCAGCATGTTGATGGGCACGCTTTCCGGATGCGGCGAGAGGCTCGACAACTGCTCAAGCAATCCGATGCGGTCGTCTTCCGATTCGCCCATGCCCAGAATGCCGCCGCAGCAGACGGTGATGCCCGCTTTGCGCACGTGCCCGATCGTCTGCAAGCGGTCGTCGTAAACGCGCGTGGTGATGATATTCCCGTAGAATTCAGGCGACGTATCGAGATTGTGATTGTAGGCGGTAAGTCCGGCTTCCTTCAGGCGCAGCGCCTGATCTTCGGTGAGCATCCCGAGCGTGCAGCAGACTTCCATATCGAGCGCCGAGACGCCGCGCACCATTTCCAGCACGCGCTCGAATTCCCTGCCCTGCGGCACTTGACGCCAGGCCGCGCCCATGCAGAAGCGCGTGGCGCCTTCCGATTTGGCGCGCCGGGCGGCTTCGAGCACGTCCCCGGGATTCATCAATTCCTGGCGGTCCACGCCGGTATCGTAGTGCGCGCTCTGCGGACAGTAGGCGCAATCCTCCGGGCATGCGCCGGTCTTGATGGAAAGCAACCGGCAGAGCTGCACCTCTTCAGGTTCGTGGAATTCGCGGTGGACAACCTGCGCGCGGAAAATCAGCTCGGGCAGTGGCAGGTCGAAAATCTGCCGGATTTCGTCGCGCGTCCAATCATGGCGAATTTGCATCTCTGGATAGGCCTCTTTTCGCTTCCAAGATACCAAAGTTGCATTCGCGCGTGCTGGAAAACTGGTAATGGGCTACTTTCGTATTGAGGTCCAATTCTTGTGCTGGGTCATACTCATAGCTTCGTTCTGCTCGAATCGTTTAATCGCATTGCAGTTCGCGCAGAGCAGTTGATACCTGTCTGTTTGATCCTTGAGGACCCGGTAGTAATAGGACATGCCACCGCCGCGACCGCCGCGGATTTCCTTCTGACCTCCACCATGAACGTGGTCGATGTGCAATGCACGCGGGTCAGAAAAACCACAATTTGCACATTTGTTCCCGTATTTTTCGTTGATTCGACGGCGAAGCTCCCTTTGCTGTACCGTGCTCTTGCTGGGCGTGCCCATCAGGCGCACTCTAGCACGTAGCGGTCAACAATTTAAAAAATCTGTGGCATCTCAGTTTGAATTTGACTTGAGCTTACACAGGAGCTTATGAACGCGTTTCATACCGGTCTTTGCTGCTCTACGTTCCCACAACGCGTCGCCATAGCTTATTGCTTCGGAGGTAATACGCCTGCAATGTTCACACCATTTCTCCCTAGGCAGCGCCTTCCGACCAGATCCCTCCTCATCCGACTGATTCCCGGATGGCAAACAGCAAACCCCATCCTCGGGATCATGTAGATCACGGAGTTCTTTCCGTTGTCGGCGCGCAAGTTGGACCCTTGCGTCTGCTTGGCAGAAGCGGAGTGAATTTTTCAGCAGCGTCTTCTCCATGCGTTCAATCTTCGTTGGTTTGGTCATTTTGCGCGAGAATAGCAGGTGTCTCGTGTCTACTTCCGCTGGAAAAGCAGCGGCGCGAAATTCGCGAGGTTGCGGCGCCAGACCATCCAAGTGTGCGCGCCCGGCGTTTCCCATCGCCGCGCGGGCACTCATGTGTGCGGCTCCTCCCATTGGCGCGTTTCGGCGGAGCGAAACACGGCATCAATCACGGCCATATTGCGGATGGCGTCCTCGATGGAAACAGGCACCTCGCCGTCCTCTTGTATCGCCTTCGAGAAAAGTTCGGCCTGAATCGTGTACTGATCGCTCGTGGGAATCGTTTCGATGGAGATGCCGCCGCCGAAGATGTCGCGCCCGTCGTCCACGAAGATGCGGCAGGGGCGGTCGGGCGGGGCGTTAAAGGGAATTTCGATTTCGATGCGCCCCGTGGTCCCCAGGAACTGCATGCGCTGGTAGTGCACGAGCTGCGTGCCGCATGTAAACAAGGCATGCCCCTCGGGAAATTCGAGCAGGGCGGACGTGAGGCGATCAATTTTCATCTGCGGGTCGCGCTCGACGAGCGAGACGACGCGCGATGGCTCCGAGCCGAACATGAAGCGCGACATGGCGATGGGATAGCAGCCAATGTCGTAGAGCGCGCCGCCACCAAATTCCAAAATATTGCGGATATTCGCCGTGTCCAGCTTGAAATAGCTGAATGCGCCCAGAATCGAGCGCAGCGCGCCCACGCGGCCGGTGAGCACCAGCTCTCTCGCGCGCAGCCATTGCGGATGCGCGAATGACATGAAAGCCTCGCCGATTTTCACGCGCGTGCGGTCACGCACGGGTAGAAGCGTTTTTGCTTCCGCCACGTTCATGCTGATGGGCTTTTCGCACAGGACGTGTTTTCCCGCTTCCGCCGCTTTGATCGTCCACGGCACATGGAGATGATTCGGGAGCGGGTTATACACGGCATCAATTTGCGGGTCGGCGAGAAGCTCTTCATAAGAGCCGTAGGCCGTGGGAATGCCGAGGGAGCGCGCGGCGTCCTGCGCCTTGCCGAGTTCGCGCGAAGCGATGGCGGCCACTTCGCACCGTTCGCACTTCTGCATCGCCGGGATTACTTTCCGGATGGCAATGGACGCCGCTCCCAGCACTCCCCAGCGAACTTTTTTCGGCATGGCGTTTTTCCCCTCGGGACACCCGGGGCAGGATTGTATCGCGGAGAAGCAGGAAACGGATGATTCACGGACTATATGAGGAGGCTCGCGGGCCGAGGCCAGTAACAGCGTGCCGCGGAAATGCGCTGTCCATCCGGCATGGGAATCGTGCTCGTTCCGACGACTTCCGCCCCTGCCTTCTCGTAGAACCGCCGAGCTTTCTCATTTTGCTCAATGACCCACAAATAGAGACCTACGCGCGAGCCGTCCGCCGCAAGGCGCTCGGCGGCCGCAGACAAAAGCTTTCGGCCAAGCCCCCGGCCAGTCAGCCGGGGGACGACGTGCAGATTATCAAGGTACGAGCCATAGACGGGATCTTCTTCAGGAAACACGCAGACGAAGCCCACCAACTCACCCGCCAATTCGGCGACCCGCACGAATATCGGCTTCTGGAAATCTTTCGAGAAGCGCTCCTGCCACGCAGCCTTGCGCTCACGATGGGCGTGTTTTTCCAGATACTCGTCTGAAAGGACGCCACGATAAGCGGATTGCCAGCTTTCAACGTGCAGGCGAGCTACGGCTTCCGCGTCGGCCGGAGTCGCCTCACGAATGTGCGCCGCCTGTGCGATGCGGCTCACGGCTCAGCGACCGTCCGCGCCGAGCCTCTGGTCAAAATGGAAAGCCCGGATCGAAAAACCGATTCGATGGTAGAAACGGTGCGCGGCATGGCGCGAGGTTCCGCTATCCAGATGGTATTCGGAGCAGCCGCTGGCCTCGCCCGTGGCCTTGATATATTGCATGAGCGCATCGGCGAAACCACGGCCGCGATGGCTTTCGAGCACAATAAGATCATCCACGTAAATCGTTTTGCCCCAGGAGAGGAATTCGGCAATGCGAAAGCTGGCGCAGCCGACCACTACGCCTTGTTCCTCCACGTAGACGAGGCACCAGCCAGATTCGCTCATCTGCCTGCGGGCGCGCACGAGCAGCTCGTGGGCGTCCTTCAGGTGCGGGCGAAGCACCTTCATCGCGGGAAAGCAGGCGAGGATTTCCGCGTCGGTGGATGCCACCTTTACTTCGATTCGGGTATTTGCGTCCATCGGCTCCCTTGCTTTGCGCAGCGCTTTCCGAAAAAGCGAAACTAGCGCGAGCTGACGGAGACTTTCTTCGACGCAGGCTGCGCGCTTTTCAATTCGGCGAGGCCTGCGAGCAGATCGTCCACGAGGTCCTCCGCATTCTCGCATCCGGGCGAGAGGCGGATGAGCGTGTCCGAAAGGCCGAGCTCCGCGCGCGCCTCGGGCGGAATGGAGGCGTGCGTCATCGTGGCGGGATGGCAGATGAGTGCCTTCACTCCGCCCAGACTTTCCGCCAGCGCGAAATAGCGCCGCGAGGATACGAAGGAGATCACCTCTTCGGTGGTTCCCTCCAGCTCGAAGGAAACCATGCCGCCGAAGCCGGTCATCTGGCGGCGCGCAATCTCGTGGCCGGGATGGCCGGGCAGCCCCGGGAAATAGACGCGGCGGACGCGCGGGTGATTTTCCAGCGCGGTGGCGATGGCCAGGGCGTTTTCGCCGTGCCGTTCCATGCGGAGCTCGAGCGTCTTCACGCCGCGCAGCGTGAGCCAACAATCGAAAGGCGAGGGCGTGGCTCCTGTGGCGTTTTGCAAAAATTTAATCGGCTCGAATACGGCGGCGTCCTTGGCGAGCGCAGCGCCCTGAATCGTGTCCGAATGGCCGGCGAGGTATTTGGTCACGCTGTGGACCACGATATCGGCGCCCAGCTCGAAGGGCTGCTGGAAATAGGGCGTGGCAAAGGTGTTGTCCACCACCACGAGCGCGCCGCGGGCGTGGGCCAGTTTGCTGATGGCGGCGATGTCGTTAATCAGCAGGCGCGGATTGGTGGGCGACTCGATCCAGACCAGCCGCGTGCGCGCCGTGATGGCCGCCTCGACGGCTTTCAGGTTGTCCGTATCAATCTGGCGGATGACGACGCCGATCGGCCGGTACACCTGATTCAATATCCGGTAGGTGCCGCCGTAGACGTCGCGCGGAATGATGATTTCATCGCCGGGACGTAAATAGGCCTGGAGCACGGCGTTCTCCGCCGCCAGCCCCGAGGCGAAGACGGCCGCATGCTTCACTCCCTCAAGCTCCGCGAGCACGGATTCGAGCCGTTGGCGCGTGGGATTGTTCGTGCGCGAATAGCTGAAACCTTTGTCGTGACCGGGCGAGTCCTGCTCGTAGGTGGACGTCTGAAAAATGGGCGCGACGAGCGCGCCGGTTTCAGGCTCCGAAGGCTGGCCCGCGTGAATGGCCTTGGTGGAAAATTTCATTGTGTTCCTCCCTTTGCGGCGATTGAGCGTGCGCGAAGGCCGCCATGTATGGCAAAGCCCTCGCAAGCGCTCGGTGCGCCGCGATGAATGGGCGCGCAGCCGCTAAAAACAGATAGCGGTCGCTGCACGTCCCTTCGACTTCAGTTTGGGAGTTGAATCTTCAATCGGCCCCGAAGGATCGGGGACTATTGAGGATCTTATCTCTCCCCACTGGGCAGGAATTAGCACCTTGGCAAATGCGCCAGGTTGCTGTGGCGTCGTCGGGCCTGTCCCCTCAGCCACTCTGGATAAGCGCTGCCAGAAGGCAGCAAGAAAAGCCTAGCAAAAACAGCAAAAATGTCAAGACCGAGAAACCACGCGTGGCCGGTCAGTTTCCGGTTACACGACTAACCAGAAGTTACTGCGCTGATTTTGGGCGTATGAGGTCTAAGTAAGACGAGAAAGATGTTGGCGGCAAAGACGAAATCTATTAAGAATTGTCCAAAATAAGTGTTCCAATCGGAGTGCGGCGGTCACCTGCCTCCCCCGCAAAGCGGGGGGCGGCCGATCAGAATGGGAGGAACATGAACACTCCTTTTACATTTCATCCTGCGCGGACCATTTTGCTAGTTGTCGCTGCCCTTACCCTTGCCATCGGAGTCCACGCGCAACCGGCTCCGCAGCATCAGATTTCCGCCCGCAAGATTCTCTATCCGCAGAGAGAATTGAGCGATTGGCAGAACTACCCCGTTCGCACCATTCAGGATATCTCTCCTGTGCCGAAAGCTGTCCCTCTCGACCGCTTCGGCGGACGGGCCGATCGCCACTTCAGGAGCACTGGTTTCTATTACACTCGGAAGATTGATGGCCGTTGGTGGTTCATCGACCCCAAAGGCCATCCCTACTTGAGCGCCGCCGTCGTCGCCGTCACTCCTGCCGGATCGGATGCATCTACCGCCGCATTCGCCAAAACCTTTGTTACGGATGCGGAGTGGATGAATAAAACCCGTGAGTTGCTCCTCTCGAACGGTTTCAACGGCGCAGGAGCATGGTCCAACGTCCCCCTCCTGGTCGCTGCGCCGGCGCAATCCAGCCATCCCCTTGCCTACGCTATCAACCTCGGAATCATGAACGCCTACGGCGCCAAGCACGGCGGTACGTACGACGTTCCCGGTCACAAGGGATATCCCGAAAACACCATCTTCGTTTTCGATCCCGCCTTCGAAGCCTTCGCTGACCAGTATGTCGCCGCTGAGATTGCCGACCATCGCAAAGACCCCAATCTCCTGGGCTATTTCTCCGACAACGAAATTCCTCTTTTGCGCACCAATCTGGATGGATTTCTCCGCCTCCCCGCCAGCGATCCCGGTCGCCAGGCCGCCGAGCAGTGGATGCGGGACCACAACGCGACCACTCCAACGGATGCCCTTCGTATCGACTTCCTCGAGTTCGAAGCCGATCACTACTTCCGCATTGTCTCCTCCGCGATCCGCAAGGCCGACCCCAAACACCTCTATTTAGGTTGCCGTTTCTACGGTCAACAACTCAGCGACCCCGAAATCTTCCGCGCAGTCGGCAAATACGCCGGCGTCGTCTCCATCAATGTGTATGGCATCTGGCAGGTCGACGCGGAAACCGCCGCGATGTGGGAGCGTGAGTCTGGCAAACCCTTCATGGTCACCGAGTTCTACGCCAAGGGTGAGGACTCGGGCATGCCGAACCATACCGGCGCCGGTTGGCTTGTGCACACCCAGGATGATCGTGGCCTCTTCTATGAGAGCTTCGTCCTTGCCTTGCTGGAGTCTCGCGCCTGTGTCGGCTGGCAATGGTTCAAGTACCAGGACAACGACCCCGACGATCCCCACGCCGAAGCTTCCAACCGGGATTCCAACAAGGGTATCGTCGACCGCCTCTACAAACCTTACGATCCCCTACTCATTCGAATGCGCGATCTGAACCTGAATATGTACGGTGCAGCCGACGTATTCGATGCTGCTGCCCACCATGCTGCCGCGGACGCGCATAATGCGAACATCGACGCCGCGTCCAGCCCTGCCATTCGCAAACCTTGAGGTTTCGCGGAGGCTCCGCCTGAATCAAAGCGCGCGGCGCGCATCAGGCCGGAGCATGCCGATGGCGCGCTCGACGAGTGCGCGCGCTTCGGGAAGCCCGAGCGCGAAGGTCATCGCGAAATAGAGGACACCATAAATTCCGAGCACAAGGACGGCCAGGATTTCGCGGTGCACTGTGCCCGGGTTGGGCGCGCGATGGCTCAGGAAATGGTGGGCGGCCCAGCCCGCCGCCGCGGCGACGCCTGCGGCTATCCACAGCTTGGCGAGAAAGGCGTAGGGAAGCCCGGTGCGCCCGATGCGGCGGTTGAGCGTGCGCCGCAGCAGAGTGAATTCCACCCACGAGGCGATTCCCGCGGATATCGTCAGGCCCGCAACGCCCCAGCGCGCAGCAATCCCCAGCGCGGGCGGCAGAGGAATGGCGAAGAGATAGCCCAGCGCCGTGGTGAGCGCCACGCGAACAATCGCGAAACGCAGCGGCGTGCGCGTGTCGCGCAACGCGTAATACGCCGAGGAATATAGCCGCCCGAGCGTCGAGGCCAGCAGGCCCACGGTCGAACCCGCGAGAATCCCCCAAACATAAATTACATCATCGTGCTGGAAACGACCCGTCTGGTAGATGGCGCCCACAATCACGTCGCCCAGCGCGAGAAATGCCACCACCGACGGCAGCACGAAAAATGCGATGTGGCGCAGACCGGAATCGAGCCGGCGCCCGAGCGCCTCCGCCACTTCCCTTTCGCCGCCGATCGCGCCGGACATCGCCGGCAGTTCCGCGGCTGACACCGCCATCCCGAAAAGGCTCACGGGAAGCGTGTAGAGCGTCTGCGCGTAGGCCAGCGCGGCGACAGCTCCCGTAGGCAGCAGGCTGGCGAGCAGCGCGTCCACATAGGCGCTGATCTGCACCACGCCGCGTCCGAAAAAAACGGGGAAAAAATTGCGCACCACGATGCGCACGTTTTCCGCCTGATAGCTGAGTGAAAGGCGCAAGCCGTGAAGCAGCCGCAACACGACCGGCAACTGCACGGCTACTTGCAGGGCGCTGCCGGCCACCGATCCCCAGGCCAGCGCCTCCGCAAGGGGAAAGAGCGCGTAGCGGCGTCCGAATCCCCACATCGTGGCGATCATCGCCGCGTTCCACACCACCGGCGCGGCATAGGAGAGGAAAAACCGCCGGTGGCTGTTGAGGACTCCCAGGCACCACGCCGAGAAAACCAGCAGCCCCGCGCCGGGAAAGAGAATGCGCACGAGTTGTATGGTCAAGTCGCGCTTCTCGCCGTGAAATCCCGGGGCGATAACGTCAATCAGATAGGGAGTGGTGAGCACCCCCAAGAGAACCAGCACGGAAGTCGCCAGCGCCAATAGCCCCGCAACGGCTCCGGCCGTGCGCCGCGCCTCTTCATCATCGTCCCGCGCCAGCAGGCCGGCATATACGGGGATAAAAGAGGCGGAGAGCACTCCTTCGCCGAACAGATTTGCCAGGAAATTGGGGATGCGGAATGCAGCCTTGAATGCGTCCGCGGCGTCGGAATTGCCGAAGTAGTGCGCGAAAACGCGCTCGCGAACCAGCCCCGCGACCCGGCTGAACAGGATTCCTGAAGCCACCAAAAATGCGTGGCGCTTCGACGCGCCGTGATGCGCTTTCTTTTTCTCCGAGTCTGTCACGAGCGAAACGGCACCAGCGTGCGCATAGGCTTCGAAGAACTCATTACATGGTTTACCCGTCGGGATGTCAAGTGAAGGAAGCAAGGGAGGTGCACGGTTTAGGGGCGGCAGTGATGCAAGGGAGCACGGGAGCAAGACGAGCGCGGGCTGCGTTTATGGCGACGGCTCGAGCACCGGATGCACCGTCACTTGGCTGTCCTTCAGCACATCGAGATCGCGCGCCCAGCTTTGCTTGCCCGGGGCCTTCGCTTCGATGTGATGGGTACCGCTAGCAAGCTCGACGGTGGAGGGAGTCTGCCCCACGAATTTCCCGTCCACGTAGATTTCTACTCCTGGCGTATCGGAAACAATTTCGACTCTGCCGCTCCCGTCCGGCACGGCTTGGGAGGCATTAGAGCTAGGGGCTGCGGTGGACGAAGGATGGGCATCGGGATAAAACTTATGGAGTATTTCCAAGAGGTCCTTTGAGCTCAGCGCAAATTGGATCCCTGGCAGCCTAGCGCCAGGGTGGTCGGGGTCGGTATCCAATGCCCCGAGCGTATTCACCCCAACGACGTCGCCGCGCGTGCTGAGAAGCGGTCCACCGCTATTCCCCGGATTGATGGCGGCATCGGTTTGTATAAACGTCCCCGGCTCCTCAGGGTCTGGCGCTGGCAATGGTCCAACTGCACTGACAATGCCTTTGGTGACCGTATCGGCCATACCATTTCCGGGGTTGCCAATGGCAACCACGGTTTCGCCTACCTCGACATCCGCTAAATCAGCTAAAGGCAAATACGGAAAACCTTGCCCCTCGACCTTGAGGAGGGCGAGATCCTTCTGCTTATCCACGTAAACCACTTTGGCCAGCAACTTCTGTCCGTCTTGAAGGACTGCGGTCAGAGAAGCGGCGCCGTTTGCCACGTGTGCATTCGTAGCCGCTACTCCGGTGTCGGTGACAAAGAAACCGCTTCCTTGCCAACTCTCTTCCGAATTGGCTCCGAGTAATAAGATGACCGCCGGGCTCGCGATCCTCACAAGCTGTTCTGTCGGCAGCTCAGGCGGAAGGTCTACCGTTCGCGTGCGGGCTGAACTCATATGCAACGATCCGTTGAAAACATGTTCGACCCGCTCAAGGCTTGCTGCGACGGAGTTTGTCGTGAGAAGCCAGTATTTGCCGTGGTTCTCTCCGTTGAGGGCAACCCATTCAAAGGGTCCATCCGTTAGATTCATTTCTACCGGGGCATAACCGTCTTTATAGATTCGGACCTTTATGGGATGGTCCAGTCGGGCACCGAATATAGTATGGGTTTTGTGGAAGTATCCGCCGGGATACTTAACTTGAAATGGCGTCGTGCCAACTACAACACCATCAATTTCGACCGTGGCACCGGGGGGCGTGCTCGTGATGGTCAGCGTTTCGGCGTGCGTTCGCGGAGCAAGCAGAACAACTGCAAGCAGCCAAACAGATGAACAGATGCAGCGCCGCCTAAACGCCCGCATCGAAGGCCTCCGAGGGAATTAGGGTAACAACAATGTTACTTGCCGAGCCGGTTGTCAAGTAGATGCCCGCCGCTTCCCTGCCCTGCGCACCCCCGGGTTACGCTTCGCATTGAAGTGCGAAAAATTGTAGGATAGGCGCGATGATCGCGCGCGCACTTGGGACAGCGTGTCTATTCTTGTTGGCGGCCCCCGCTTGGGCGTGCACCTGCTCGAACGCGCAGCCCGGAGCGTGCCCCGGCCTGCAAAAGGACGACGTGGTTTTCCTCGGCATCGTCACCAGCGCGGGAACGCTGCCGCCCGACGCGCCCGCCGGTTCCGGCGGCGCGGCCACGGACGAAGCTCCAGTGGTCCGCTATCATTTCCGCATCGAACAGGAATTCGCCGGCCCGGATGCGCCGGAAATGGACATCTACTCCGGCGGCGACGATGGCGACTGCGGCTACCGCTTCGAGAAGGGCCAGGAGTATCTCGTCTTCACCCATCCGGGCACCGAAGGCCGCCTTTTCGCCACCATTTGCAACGGCACGCGGCCGGCGAGCGATGCTCGCGCCATCATTCCGCAGTTGCGGGCCATGCGCGACGGCCGGCGAGTCGCCTCCGTTTTCGGCGTGTTGCGGCGCGCGGACCCGCCAGCCCTCGCTCCGGCCGACGATCCCGAGGATCCACTGCCCAATGTCTCGCTGAAATTGCGCTCGGTCTACGATCGCTTTGAAACGAGCAGCGGGGCCGATGGCGTCTATTCCTTCTATGACGTTCACGCGGGCACATATCGCTTCTACGCCAATCTGCCCGGGCGCATGGATCTGACCCAGAAAACTCTCGCGGGCGCCCTGCCGCCCTTCAAGATTCCCGATGGCGCGTGCTTTGAGTACGACGTGGATGCCCTGCCCACCGGGCATATCCGCGGCAGCGTCCTCGGGCCCGGCGGCAAACCCCTTCCGCTGGCATCGGTGGAGCTCTTTCGCGTCGGCCAATATGATGGTTCGCATGCGGGCCTGTGGGGATTTCAGGGCACCGGAGGCACATTTGATTTCGTTCACATCGGGGCGGGCGAATACATCCTCGTTTTTAATCGCTTGAATCGGCTCAACCCGAATTCGCCTTTTGCGCGGTCCTTTTATCCCGGCGTCGCGGATGTGAGCGAGGCCAAGCCGATCAAATTGAAAGATTCGCAGCAGCTCGTGAACCTGAAGTTGCAGCTGAAAAAAGCCTATCCCACCCGCCGGATTCTCGTGCACGTGAAATGGCAGGGTGCGAGGCCGCCCGGAAGCCTGACCGTCATGGCCCAAGCTGATCAGGGCGATAATCCCGCCGCCGAAAAAATTGCCGAGGGGCTTTACCAGTTCACTGTGCTCGAAGCCGTGGACTACACCATTGCCGCATGGGAGGATCTCGATCCACAACACGGCGTCGCCGCATGCGCACTTCCCGGCCGGATTACAACGCCGGCAGTCCGTATTGTCGGCACCAAGCCACGGTCCGGCGCCGACGAGATCACGCTCGCTTTCTTCCGCCTCGAATGCGTCAAGCCGTAGCGCGGGGCGCAGCCTCACGCTCGATTGCCCCGCTGCTTGCAACCCTCCCGCGCCGTGTTAAGCTGGCCGAGCCATCATTGGGTGGTGGTTTCGCGAATCCCAATTTAATTCCCCGGAGCATAGGAATGACCGCAACAAAAATCTTTTCGAAACTCAGCCTATTGGCGCTGTTTTTCGCGTTCGGCCAAGCCGCGCCCGTCACCGCGCAGGCCGCATCGCAAGATACGAAGCCGGAGGCATCGAAGCCCGACGAAGCCAAGCCCGCGGCGGACGCGGAAACGCCCAAAGAAGAATCGTCCGTGACCGATCACACCATCCAGATCGGCGGCCAAACCATCCCTTACAAAGCCACAGCCTCCACGATTATGCTCAAGGACGAAAAAGGCGCCCCCACGGCGCTCATCTATTCCACCGCCTACACGCGCGGCGACGTGAAGGACTTCAGCCAGCGCCCGATTGCCTTCATCTATAACGGTGGGCCGGGCTCGGCTTCCATCTGGCTGCACATGGGCGCGTTCGGACCGAAGCACGTGGTGACGGAAAACGCGGCGGCCACGCCTCCGGCTCCCTATAAAGTCGAGGACAATGCCGATTGCCTGCTCGACAAGGCCGATCTCGTCTTCATTGATCCCGTGGGCACCGGCTTCAGCCACGCCACGGGCAAAGCGGCAGACAAGGACTTCTGGGGAGTTGATTCGGACGTCAAATCGCTCGCGCAATTCATCGGCATCTACGTCAGCCGGAACAACCGCTGGAATTCGCCAAAATTTCTGATCGGCGAAAGTTACGGAACGTTCCGCTCCGTGGCCCTGGGAAATTATCTGCAATCGCACGACGGGATGAACATCAACGGCATCGTCTTGATATCGAGCGTCCTCGACATGGGCACGCTTTCCTTCAGCGCCGGCGACGACCGGTCCTACATCTTCTATCTCCCCACCTATGCGGCCGTCGCGTGGTACTACAAGGTCCTGAAGGATCCCCCCGCCGATTTGGACGCTTTCATCGCCGATGCGCGAAAATTCGCCTCCACGGATTACGCCGCCGCTCTGATGAAAGGCTCGAAGCTCGGCGACGCGGAAAAGTCGGATGTGGTGAAGAAGCTCGCGTATTTCACGGGCCTGAGCGAGGACTATCTGACGAAGGCGGAACTGCGCGTTGCTCTTCCGCAATTTCAGGCCGAGCTGGAGCGCAGCCGTGGCCTGACGGTCGGCCGCTACGACGCTCGTTTCTCGGGCCCCACGTATGATTTGCTCACCGAATACGCGGAGTTCGATCCTTCGGCTACGGGTATCGAGGGCGCGTTCACGGCGGCGTTCAATAGCTATGTCCGCGAGGATTTAAAGTTCGGTCAGGACAAAACCTACAAAGTGCTCCCGCCGGAGCCGGAAGGATCCTGGGATTGGAAGCACAATCCCACTCCTGGCGCCTGGCCGGGCGCGCCCAACGTCGAGGGAGATTTGGTCCGGGAGATGATTGATAACCCGCACCTGCAAGTGCAGGTCGAAAATGGATTATTCGATATGGCCACTCCTTTCTTCGCCACCGAATACACCATGGACCACCTACTCCTGCCCGCCGACGTCGCCCAGAACATTCACCTCGAGTACTACCACGCCGGCCACATGATGTATCTCCATCAGGAGGATCACGACCAGTTGGCTGCGAATGTCCGCGCCTTCATCGAGTCCGCCACAAAGCGGTGACGGCAATTTTTTTCACTGCCGCAAATTCTGGATGCGCCTAGAAACTAGCCGCCGAGTGGTGGAAGCAGGCCCGAGGAACCGAAGAGGAAAATCGTTCCGACAATGAGGCTGTAAGCCGCTGTAAATCCCACCGCAAATCGCAGCAGGCGCGGCTTGGCGGCGCTTGCGCCGAAAATTCCTACCGCGGAAGCGGTCATCAGCATGTTCATCACTAGGAGGCCCGCGAGGAACATCGCGAGCCCCAGAAAGCCGCGAGTCACGCCGCCGAGATTCGCCGCCAGCAGGAACAGCAGCAATTGGCTGGGTGTTTCCGCACCCAGGCCGTGGATCACACCAATCACGAAGACGGACTTCGGGCTGTAAGGCTCGCGCGTGTCCTGCGGCTTCTCATCCGGCGCGCCGCCGAAAAGTTTTCGAATCTTCCACGTAAGCCAGCGAAATGCGCCGATCAGCAGCGACGCGCGCGACCGGGGCGTAAACGATGACTTCGCTCGCAGCAGCGTCCCCAGCACGTACACGCCGAGCAGCACCAGCGTGATTCCCACCGCGCGCTCCGCCCAATTATCAATGCGTGGCGGCAACTGCCGCTGGAACAGAATCACCGCGCCGCCCAGCGCGCCCACCGTGGCCGCGTGCCCCAGCACATACACGAGGCCCATGCGCATGCCGTTTCGCGGAGAAGGCTCGACGCTGGTGATATCGGAGATGGCGGCGATGTGGTCGTAATCGAAGCCGTGCCGGAAGCCGAGCACCGCAGCGGAGAGCAAAGCGAGATCGAGCGTCATCGGCGCGAGCATCATTCTAAGCTATCAAATTGCCTGCATGAGCGCCAATTCATTCAGAGGCGGGCGCTCGCACGATTTTGATTGTCGAATGGAACGCTGAAATCCATGCAATTGCGATTGTGATACGATTTGAACACCATGAAAACCATTTTGCTGCTCATCTGCTCGAACATTTTCATGACCATCGCCTGGTACGGCCACCTGAAATATCGCAAGACGCCTCTTATCGCCGCGATCGTCGTGAGCTGGCTGATCGCCTTCGCCGAATACTGTTTTCAAGTCCCCGCGAATCGCATCGGCTACGGGCAATTCACCGCGTTTCAATTGAAAATCATCCAGGAGGTGATCACGCTCTGCGTCTTCACCGTGTTTGCCTGGTGGTATCTCGGCGAGGAGATCAAATGGAACCACGCCGCCTCTTTCGCGTGCCTCGTCGGCGCGGTGGCGTTCGCCTTTTGGGGCAAGGGGCTCTAAGGGCTGTAGCCTCCGAGTAAAATTCGAATTTTAGGGGTTTGACGCCGGCCGCGCTCTCAGGGCGCGGCCGGCGTCTTTTTTTATCGCGGTGCGAACAGCCCTAGTGACCGCCGTGGCCGTGGTCCCGGCCGAAGCTGAACAAGTCAAATAGGTCGCTGATCGCCGGGCTGTTCAAGGGAACATACGGGTTATCGTGGTCCGCAACCGGATTCGGAAAATTGTCGCGGCTGCGGCTCGACAACGGCCGTAGATTCCAGTTGCGCTCGATGAACTTCAGGACGGACACGTGATCCGCGTAGACGTGGCTGACGTGGCCGCCCTTCGAAAACGGCGAAACCACGATCAGCGGAATGCGGGGGCCGTCGCCGAAGAAGTCGAGCGGTTGAATGTACCCGGAGTCATAATAACCGCCGCCTTCGTCCATGGTGATGAACAGGGCGGTGGACGCAAACAGCTCCGGATTCGCGGTCAGGTGGTCCATGATTTTCGTAACCATGCCTTCGAACAGATCTTCTTTCGAAGACGCTGGGTGGCCATCCAGCAGCCCATCCGGCTTCACGAACGAAACCGCCGGAAGTGTGCCGTTGTCGACCGCGTTGAAGAAATCGATGCTGTCCTTGATGTGCGCGGCGCGTTGCGTCGCATTGCCCATGATGGACGTGGCGTAGGATTCAAAGTTGCAGATATTGCAGTAGGCTGCGCCAATCCGCACCGTGGGATCGGTGCTCGTCGGGTTGTGCTGCAGGGCCACAGCTGCGTCATAAGCTCCGCCGTAGTAGGCCCAGGAGATTTCCTTATCGTTGAGTTCGTCGCCAATGGTGCGCACATTGATCGGAGGAACGGAGCCACCCTTGGCGATTCCGGCTGTGTCCACGGTGCCGTCCGGCAGGAACCCCGGGCTGTCGTTATTCACCATGTAGAAATGGCCACCTTCGCAATTCGGAGTCGGATGATATGGCAGCGAAGCGAGGTAGTCGCGAATCGGATCGATCCCCGGCTGCGAGGAATCTGCACACTCGGTGAAGTTCCCGTCAAAATTGATGTCCACCGTGTACTGGTTGTTTGAGCCTGGCAGCGGATTGGGATTGGCGATGTGCGAGGGCGGAGTCGTCGGCTTGCCGTTGCCATCGCTCCAGAAGATGGCGTCGCCGGTACCCAGCATGACGTGGTTTGCACCCGTCCCGCCCATGAATGATTGGTGGAAATTGTCGCTGATGGAGTATTCATCGGCGAGTCCCTTGAGAACCGGCACGTCGCCCTTCTGCATGTTATAGAACCCCATGGAATTGCCGCCGCCGTTGTCGTCCACCTGGTTAGGCAGCGGAAAGCTGTTGGGGTCCGGTTCGCTCGTATAGGAAGTGATGACGAAGGGATACAAGTCGCTCAAGCATCCGGAAGGATTTTCGAATGTCGCGTTTCGGATGTCGCAGTCCGATTGCTGCCACATCTCGAAGAGCCGGTGCGTGCTGTCCCCCGTGTAAGAATCGTAGGGAAGGCTCGCTCCCTCCAGCGGATACGGGCCGTTCGACAGGTTATTGAAGTTCTGAATTCGCGAATCGAAATCCGGAAGCTCGGCGCTTTGCGCCGCCCCGGACGCGCCTGTGGTCAGCAGGTGCAGGTCGGCGGTCTCCAGGGACGGCTCGATCGCTCCAAGCAAAGCCAGGGGCGTAGCCGCGGGAAACGGAGGCGGCTCTCCCGTTGCCGGACTCGGCGAAAAATTCAGGGTCGGCTCCGGAAGTATCGCATAGGGAGCCTTATCATCGCCGTCGAGGTGCATGTAGTACTTCGTCTTGAACGGCGCCACGGCCTGGAATTGCCGAGCCTTCTTGAAATTCGAACCGGGAGTGCCGTCCGCCTTGATAATTCCTTCGGAGAGCAGGTTTTTCACGGGTTCGCCGCTCTTGGGGACGTACGTGGCGAAGAGATGGTCAAACGTGCGGTTCTCGCCGATAAGTACGATGACGTGCTGGACGGGCGTTTCGGTTGTCTGATGATCTCCATCTTGGTCGTGACCCGGTGTTCGCGCTGACACAGGAGTTGCAAACGTCGTAAGCATGGCACAAAGGGCGCCCGCAAGCGCGCGTTCGTGCCACGTCCTTCGAATAGGCACAGTGATCATGTCTTTCCCTCCGATGGTGTGGTGGCCATTCTCCGCTCGTGATGCTCCGCGAGAGAGTGTCCGGCGCGCGTTACATCTGAATTAAGGATCCGTTGGCGGATTGTGAATTGATTCAAAGGCGGGCGCAAAATCGTCGCATGTCTCACGCGGCAAGCGCGCGGCAGCCGGTTATCGGCATCGGTTGACAGGCTTGCAAAACGCAAGCTACGCTCGTTCGTGTGACGCCTCTCGCGCCCGAATCCGGAAAAGCATTTCCCCTACCTCCACATCCCCATCTATACGAAATCAATACATGGACATGGCTCGAACAACTCTCCGCGCGCCTCGGCCGGTTGATACGGCTCGCGGACGTTCCCGATTCGGAATGGGACGCGCTCGCCAAGAAAGGCTTCAACATCGTCTGGCTCATGGGAGTCTGGCAGCGCAGCCCGGAAGCGCGCCGCATCGCGCTGGCCTCTCCGGCGAATCCGCCTCTCTACGATCGCGCCCTGCCGGGCTGGAAGCCGGAGGATGTAGTCGCCTCGCCGTATGCGGTCGCCGGATATGTCCCCGACCCGCGCATCGGCGCGTGGGACGCTCTCGATCGCGTTCGCGAAAAATTACACGCGCGCGGCTTAGCGCTGTTCCTCGATTTTGTCGGCAACCATACGGCGCTCGATCATCCCTGGGTGCGCGAGCATCCCGAATTTTATGTCCAAGGCACGCAGCAGGATTTCCAGAAGGACCCGTCAAGCTTCTACGAGGCCAAAACGTCCGCGGGAACCGCTTACATTGCGCGCGGGAGGGACCCCTATTTCCCGCCGTGGGCGGACACGGCGCAACTGAACTATTTCGAGCCGCAGTTGCGCGCCGCGCAGATTGCGGAACTGCGCTCCATCGCGAACCACTGCGACGGCATCCGCTGTGACATGGCCATGCTGCAATTGAGCGATATTTTCGCCAAGATTTGGACTCCTCTCTTGCGCGGCTCGCAGCCGCCGAAAACCGAGTTCTGGGCCGAGGCGCACGCCGCCTTTCCCTCTCTGATTTTGCTCGCCGAAGCGTACTGGGGAACGGAGCCGCGCCTGCTCGATCTGGGTTTTTCTTTCGTCTACGACAAGGAGTTGTACGACGCCGTACGCGATCTGCGATTGCCGGAAGTTCACTCGCGCGTCGAAGCGCCCATTGCCTACCAGAGCCGTGAGGCGCGCTATCTGGAGAATCACGACGAGGCCCGTTGCGCCGCCGTTTTCGGGCCGCAGTTCCCCGCCGCGGGCGTGCTGATGGGAACGCTCCCGGGCATGCGCTTTTTTCATCAAGGCGAACTCGAAGGACGCAAAATTTTTCTCCCCATCACGCTGCGCATTGCCGCGGACGAGCCCGCCAATCCGCCCGCCGCAGCATTCTTCGAAAAAATTCTGCGCATCACCGCCGACGACGTCTTCCACCTCGGCCAGTGGAGCATTTTGCCGGTGACGCCCGAAGGCGACGGCACCTCCGCGAACCTCGTGGCCTACGAGTGGCGCTCGGAAAAGGCCTGGAAAGTGATCGTCGTGAACCTCTCGGCAGGCGCGTCACAGGGGCGCGTGCACTTCGGAAAGAACATCTCACCGGGCCAGTCGTACATCTTCTTAGATGAGCTCGATGATGTGCGCTACATTAGAAGCGGGGACGAAATTGTGAATCTCGGGCTTTTTGTCCGCCGCGACGCGTTTCAGGCGCATCTATTTGACGTGACTCGTGCATAGCACCTTGCCGCCAAAAAACCTCCATCGAAAGGCACCCATGGCTGGAATCATTCGCAGAAATATTTTCATCGCGCTCCTCTTCGCCACGGCCGTTGCGACTTCCGCCCCGCGGCTCGCCGCGCAGGCGCCCCCGGGGCCGATTCGCCTCTTCGTGGACGCGTCCGACGCGCCGCAAAAAATCCTGCACGCCCGCATGGAGATGCCCGTCGTGCCCGGCCCGCTGACGCTCTACTACGCCAAATGGATTCCCGGTGAGCACGAAGGCGATGGGCCCATCCTCAACGTCGCCGGATTGAAACTCACCGCCGGCGGAAAGCCGGTGGCCTGGCGGCGTGATCTTGTAAACATGTGCGCGATTCATCTCGAAGTTCCCCCCGGAACGGACACCCTCGGCGTGAATCTCGATTTCCTGCTCTCCGCCCCGACCACCGGCTTCTCCGCGGGCGCGTCTGCAACGCCATACGTCGACGATTTGAACTGGAATCAGGTTCTGCTCTACCCGGCGGGCTACGACGCGAGCGACATCACCTTCATCCCCAGCCTCCGCGTTCCCGCAGGATGGCAATTCGCCACGGCCCTGCCCGGCGCGAAGCGCGATGGCGACACCATCGCCTTCTCGCCCATTTCCCTCGATTCGCTCGTGGACTCGCCCGTGCTCGCGGGACGCAATTTTCGCGTGATTGACCTTACGCCCGGCCAAAATCCTCCTCACGAAATGGACATCGCCGCGGACAGCGCAGCCGCGCTCGAAATGCCTCCCGACATGCAAGCCCACTTCCGGAGTCTCGTAGCCGAGACGGGCGCGCTCTTCGGCGCGCGCCATTACCGCGACTATCATTTTCTGCTCACCCTCAGCGACGATGTCGCCCACTTCGGCCTCGAGCATCACGAATCGAGCGACGACCGCGTCGCCGAGCGCAGCCTGATTGACGACGCCGGCCGCGTCGAATTCGCCGACCTCCTGCCGCATGAGTTCGTCCACTCCTGGAACGGCAAATATCGCCGCCCCGAGGATCTGCTCTCGCCCGATTATCAGCAGCCCATGCGCGACGATCTCCTGTGGGTCTACGAAGGCCTCACCGAATATCTCGGCCAGGTGCTGACGGCTCGCACGGG
>Ga0222749_10000691_pt1 | contig 19626 bp, 16 predicted proteins | sample IncBWH2Mmetat_FD_197234 | JGI IMG/M metagenome (GOLD analysis project Ga0222749, IMG submission 197234) | Metatranscriptome of lab incubated forest soil microbial communities from Barre Woods Harvard Forest LTER site, Petersham... | ecosystem: Environmental > Terrestrial > Soil > Temperate... | reverse complement strand
CTCGGACCACGCGCAGGATTGAACCACAAATCGGCGACCGGCGCAACCGGGCCAGGCGGGGTGCCGGGCGGCGGGATGCGCGGTAATATTGACGCACCCGCCCCTGCCGGCGATAATCGCCCTCCTATGAAATGCCTGCTCCTGGGCGCCGGATACGCGACCCGCCTCTACCCGCTCACGAAGGACCGGCCCAAGCCCCTCCTTCCCGTCGCGGGGATCCCCATCCTCCAGCGGATCTGCGAGCCGCTCATGCAGCTCAAGGGGCTCGACAAGATCTACGTCGTCACCAACCACCGCTTCGCGGGCCACTACCACCACTGGAAGCGGGACTACGAGAACCACCGGGCCCTCCCCATCGAGATCGACATCTGGGACGACGGAACCCAGACGCCGGATGACCGTCTCGGTGCCATCGGCGACATCAACTTCGTCATCCAGAACGCAAAGTTCGATGACGACCTCCTGCTGATCGCGGGTGACAACCTGATCGAGTTTTCCCTGCCGGACTTTGCCGCGTTCGCCCAGCCCAAGGGGGCCGCCGTCTGCGTGAAGGACCTCAAAGCGAAGAAGCTCGTCTCGCTCTACGGCGCCGTCGAGCTCAACAAGCAGGGCCGGGTGGTGGGATTCGAGGAGAAGCCGCCCAAGCCCAAGACGACGCTCGTCTCGATCGGGGTCTATTACTTCGGGAAACAGCACCTCCCCCTCTTCAAGGAGTATCTCGACCTGGGCCACTCAAAGGACGCCCCGGGCTACTATTTGCAGTGGCTCCATGAAAGGATCGAGGTCTTCGGGCACGTCATCGATGGAGAGTGGTTTGATATCGGGGACATCGACTCGTACAACAAGGCCAACGAGATGATGATGAAGGGGATCTCATGAGCCTGAGGATGCTCGCCTCCGCCGCGCTCCTGGCCCTGGCGGGCTGCTACTACGACCGGCCCAACCCGTGGCGGACGGCCGGGGACGTGGCCGAACTCGAGGACAAGACCGAGGCGGACTACGCCCTCCTCGTGTCGGCCGGCTGGCATCCCCCGCAGGCCGCGGCGCCCTTCCTTTACGACGCCGATCTGGAGGCCTTCCGGGACACCGTGCTCGCGAATGCCTCCACGGACTCGCTCACCGGCATGCGGGAGAAGAGCGCGGCCAAGCTCGCCTGGCTCCAGGCCCGGCAGGCCGGGCTGCTGAAGGAGGATGAGCTCTCGCGACGCGAGCAGCTCCGCGAGGTGAACGACCAGATCCGGATCGAATGGATCCGAGGCCGGATGATCCAGGCGCGCCTCCAGGTCGTCACCGCCTCCCGATAGGCGCCTCCCGGACGACCCCCGCCCGGTCCAGGGGCAAGAGCGGGGGGGGGTGGGATCCCCGAGGGAAGGCGCACCGGGCATCCACGTCTTTAACGGTCTTCCCCCCTCCCCGGCGACCCTGGAGGGGGGCCGAGCTGCCCCTTAGCGGGCGACGAGGTCGATCACCGCAACCTCCGGGCGGCAGAGGAACCGGATGCGGGGCGCCGACCCCCCCTCGCATCCCACCCCCCGGCTCACGTACATCGGGACCCCCTCGAAGTCGTACAGGCCGCTCTCGAACCGTTTGTGGTACTTCGAAAACGTGATCACCGCGCCCCAGAAGGGGATGCGGACCTGCCCGCCATGCGTGTGGCCGCAGAGGAAGAGGTCCACCCTCTGTCCCGGTTCTCGATCGTGAAGCTGGTCGACGGCGTCGGGTTTGTGGGCCAGGAAGATCGTGAACGTCCCGTCCCCGAGGCCCCGCAGAAGCTCGCGGAGAGGCTTCTGGGGATCCACCTCCTGACCCACCAGTCGGAGCCGGTGGCCGCCGCGCTCTAGAAGCACCGTGTCGTCGATCAGGAGGGACACCCGTGCGTCGGGGATCTGTTCCCGGAGCTGGGCCTCCACCTGCCCGAACGTCTCCCGGATGAGGAATTTCGAGTCCCAGTTCCCCGGCACCCCGTAGACCGGCGCGATCTTTCCCAGCGCGAGAAGAAGATCGTGGAGCGCCACGGCCCCCTCGCGCAGGTTCATGTAGTCGCCGGTCAGGAGGATGAGGTCGGGCTGGGCCTCGCGGACGAGTTCGACGACCCGGAACTCGCGCCGGCCGACCTCCTCCAGATGGAGATCGGAGAGGTGGACGATCCGGTAGCGGTCCCGGCCGAGCACCGGCTGGGACACCCGGATCTGGGTCTCCGTCCGGGCCACCCAGTGGGCCTCGATGACGAGGGCATAGAGGAAGCACAGGAGGTAGATCCCCAAGTAGGCGGCCGAGGGGATCCAGACCCACCGATGCTCCACCCAGGATCGTCGCTCCGGGGGCGCGGCGCGGTATCTCCGGGCCAGACGGCAAACGAGGGAGGAAGCCAGCACGAGGGCGGCCGCCACGGGGGAGACAAGAACGACCGACAGGAGAATCGTCGCCCCCAGGGGGATCGTAGACAGCGGAACCCCCCGCGGTTACTTCTTCTGGTTCGGCTGGTTGCTCTCGGCGGCGCGCTTGCCTTCGAGCGCCTTCTCGCAGCGTTCCCAACCGTCCCAGGCGGCTTGATTCTTCTCGTCTTCCGTCAGGATCGCGTCGTAATGGAACGCGGCGTGCTCGAAGTCGCCCCGCGCCTCGTACAGCTTGCCGAGCGTGAGGCGGACCTGGACCCGGATTCGCGGAGCCAGGGGCGCCTTCACGGCGGCCTCCAGCTTCGAAATGGCCACCGCGGGGCGGTTGGTGGCGGCCGCCTCCATCCCGTCCTTGTAGTCCATGAGCGACTGCTCGGTGTAGAGAACCGGGATGATCTCGTCGACGTAGTAAACCTCGATCCAGGCGACCTGCTCGTAGTCGCCCATGACCCGGGCGCGGACGTCGACCAGGGCGAACCGGCCCGAATCGATGAGGTTCTGGAGGCTGGGGTTGTCCTTCCTCATGAACAGGGTGGGCAGCGACTTGAGCCGCTCGGACGACTCCCACAGCCGGGCCTCCGCGGGCCACGCGGAGAAGGAGATGTAGTCCTCCTGGCGGAACGTGGTGTACAGCGGGAGGAACACCGATTCATTCCGACGGTTGATAATCGCCTGGAACCGGACATCCGCCAGCTTGTACGAGGACGGTCTGGCCATGACTTCGGCCAGGTCGACATGCTTGTAGTTCTTATCCGGATCGATGGTGAAATCCCGGCCGCTCTGGTCGCAAAGGCGCTCGCAATCCCGGGTCCAGAACGTGCAGGCGCTGAGCGCCGACAACGCCAGGAGCAGGGCGGGCAACTTCCGAAGAGCAGCCGTCATAGCACCTCCCAATCGGGGTGAAGTCGGATGGACATTAGAATCTAACACATCCCCGAAAGGTGTCAAACAAAAAGCCCCAAACGCCCGGCGACCGCGGTCGTTGAAGGGGAATGACCCGCAGGCGCCGCCGGGAGGGCGGCATCGCGCTCCTCCTCGCGCTTTTGGTGCTGGTGATCCTGGCGGTCGTGATCGTCCAGATGACCGTCTCCTCCCTCCACACCAAGACGGTCGCCGAGAACCACCTGGCGGACCTTCAGAACACCTACGGCGTGCGCGCGGGGTATCACCAGGCGGTTCTGTTCCTCCGGACGGACTACGAGCAGGGCGCGGACGTCGATTCGCTCGGCGAGCGCTGGGCGCAGCCCATCGAGTTCGACCTCGGCCGGGCCCACGTCCAGGTCTCGATCCGGGATACCGAGCGCTCGGTCAGCCTGTCGCAGCTGGTGAACGACCAGGGCGACGCCAATCCTGTGGTCGTCGCCCAGCTCCGCCGGCTGGTCAAGATCCTGCACCATCCCCCGGACGTGACCGACCGGATCGTCGACTACGTGGACGCGGATTCCAAGGGGGCGTATGAGGCGCGGGCGAAGAACGACCGCCTCTTCAACCTCGACGAGCTCCTGCGGATCGAGGGGGTGGCCCCGGAGGTCGTCTACGGGGGATCGATCAACGGCGAGGACAAGATCGGGCTGGCGGGCTTCGTGACGGCATGGCCCTGGACCCTGCCCCAGGGGGGCGTGGCGGGGTCGGTGAACGTGAATACCGCGCCGGTCGAGGTGCTCCTGTCCCTGGCCGACGAAATGAGTCCGGGCGTGGCGGAGGCCATCGTGGCCGCCCGGTCGACGCCCGGGGCCGACGGCATGCCGCAGGCCTTCAAGGCGGTGGAGGAGGTCCGGAAGGTGGCCGGGGTGAGCGCCCCGGTGTACGACGCGATCTCCAGCCAGCTGACGGTCAAGTCCTCGACGTTCGAGATCCGCGTCCGGAGCCGGGTGGGGAACCTGGAGAAGGCGTGGTCGTATGTGGTGCGACGGACCGGCTCGAGCGCCGCGGGGGTGACGCTCCTGAACTCGCAGCGGCTGAACGATTTCCTGACCGTGAAGGCGCCGGACGAGAAGTAGGCCCCGAGGTCAGACCTCGACCGACTCGCCCTCTCGCGCCATCACGACCTTGAACTTCCCCCGGATCGAGCGGGCGCGGGCGCGCGCGGCCCGTTCGATCGCCAGGAGCTGGCGGTCGTCGTGGGTGGGCTCGTGGTGGAAAAGGACCAGCTTCTTGATCTCGCTCTCCTTGGAGAGCTCGAGGACCTGGCCGATGGAGCTGTGACCCCAGCCCCTCTTGGTCTCGTATTCCTCGTCGGTGTACTGCGAGTCGGCCACCAGCAGGTCGACGCCCTTGCAGAAGTCGACCACGCGCTGGTTGCACTCCTTGATGAACTCGGACCGGCGATGGATGCCGGTGTCCATGTTCCCCGAGCGGTCCGCCAGCACGTCGAAGTACGGCTCGTTGTCGCCGGTGTAGATCGCGCTCCGGCCCTTGTGGCGGAACTTGTAGGCGAGGACGCGGATCGGGTGGTTCATGGACTTCGTGGTGACCTCGATGTCGCCGATGGGGAAGGTCTCCTCGCCGAGCTCGGTGAACTTGACCCGGGCCGCGAGCTCGACTCCCCGGACGGGGAAGTAGCTGTACTGCATCTGGAACATGAGGGCCTCCTCGAGCGACTTCTCGAGCGCCCGGGGCCCGTAGATGAACAGCTCGTTCCCGGGGAAGTAGATCGGGGTGAAGAAGGGGAAGCCCTGGATGTGGTCCCAGTGCGTGTGGGTGAGGAGCATGTGGATGCGCACGGGCTTCTTCGCGGCCGTCAGCTGCTGGCCGAGCTCGCGGATGCCGGTCCCGGCGTCCAGGATGACGATCTCCTGGCCGCCCAGGACCTGGAGGCAGGAGGTGTTTCCGCCGAACCGCGAGGTCGCCTGGCCGGGGCACGGGATGGAGCCTCGGACGCCCCAGAATTTGATCTTCATGCGGGAGCCGGAGGATACTGGAACCTCAAAAGGCTTGTCAAGCACGGCGGCGTGCCCTCAGGGCGACACTCGTTTTCGTTACCACCGGCGGGCCAATCCGTTCTATATATAGGCCCCATCATGAAGGTGCCGATGACGGGCGTCATCATCGCGGCGGCGGGCGAGGGGCGGCGGCTGGGGTCGAAGCTGCCCAAGGCGCTCGTCCCGGTGGCGGGTCTCCCCCTCTTCCTCCATTCGGTCCGCACCTTCTCGTCGCTCTCCTTCGTGCGGGAGATCGTCCTCGTCCTGCCGGGGGAATGGATCGAGAGGGTTCGGGCGCGCCACGGTCCGGTGCTGGCGCGGAGCCGTGTGACGGCGATGGTGGCCGGAGGGGCCCGCCGCCAGGACTCGGTCTTGGAAGGTCTGGAGGCGACGACCTCGCCCGTCGTCCTCGTGCACGACGCCGCCCGGCCGCTGGTCTCCCGGGATGCGGTCAGGGAGGTCGCGCTCGCGGCGGCGACCCATGGCGCGGCGGTGCTGGCGGCCCCCGCCGTCGACACCGTCAAGATCGTGGACGACCGGGGACGGGTGGTCGAGACCCCGGACCGGTCCAGGGTGTGGCTCGCCCAGACCCCGCAGGGCTTCCGCCGGCGGGTGATCCTCGAGGCCTACCGGCGAAACGGGGGGCGGGACGCGACCGACGACGTCCAGCTGGTCGAGCGGGCGGGGGGCAAGGTGGTCATCGTGCCGTCCCACAACGCTAATTTTAAGATCACGAGCCGGGAGGACCTGGACCGGGCCAAGAAAGTACTTGACAGGAAGTAGCGTATCAATATGATAGGCGGAAACCTTTAAGTCGGAAGGAGGTGAAGGCAGGCCGAAGGCGAGCCTGACTGGGGCTCAGGAGAGGGGTTGCACAACAGAGGCGTCGCTCGACCCGTGTCATGGCCGTCCCTTTCGGGACGGCGGTGACCTCCCGGCGCAATGCCGGGCAACGGACCCCGACGGCGCCCAAAGGGGTCTTCCCCGAAATAGTTCTACCCTACGGTAACCAAGTAAACAGTGACCGGGTACCCGGGTTTGGGCAAGGATAGATAGGGAGGGTTTAGATGAGGAAGTCTACCATTGCTTTGGTTCCAGGGTTCGTCTTGGCGATCGCGCTCGGCGCGGCGGCTCAGGATCGGCCCGTCACCACGAACAAGGACAACAAGGACACGCTTCGCGCGTCCGTTTCGGGCACGGTGAACCTGGACTATGTCTGGCGGAGCCAGGAGATGACGGGGTTCACGGATTCCGTCGCCGGCGCCGGACCCGGCGGTTCGCACGCCGAGAACACCTTCGAAGGCTACCTCGCCGTCCGGATGGACGTCGACCTGAACGACAAGGTTTCGGCGGTCGTCGAGTTCGGAACCAAGCGCGTCGACGGCGGCGAAATCAACAACTGGGGCAACAACTTTGCGAACCTCATCCAGCTCCGGGAGGCCCGCGTGACGGTGGGAGACTTCCTGACCCAGGGCCTCAAGCTGGGCGTGGGCATCGCCGATTGGAGTTTCGACGTCCGCGGGAAGGGCAATTCCTTCGCCTTCGATCCGCGGCACTCCCGGTCGTTCGGCCATAACATGACGACGACCCAGGATACCGCCGCCACCTTGGCCGCCCGCGCCGGCTTCCCCGAGGAACTGGAACCGGTGGGCTTCTGGCTCAACTGGACGAACAACCAGATCACGCTGGATCTCGTCGCGCTTCCGGCCACGGTCGAGGGCGGGCCCCTCTCGGCGGACGAGGCCATCTATGCCCTGGATTTCTGGTACGCGCTCGACGCCGTGGGCAAGGGCAGCAAGGTGGGCGCCATCTTCGCGATCGACCACGCTCCGGCCGTCGTCGGGGTCGCCCCCGTCGCGGGCAGCCATGCCGACATCTTCACGCTCGGTGCGGGAGCCGATGTCAAGATGATGGACGGGAACCTGGAGCTGTTCGGCGAGGCCTACTTCCAGTTCGGCAGCGCCACCAACGTTCCGGACGCGGCGGCGGGCCTCCAGGGCACGGCGCACGCCAAGGGATACGCGTTCAATTTCGGCGCCGAGTACACCATCCCGAACAACCCGATCTGGTTCGGTGCCAGCTTCAACTACCTGTCGGGGGACAAGGATCTCGGGCCGAACAAGAACATCAATTCCTTCCTGAGCTACGGGGCCACCAACGACCTCATGATCCTGGAGGACATGTACCTGGGCTTCGACTGGGACACGAACTACTGGGCGTTCAAGCTGAACGGCGGGTTCGCCATGTCGGTAGGTTCCGGCAAGGAGAACCTGAGGATCGACGGGATCATAGCAATCACCAAGACGGCCCAATCCGTCGCCTTCGCTACCACCAACACGAAGAACCTGGGCGACGAGTTCGACATCCATGCCCGCTGGATCCTGACGAAGCAGGCGTCGCTCCATTTTGGTCTCGGATTCCTTTTCTCCTCCGATGTGCTCAAGGATTCGATGCAGGCCGCCGCGGGCTCGGACGCGAAGAACCATGCCATCGAGTATGTCCTGGGTGCGGACCTGAAGTTCTAACCGTCCGACACCACGCAACGTCTTCTTTGTGAAGACTGTCACGGGGCCCCGGCCTGCCAAGGCCGGGGCCCTTCTTTTTTTCCTCGCCGCCTCCGCCTCCGCCCAGGAGCCCGGACCCGTCGGGATCACGATCTCCGGCGGCATCGAGATGACCTGGGCCTCGCGCGACCGGGTCATCAATGAGGCCTCGGTGTGGACCCCGGGAGGCCTCCCCGCCGGAAACCCCCTCCGGGCGGCCGACCGGTTCATTCTTCCGGCCCTCTCGATCCGGTTCGATGTCGAGACCTCCCCCGTCCATGCCGCCTTCGAGATCGGCAACCCCGTCCTCCACGCCGACAGCGCCGATCCCCGATTCCAGGAGGACCGCCTGGGGGAGACCCGCGCGATCGACTTCCGGCTGAAGCAGGCCTGGATCGAGATCCTGGGATTCCTCCGGGTCGGCGAGCAGGACTTCGTCTGGGATCCGACGGGGCTGGGCGAGCCCCTCTTCCTCGCGCCCTCGGGGTCGAAATCCCCCTGGGGCGAGATCCCCGATTCGACCGTGCCCCCCTTCCCCGCCTCCGGCACGAACACGGTTCCCCAGACCCGGCGCGACCGGAGGTATCCGGTGGGGGCGACGGCGCGACTCGACGAGGTGACGCTCTTCGCGCTCCTCCTCGCGGAGGGGGGGCCTCCCTCGGCCGACGAGAGCCTCTACGGGGGGGCCCTCACGGAGACCTTCGACATCCTCCGGGCCAGCGCCGTGGCCGCCTTCATGAAGGGGGCCGGCGCGAAGCAGGAGGTCTGGACGGGGGGCGTGGCCCTGACGGCGGATCTCTCTCCGTTCGTGCTGGGTCTGGAGGGTTACCGCCAATTCGGATCGGCGGGGGTCGACCTCCGGGCCTCCGGATCGGCGGTCCGAGGGGTCGCGCGGTACGCCGACGGGGGCTGGGCGCAGGCGGTGTTCATCCGCGTGAGCGGCGACCGGCGCGGCGACGACCGGCGGGAGGGAGGATTCCTCTCGTACGAGGACAACAACTCGACCCTGATCGTGGAAGGGAACGAGTTCGGGTTCAACATCGACATGAACTACTGGAGCGGACAGCTCTCCGCCGGCACCTCGGTGGATTGGGGGGGGAGGAAGTTCCGTCCCCGGGCGACCGCGGCCCTTTTCCGGTTCCTTCAGGCCATTCCCCTCCCCCCCGACCCGCCGGCGGGAGTGGGGGGGCGGAGCCGGGCGCTTGGCACCGAAATCGATGCCGGGCTCGACCTCGAATGGTCGGCCCGCCTGACCTTCTCCGCATCCGCGGGGGTGCTTTTGGGGGCCACGGCGCTCGAGGGATTCACCCTCTCGGGGGACAACCGGGCGGCCCTGATCACGGGGGGCTTCCGGCTCACCTTCTGACCGGGGTCCGGGCTTCCCTCCTCCAAGATCCTCCAAGCCCCCCCGGACCGCCCTCGCCCGATCCCTTCGCCGCTCCCAAACGGGGCGGGCGGGCCGGGAACCGACCCTGAAGCCCTGGCCGCGGCCGGTCAGGGGGACAGAACCAGCGCCACGTTGGCATCCCGGTCCTCCTTCGGAATCCCCAGAGTGAGGGGTTTCCGGGACCGCTCGTAAACCGGGGTGACCGGCGGCAGGAGCGGGGTGAGGTGGCCCACCCACTTGACCGGGGTCACGACCACGGTCCTCGGATGCTCCGCGATGAAGCCAGCCAGGAACGCCTCCTGGTCCGCGTTGATGCGGACGGGCCGGGAGGAGGACTCCAGATAGAAGGCCAGATGAGGGGAGCTGCTGACGCATAGGACCTGCCAGTCCTTCCAGGGGGCCTGGACCTCGGCCAAAGCGCGCACTTCCGCCGCCATGAGCCGGGCGCCACCCCGGGACTCCGCGTAGGGCAGGACGGCGCCGAACAGGGTGACCATCCCGAGAGATGAAACGGCCACGACCCAGGCCGACGCGCAGTTCCACCGGCTGGAGACCCCACGGGCGCGGATCCAATCGGCCACCCCCAGAACCAGGAACGGGAGGATGGGGAGGATGTAATAGTTGCGCCGACTCTGGCCCAGAGTCAGGAACAGAAAGATGATGAGCGAGGCCAGGAGCGGCCAACGGGAAGAGGCCCCAAGCCTCTTCCACTCCCGGCAGGCCCTCCAAAAAACCCAGGGCAGGAAGAGAGTCCAGGGCAGCGCATAGGCCGGAAGGTACTGCGCGTAGACGTAGTAGACATCCTGGTGGTCGAACGGGTGGAGATACCGACCCAGGCTTTCCCGGAGCGCCTCCCCGAGGCCCGTGGAATGGTACGATCCCTGCCCCCCCGCATTCGAAACGAGGAAGGGAACGAGGTAGACGACCGCCCCGAGGATCGCGGCCCCGTAGAGCGAGGGCGAGCGGAGATGCGCCTTCCATCGCCCCGCGGTCCAAAGATCCGGCAGGAGAACCAGTCCCGTCAGCACCGGCGCGATAAGCCCCTTCATTTGCGCCCCGACGGCCAGGATGAGGAAGAAGACCCCGTAGGTCACCCCGCCGGGATTCTCCCGGCGTTCGAAGTACCACGCGACCCCCCCTGTGATGGCCGCGATGTTCAGGATGTCGGCGGTGGCCACCCGCGCCCACCACGCGAACACGAAGCAGCTGGCGAGCATCCAGCCCGCCATGAGACCCGCTCCCCGGCCAAAAAGACGGGCCCCCAACCGGACCGTGCACCCGATCGTGAGGAGTCCCGCCAGCGCCCCCGGAAGCCGGAGGGACCACTCATCCAGACGCCCCACGAGCTTCGCACAGGCAATCATGATCCAGTAGCTGAGCAGGGGTTTGTCGTAATACTCGTCGCCGAAAAGATACGGATGAAAGTAGTCGCCACTCCGCATCATCTCCCGGCAGATCAGGGCCCAGGTAGCCTCATGACCCCAGAGATTGGGTGTTCCCAGCATGACGAAGAAGATGCATGCGGAGGTCCCCCAGAGGAGATACCCCTTCGAGGAATCGCTCCACAGAATCCGAGCCAGCGGGGTGGAGCGCCCCGGGTCGGGCTGCGCCGGAGGAGAACCTGGGGCGGCCTCCGCGCCGGGGGAGGATGAAGTCACGCCGGGGCCACTCCGGGGGATCCACCTGTAGGTGAGTTCATCGCGAGGAACCGATTATAGTCTCCCCATCGAGGTCCTGAACAGGCGGATCCAGGGGGTGGGCGTGAAGGCCCGGAAGCCACCTAGGGTCCCGCCGCGACGAGGATGAGTTCCGTGCTGTAGTACCTGGACCTCAACTTTTCGACCAGGCCCCCGGGCAGCTCTGTGGCCGCCTTCAGGAGGTCCTCGGGCAAGGCCGGGCCGGTCCACAGGACGAGGCCCAGGGTCTGGCTTCCGGCCGATAGCCGGCGCACGAACGCGACCGGATCGGCAATCTCCAATGCGGTCCGGGCCCGGTAGAACCCGTAGGCCCCCCGGGTCTCGTCATCGGGGCGATAGAGGACCAGTTCCTTTCCCTCGGACGCCCGGAGAACGGCAGGGAGGGGACCTCGCCACTGTTGGCGGCTCAGCTCGTATCCTGCGATCGGCCCCGTTTGCCAAAGGAGGGCCGCGACGGCGAAGAGCGCGGCGAGGGCCGTCCCGGCCAGCCCGAGGTCCCGGCGCCTGAGCGCGACCCTCAGGGCCGCCCCCAGGCAGAGAAGGACGGCACCCGCCAGACCCGTTCCCGGGGTGATCCCCCCGAGCCGGACCGTCACGACCAGCGCGGTGGCGGCCACCCCGGCCGCGACCAGGAGACCCAGCACGCCGGCGATCGGGGCCGCGCGGGAACGGGCCTCGAACGTCTTAAGACACCACCCGGCCGCCGCCAGGCAGAAGGCGGGATAAACCGGCAGGAGGTAGATCGCGTCCTTGGCGCTGGAGATCGAAAGGAGAAGGAGGGGCCCGATCGAAAAGGCGAAGAAGAAAAGGCCGTTCGCACCCTCGAGCTTGGTCCGCTCCCGCAACGCCGCGGCCCAGGCAAAGGGGAGGCACAGGACGGCGGCACCGAGCTTGTACCCGAGGGTCTGCAGGTAGAAGTAGACGGGGCGGGAGTGGCTGGCGTAGGCCCTTGAAAACCTCCCGATCTGGTTATTGACGAAGAACTCCTCGACCAGCTCCTTGGGGGCCACTCTCAGAAACGGAATGATCCAGACGAGGCACGGGGCGATGAAGGCGGCGGCGGGAAAAGGGTGGAGGGCCGCTCGTAGCTCGATCCATCGCCTGCCCGCGAACACGACGAACAGGAGCCCGACGGCCGCGAGGGAGGGCCCGACAAATCCCTTCAGGAGAAAGGCGATCCCCAACAGGAAGGCGGCCTTGGAATAGGCACGACGTTTTCGGGGAAGTTCGCTCTCCGAGAAGGCCAGCCAGAGGAAGTACAGCGCCCACCCCATCGCGGCCAGGAGGGCGTTGTCCAGCAGGATCTCATGCGAAACCCGGATGAAGAGGGGCGAAAAGGCCAGGAATGCGCTGGCGAGGAGGCCGCCCTTCATTCCATAGACTCTCCGCCCCAGGACATAGACGGACAAGAGCGCGGAGAGGGCGAAGGCGACGGCCACCAGGCGGGCGGCGAGGACGCTCGGACGGCCCAGAAGGGTGAAGAGCGCGGCCACGATCGCCGGAAATCCGGGCGGCTTTTCCACGAACGGCAGGCCGGCCAGGTGGGGGACGGCATAGCTCCCATCGACGGCCATTTCCCGGGCGACCTCCGCCTCCCGGAGGTCGTCCATGGTCGTCAGATCGCGGCCCCACTGTCCGGCGAGGACGACCAGCGCTTCGAGGCCCAGCACGAGGATCGCGAGGCGACGGGGAGTCATGCCTTCAGTCACCGGGGATCGGGGGGCGTCACGGACCCACTATACCCGAGGGGAGAAGCATCGAGGAAGAGAAGCGAGACGGGCGCCTCCGGCGTCCCACGCTCGGGACATCCACACTCGCCCAAACGCCCGAACGGTCGGGAGACGGCCATGACCCCCAAGCGATGCGGAGAGAGGCCTTCCAGTGAGTGAAGGTAAGGCGGGCTCCGAGTTCCGGGGGAGCGGTCGCCCAAAGGTACAGCGCAGTATCTCGTCAGGGGATTTCCTACCGTACCGTGGCTCGGGCCTAGGGCCTCCTCCCGCCCCACTCCACCCCTTACCTGCTGCTCCACAAGAGGATAGCGTTCCACGAAGGCCCTTCAAGGCCACTGGCAAGCGGGTTGCTCCTGTCTAGGACATGTCAGACTTGGTTGGGTGCCTGAGGAATACCCGGGTGAAAGGGAGCGTGAGAATCATCGAACTCGAGGGGATCGTCAACTTCTAATCGGCCTCCTATCTATTCGTCTTCGTTTTGAAGACTCCTACGAGGGCCCCGGCGTTCGGCCGGGGCCTTTTCATTTTCCTTCGACTTTTCTGGATTTCGGGGGGGTGCCGCGCTTCAATGGACCCCCTTCGAGGGTCTGAAATGCTGCACCTCCTGATGGGCCTCGCGTTCGCGCTCGTCCAGCAAGATGACGAGGGACTCCCGGCCCGTCTGAGCGACGTGGACGACTGGGATATCGACATCTTCCCCTCGAAAGTCATCTGGCGTCCCTACCTGGCCGATCCGCGCCAGCCCCACATGGGGACAAAGATCGAGATGCCCGTGCGGCACCGGGACCACGTCAAGATCGAGAACACCCTGGGCAGTTCCCAGCCCATCGCCCTATGGACCAATCCCAATGACCCCCGGGAGAATTCGGAGTGGTTCATCGAGGCCGCGTGTTTCAGCCGGTTTGACATCCATGATGCGTGGAACATGGACGCCGCGGACTACAAGTTCGGGTTTCCCTTCGTCTACCGGCTCGACGACCTCGCGCTCAAGTTCAACGTCTTCCACCTGACCTCCCATCTGGGAGACCAGTTCCTGACCAAGGGCAAGGACTTCGGCCGGAGCCGCGCGGTTTACCACAATGAGGAAATGGACTTCGGCGGCGGGTGGATGCCGGACGATGAATGGCGGTTCTACCTGGAGGGGGGATACTCCATGTACACCGGACCCGACACCAAGAGCGGCCGGGTCCAGTGGGGGGGGGAGTGGGTGAAGGCGAAGCCTTGGAAGGGGTGGTTCACTCCCTATTCCGCCGTCGACTTTTCCGTCCGCCGGGAGCAGGAGTGGGACCTCAATACCACGATCGACGCGGGGATCTGGCTCCGGGGCAAGTCCGGGGCCAACGGCTTCCGGCTCGCCCTCGAGTACTACCGCGGACGGGATTCGCAGACCCAGTTCAAGAACCTCCACGAGGAGTTCGTGGCCCTCAACATCTCGGCTGAATTCTGAGCACCGGGGTTTAAAATAGGTTGGGCCTCCTTTCGGAGGCCCATAGATAGGAGAGGGGTTTAATGGGTTGCATAGGTATTTCGTCGGGAAGGGAGGGGGACCTTGAGCGAATCGGCGCGGATTTCGAAAAATAAATCCGCCGCGCGATTCCCGTCAGAACCTGAGGTTGGCGCCGGCCACGGCGAGGAAGGAGTGGCGCTCGCCCCGGGTGGTGAGGGCCTGGAGAAGCTCGGAGTCGGCCAGCCAGCCCGCCTGGACGTTGAACGAGAGTGATTCGTTGTAGCTCCACGACGCCGTCAGGTCCGTCTCCACCCCCCACTGGCGCTGGGATCCCGCGAATCTCGCGCCTGTCCCGTCGAACAGGGGCACCATGGACGAGAAGCGCCCGACGTCCAGCTGGAACCGGAGGGGGCGGCCGTCCACGACGATGGGCCCATACCCCGCCGCCCCCCGGAGGACCCGGACGTTGGTATCCACGTCGAGGCCAAACTCGGCCGACTGGAGGATGAGAAACCGGTTTTCGTTCTCGTAGGACTGGAAGGCCTGGTCCTTCCGCCCGCTCACGCTCCGGTCGCCGCTCCGCTCCGAGATCGCCCCTTCGATCCACAGGCGTTCGAAGACCAACCCGAGATAGCGCGCCCCGGCGTTGAACGCGTAGGCCTCCTTCCGGACCGTCCGGGGGGTGTCGGTCAGGGTGCCCGTCTGGACGTAAGCCTCGCCAAAAAGCTCCAGGGCCCGCGAACCGCCCAGATAGCCATCCACCCCCGCGCCGACCGTCCCGACCTCCCGGAGATGCGGGCCCCCTCCGGTGACGACGACGCCCAGGATCCACGCCGCCCAGTGCTCCGCGAGCAGGGTGTTGGCGGCGATCAGGTAGACCGATTCATCCTGCGAGGTCGAACCGTTCACCCCGTAAACGAAGGCGGCCGCCTCGACCCCCATGAAGTCGTTGGGGGCGTAGCTCGCCTTCACCCCGGTGGCCTGGTGAAGATCGCGGTCGACGGTGTTGCGGACATGCCCGGTGGCCGGAGTGAACCCCGCCCAGAAGCTTTCCGACTCGCCCAGGTCCATGAAGAAGGGTTCGTCCTGAGGACGGTTCCTGAGGGTCAGGTCCTGGATGCCGATCCGGAGGTCGAAGCCGCGGATCATGAAGTCCGGCACGTGGATGTAGGCCTGGTCGATCAGGATCGTGGGAAGGTCGGTGGAGGAGCTGAAGGGATGGTTGATGCCCCGGTCGAAGCTGCGGTTCTCGATCTCCAAAACGCCCGAGACGGAATCCTTCACGGTGACGTCGGTCCGGAGGGACATCCGGCCGGCCCAGAGGTTCGTCGAGGGCTGCTCGCCGGGGATCCCGTTGAGGGTCCGCCCCGCCTCGTTGAGCGCGCCGTCCCGCGACATGTAGTGGATGTCGAAATCCCCTGACAGCTGGATCAGGATGGCGCTGGAGCGGTCCCGGCCCGTGACCACCTTCCCCTCCGGCGGCGGCTCCTGTGGCACGGCCAGCGCCGAGAAGGCCAGAAGGGCGAGCATGGCGCGACTTTAGAGCAATCCCCAGGGGGGCGCCAGAAAAAAGGACTCTCCCCCCGCGCGGGGCCGGGATTCCAATCCATCCCCGGAGCCACGGCGCCTTCGCCTGCGAGAACGGGGATCGGCTGCGGGATCGGCCGGCCGGAAAAAGAAGAAGGGCCCCGGGTTGGATCCGGGGCCCTTCGGGTCTTCGTCTAAAAGACGAGTTCTTGCGGGGCCTAGAACTTCACGTCCAGGCCGATGGTGTACAGCTCGCTGCCGCTCTTGTCGCGGTTGTCGCCATTCGCCAGCATGGAGTTCTTCAGGATGTCCGAGCCGAAGAGGAAGCCGACTCCGATGTTGATCGAGGCCTGCTTGTTCAGGAGCCAGCGGGCCTTCACGTCGATCTCGTTCCCCAGCTTCTTCGTGTTCACCGGCGCGGTCAGCAGACTCGGCCCACCCGGGGTGAACGTGTCGGTCGCCTGCGTCCGCGCGAGGCCCACGATGGCGGAGAGCTCGAGGTTGTTCTTTCCGGATCCGAGCGAGAGGGCGAAGCCGCCGTCGACCTTGAACGCCCAGTAGTTCGAGTCCCAGTCGAAGCCGGTGTACATGTCCTCGAGGATCATGAGATCGTGGATGTTCTGATAGGCGGCGAAGCGGTCCATCTTGTTGTTGGCGGTGGTGTCCTTGTCGCCGCTGTAGTACGTGTAATTGATCCCGCCATGGATGTTGTTCTGGTTGTTCGGCAGGTGGTAGTCCGCGCCCAGCTGGAACGCCAGGCCGCCCGCCTTGACGGAGGCGCCGGCGGGGGGCTTGCTGACCGTGCCGAACTGGCCGTAGGCCTCGGCATAGAGTTCCAGGGCCCGGTCCATGAGCCAGAAATCGCCGCCGCCACCGATCGTGAACATCATTTCACCGCCCGGTCCGGCGGGAGCCGCGAACTGGTGGAGCGCGATGATCGCCCCGATCCGGCTGCCCTTCCCCACCGAATCCAGGCCGTACATGAAGTCGAGGGCATAGAGACCTTCGTCGGCGTTGTTGAATCCGCCTTCGATGATCGCCGGAAGGATGACCGCATCCACCCGGAGGGCGTCCCGGCCGTAGGTCAGCACGAGGCCGACCGGTTCGAGTTCGTCCTTCGTGCCCGCGCGGGCGCCCAGGACTCCGTTCCCTTCACGCGTGGTGAGACCGGTGCCGCCCCCGGGGGCGAAATTGTGGGCGATCGGCTGGGTGTGGCGCAGATCGAACGCCATCGATTCGCCCTTCCCGCGGAGGTCAAAGCCCCAGGTCGTGATGCCGAACTGGGCCTTGAGGTCATTCACCAGGAAGTCGGTCAGGTTGACCTGACCTTCGCGGAGTTGGATGTTGGTGGAAGCGGCGTTTCCCCAGTTGTTGATGACCCCACCATCCACCCGCTTGGTCCCGATCTCGATCAGCGCCGAGACCTTGTCGGACAAATCGGCATTGAGCCGGATGGCGGCGAATCCTTCGAAATCGTTGACGGCGCTTCCGGCAGGTCCGCCCCCGAACCCGCCGGGGTGCACGAACTCCGAAATCTCCCGCGCGCGCCACACGTAATCCAGGAGCAACTCACCGCTCACGGTCACCTTGACCGAGTCGCTGTTGTCCTTGGACGTCGTGATGGGCTTCTCCTGCGCCGAGGCAGAGAGCGCCGTCAGGCAAAGGCCCGCGAGGGCCGCCGCCCCGATCCCCATCCGGGATCTCACTGACTTCCTCATCACTAACCCTCCTACAATCGCGTCTTGAGGCGTTCCAAGCTTTCTCAAGACATCCTCCCGAGACTCACGGTCTCGCCACTCCCGGCCACACAGCCTGAGTGCGGGCCCCACAATCGGAGCCGTGGCCGGCCCGGCGAACCTTCCCGAGACCTTCCCGGACGCGGGGGGGCGGCACCAAGTCGGCAAGGGGTTGTATCGGCGGAGGGGTGGGGGAACTTAACGCTATTTGTAAATTATATTTTGTAACCCGTAAGGCTACAGCGCGGGTTGTGGATGAACCTGAGACTTAGAGACGGGATCTCAGGCGGCGAACGATCCCGCTGGCAGAACTGGCGACGTCGAAGAGACGCCCCCCGTACAGGAAACCCTGGCGCCCGGCATGCTTCATCCAGCGGAGGAGGTGCCCGTAGTATCCGCCGATATTGGCCAGGACGAGAGGGATCTTCGTGAACCCCGTCTGCTTGAGGGTCAGGAGATCCCCCAGTTCGTCCAGCGTCCCGAATCCCCCGGGGAAGACCACGCCGGCGTCCGCCCCCTCGAAGAGTTCGGCCTTCCGGAGGGCGAAGGTCGTGCAGGACCGGAGCGAATGGAGGCCCCGGTGACGGACGGCCCAGAAGCGTCGCAGTATCACCCCCTCGACCCTCCCGCCGGCCCCGAGCGCCCCGTCGGTGGCCGCCCCCATGATCGACCGGCCCGACCCGCCCCCGGTCCGGAGCGTCCACCCCTCGCGGGCCACCCTTCTCCCGAATTCAAAGGCGGCTTTCGCGTAGACCGTCTCCCCGTGATCGGCCGATCCGCCGGCCAGCACGATGGTCCGCATGGGGGAGAATCATACCTCTTATGGACTTCCTGTCGAGATTCGGCCCCGTCCCGGGGACTCCGCCCGGGATCCCCTGGAAGGCCCCTCTTCCGGCTGGACTGTTCACCTCCTGAACAGTCCCGGGCGCGACCTGCCGCGGGGAGGCCGGATCCCGGAGGCTCGGGAGCTGAAAAGAAGTGGAGGCCGGCTGGACCCCGCGGCGGAAATCGCCATTTCGTCAACACTTCCTTGGCACCGAGGCTGAAAGCGGAGTAGAATCCCCGTTGGATGCCGCCCACCAAGACCATCCCGACCCTGACCGACGAACAGCTCATCGAGTTCCTCAAGAAGGGTGATCGGAAGGCGGGAGACGCGCTGGTCCAGCGGCACAACCGGCTGGTCGCGCGGGCGGTCTATGAAGTCGTCCGAGACCTGACCGCGGTGGAAGATCTCATCCAGGAGATCTTCATGAAGGCCTTCCGGAAGGTGAACCTCTACAACCCGGAGCAGGGCAAGTTCACGGTGTGGCTCACCACCGTGGCGCGCCACGAGGCGATCAACCACCTCCGCCGCATGAAGCGCTCGCGTCACGTGTCTCTCGAAGACACCGCCCCCGAGGGCGGATTCTCCCCCATTGAGCGGCCCAGCCAGCAGGTTTCAAAGAAGGAGACGTGGGGGAAGGTGATCGAGGCGATCCACGCGCTCCCCGACCCGGCGCGGACGATCCTCGTCAAGCGCATCCTCGAGTCCAAGCCCTTCGACCAGATCGCCAAGCTTCTCAAGCAGCCCGTCGACACGGTGAAGACGATCTACTACCGGAACACCGAGTCCCTCCGGAAGAGGCTCGGGGTGCCGGGCCTCTAAGCCGGGAAGCCCCCCGGGCCGTTCAAATCATCCCTGCCCGGCCTTCTCCCTTATATAATGCCGCCCACATGAAAGTCCGCTGGTTCGTCCGGGGGGATATCGACGGGTTTTTCGGCCTCTTCATCGACAACCTGCTCCAGCTGATGCTGATCGTCGTCCTCTCGGACAAGGTCTGCGGATTGCCGCCGCATCTGGTCGCGGGACGGGTGCTGCCGGGGGCGGCGGTCTCGATCCTCCTGGGGAACCTCTTTTACGCCTGGCAGGCCCGGAAGACCGGACGGCCCGAGGCGACCGCCCTCCCCTACGGCATCAACACTCCGAGCCTCTTCGCGTACGTCTTCCTGATCATGGGCCCGGTGTACCAGGAGACGAAGGACCCGACGCTCGCATGGCGGGTGGGACTCTTCGCGTGCCTTCTGAGCGGGGCCTTCGAGATCGGAGGTGCCTTCGCGGGCGACTGGCTGCGCCGCCACACCCCCCGGGCGGCGCTCCTCTCCGCGCTCGCCGGGATCGCCCTCACGTTCATCTCGATGGGGTTTGTCTTTCAGATCTTCGCCTCACCTTGGATCGCCCTTCTACCGATGATCCTCATCCTCG
>Ga0222749_10000685_pt1 | contig 19696 bp, 13 predicted proteins | sample IncBWH2Mmetat_FD_197234 | JGI IMG/M metagenome (GOLD analysis project Ga0222749, IMG submission 197234) | Metatranscriptome of lab incubated forest soil microbial communities from Barre Woods Harvard Forest LTER site, Petersham... | ecosystem: Environmental > Terrestrial > Soil > Temperate... | reverse complement strand
GGGCACCACCGCCTCGTAGTCCGGGAAGTGGCCCTCGATGAGGCGGGAGAAGATGAGCGCCCGCTTCGTCTTGATCTTGATCTGCGTCTCCTCGACGGAGAGCGACACGTAGTCGTCCTCGTCGGAGAGCACCTTGTCGAGCAGGTTCATCGTCTTGGTCGGGATGATGACCCGGACGTCCTTCGACGCACCGTCCTTGCCCGAGGACTTGCTCTTGATGTAGGCGAGGCGTTTCCCGTCGCTGGCGACCATCCGGACTTCCTTGCCCTTGATCTCGAACAGCTGGCCGGTGAGCGCATAGCGGACGACCTCGGTCGAGACGGCGAACTGGGTCTTGCGGATCATCGCCCCCAGGTCCTCGGTCGCGATCTTGACCGAGCCCTTGTCCTCGAATGTGGGCACGGTCGGGAAGTCGGCCGGATCGATGCCGACGATCTTGAAGGCGGCGTCCGGCAGCTTGATGTGGGCGAGGTTGCCGTCGGAATCGATGGTGACGTCCTGGTCGCTCGCCTCGCGGAGGATGCCCGTCATGCGGGCGGCGGGGAGGACGAGCGTCCCCTCCTCCTTCACCTCGGTCGCGGGGATCGTGTACTTCAGGCCAAACTCGAGGTCGGTGCAGGCCAGCTCAACCGTGCCGCCGGACTTGTCCTTCGAGGCGGTGATCTTGACGCTGGTGATCGCCGGGATCGTGGTGCGCTGGGGGACGACCATGGAGGCGATGCCGAACGCCTCGGCGAGCTGCCCCCGGGAGCACTTCACCTTCATCTAAACCCCTCCCCGCTGTCCGAACCCTGACCGCATCTCTTGCCTGGAACGAGCGCATTATAACAAGGGTGGGAGGTCAGTAAAGAACTCGTTCAACGGGGCCCTCCGAACGGGTCGCCCCCCCCGACGCGTCCATCTTGAGCACGTGGCCTCGGTCCGCGTGGAAGAAGGCGGCCGTCGACTCCGACCGGTGGCGGGTGAGTACCTCGGCGCGGCAGAGGGGTCCCTTCCGTCCGCACAACCAGGTCCAGGCCTTGCCCTTCTCGCGGTGCAGATTCGAAACCACCCGGTGCGTCCCCCCCAGGTCGGCCAGCGTCCGGCCGTTCTTCGTGACGACCACGTAGGAGTACTTGAGCGACTCCTTGGTCAGCCCCACCCGCCGGTCGATCTCCGCGACATACGCCGGGCGCGGCCAGGCCACGTCCATGTGGCACCAGAGGTCGTCGCGCTCGAGCATCGGGCACGTCTCCTGCCCCAGGCACGGCGCGGCAATCCGGTAGCCCAGGGCGACCAGCCGGTCGCGCCACTCCATCAGACGCCGCGTCGTCGTCTTGAGCGCGGGCTCGATCACGACCAGGTGGCCGCGGTCGGCCAGGAGGCCCTCGAGCTTGAGCGTCGTCTCGGAGAGCACATTCGCGGCCAGGATGAGGTCGAAGGTCTCCCCCGCCGGGGGCACGGAGGCGCGGCGGGGCTGGACCCCGAGCGCTCGGCAGAAGTACGCGGCGTCGTCAAGGGCCTCGTCCACGACGTCGACCAGCGTGAGCTCGGCCGCCGGGCGCCTGAGCAGGAGCGCGATCGCGGCGGTGCCGGGGCCGCAGCCGAAATCCAGGACCTTCGGGCGGTCCGGGATCGGAGCGTAGGCCTCGAGCTCGGTAAGGACCCGCGCGACCTTCTCGGCATTGACGGGGAGGTAGTACTGGACGTAGGCGCGGCGGAGCCGGCCGGCGGCCAGATAGCCGGGCTTGTGGGGCGTCACGCCATTGAACATGGGGGAGAGCTCGCGGACGCCCGCCTCGGTCTCGGCGACCGACCCGCCGCGGTCGCGGTGATAGAGGGCGAGGAGCTCCTTGAGGCTCGTCATGGCTTCGGGCGGGGTCCCTGCTTCAGGAGGGACGTGCTCCGGCTCTGCCAGGTCCCGTCCACGTAGCGGAAGGTCTCGATGAAGAGGCCGGACCCGTGGCGATCCCCCCCCTTCGGGTAGGAGAACGGGACGTCGACCTCGGCGATCAGGCCCTGGTCATCGCGGAGGACCTTGTACTTGTACTCGATCCCCTCCTTGACCGTGACCTTGACGTTGTCCGTGTCGGAGACCTTCTGGGCCAGGTGGTTGAGGATCTCCCCGGACCCCGCGGGGTCCTTCATCCTCCGCTCGAAATCGGCGGCAAGATCCTTCGAAAAGATCCAGGAGCCGCCTTCGTTCCTGAACTCCGCGAAGACGACGGGTCGAGAGGCGAACTGGATGTCGGCGACGGAGCCGTGAACGCGGATGTCGATGACGGATCCAAGAGGCTCCGCGTACCGGAGGGCGGCGTCATGGACGAGTTCGTCATCGGAGCGCCGGAGGGCGACGGCGAGGGCAAGGATTCCGACCCCCACGAGCCCGAGGGCTCCCAGGACCGGGAGGTTTTGCTTGATCGCCACCGCGCCGATTATAAGAATAGGCGGTTAGCCGCGCAATTCAGCGCCGGGTCTGGTCAGGCCTGGCATACAAGCGGGCGTAATTCAGCGGCAGAATGCCACCTTCCCAAGGTGGACGTCGCCGGTTCGAATCCGGTCGCCCGCTCCAATCCCACTGGGCCGCAAGGGCTCAGGACGACCCAGTGTGACGAAACAAAGGGGACGTCAGATTTTGTGACGTGAAGGTGACGTCCACCTCGCACAGGGGACATCGCACGTCTCGACGCTGAGTGGAATCGCCGGCGGGACTCGTTATTTGATGAAGCAGGTAACCCTGGAAATCGGTCCGATCCGACTTCGCTCCCGAATCGCGTGGGCTCAGACCGATGACGTCCCCATTCTCTTGGGTCGAAGCGGCGTTATTGATCGTCTCATGGTGACCTTCAACGGAATCAAGCGGCAAATCACGATCGGCGGCTGAATCGCTACGAATCGTGGCGTGGAGTCCTACTGACCTTCCAATTCCATCTGGGAATCGCTCGGCCTTTCCGCTCGAGGCGATGCCGGGACATGCCACCCGGGCTCATCCGGGATCGGATCCATTGGGACAGGGCATTCACCCAGGATTCCCGCTTCGGCTGCTTTCGAGCCACCAGATACACCGAGACAGTTCCGAAGAACTTCGACATGGAACGGTGGTGCAGCCCCGGCAGGTGGCGTTGTCTCGGCGAGAGTCCGATCAGGCCGATCCCGTACCCCAGCTCGACGTACCGGCGCACGACCATGCCGGACCCCCCTTCAATCGGTCCAGATCGGCCGTCCAACAGGCCGCTCTCCTGAAGGCGGAGGTTGATTGCGGGGTCGCGAAAACTGTCGGCACTGTTGACGATCGGGTAAGGTAGGAGGTCGGCCGGACGCACCCGGACCTTCCGGGCCAACGGATGGTTCTTCGGAGTGATCAGCGTCACATCGACTTCGTAGCAGCGGCGGCACGACAGCAGGGGGTGATCCTCCTCCCGAACGAACGTGCCGGTCAGGCCGAGATCCGCTTCGCCCGATTCCACCGCACGAGGGACGCTCGCGTCCTCGGCGGGCCGCAGTTCGACCCGCAACTCCGGAAACTGGCCCTGGAGCGCCCGCAGGCTATCCGGCACGTCCTCCATGAGAATCCGGGCGGGGGCGGAAAGGACCAGACGATTCGCGACCCGTCGCCACGTGTCGGCGAAGCGCTCCCGCAGGCGGTCCAGGTCGGCCACGAGGGGATCCAGCCAGTCGAACAATACTCGGCCGGCGTCCGTCAACCGGCAACCCCGGACAGACGCTTCGACGAGCTGCACTCGCAGCAAGCCTTCCAGAGAATGCACCTGCTGCCAGACGGTCGGGTGGGCCAGGTCGAGCTCCCGCGCGGCGGCCGTCAGGCTCCCCCGTCGAGCCGTCTCGCAGAAGCTCCGCATCTGCCCCAGCGTAAGGGCCTTGTACCCTGGGCGAGCCGGATGACGATCGGCCATGGCGACTCCCATGTATCTGTATATAATACCTACACTATATATCAATCTATCTAGAAAATCATTATACCCAATTTGACTGGACACTTCGGCGTTCCGTCTTCAGATTGCGCAATGGCGCGACGGACTGCGCGATCCGAGTCGGGAGGAGCCATGAGCACGAAATTGTGGACCCGGGCCTGCGCTTCGCTGGCGGTGGCGTTCTGCACCCTCGCCGCGGCGGCGCCGGGGTTGCCCCAGGACTCCGCTACGATTCAAGGACGGTTGGCTGCTGCCGGCGAAGGCGGAGTCGTCGACCTGGACGCTGGGAACTATCCCTTGAGCCGACCTCTGACGTTCAGGTCCCGCGTCACCCTCAATGGGCCCCTGAAAGGGGAAGCGGTATTGGATGCGTCCGCCCTCCCGGCCCCCCTCACGATCAAGCTCGACCGCCTGGACGGCGTCCTGTTGCGGCGACTGGAATTCCGGAACGTGATCCTGCACGTCTCAGGGACCGTCGCCCACGACGCCGGTCGGGATGTCACCCTGGAGTCCTGCACCTTCCTCGACACGAAGCGGGTCGACGGCGCTCCGACAGGATTCATCCTGGCGACTTATGCGACCCGTCTGACCGTTCGCGGGTGTACGTTTCTCCGAAGCCAGGAGCATCACGGCGAGGGAGTCTGCTTCTGGCGGTCGCATGCCAGCAAGCTCGAGAACTGTCGCTTCGGCGAATCGGGTTCGGACTTCCCCGCGCGCCGCTTCGGTCACTTCACGAACGCGGTCTACGTCCAAGGGTGGGATCGGGACGAGCACAACAGCCACCTGCGCTGCGTGGACATCACCCTCACCGGGAATACGCTTCGACGGAGCCCGGAAGCAGCCGCGGAGGAGGACCACGGAATTTATGCCTTGGGGGCCAAAGGATTGTCCATCTGCGACAACGACATCTCCGGGTGGACGACGGAGCTCACGGGCGGGGCGATCAAGGCGCGCGACGGCTCCGATTACATCATCCGTCGCAACCGCTGCACGGGCAGCGGCATCCTGCTCTACAACTACGACACGCCTACCTATGACCTGGAAAGAGTCCAGGTCTGCGACAACATCATCAAGACGGCTTCGTGGGACGGATCGACCGCGGCCATCCGGGCTACGGGAATCAGCTACTGGCGTGCGGACCGGAAAGGGACCGAGAAATCCATTCGCATCGAGGATAACACCGTCCAAAACGGTGTCATCGTGATTAACACCCCGTTGAACGCGGCGGACTTCAACGCCGACGGAGGCGGGGTTCGCCGGAACAAGGCCGACGCGATCGTCCTTCCGGAAGGCGTCTGCCAGGAGTCGAACGAACCCCGCCTGAAGGATTATTGGGTCGCGCCTTCCTCCGTACTCGTTGCACCCGGGGAAGCTCAGGTGGACGGGATGAATCGGGGAATCCTTCGGGTGTGGAGCCGTAACGGGCTCCGCCAGATTGTCCTGGGCGAGGTCAAGGTGGTCGCCGAGGACGGCCACGAGCTGACGGGAGAAGGATTGGCGCCCATCTACAAGAAGGGCGCGCGCCTCTCACTGAAGGAGGCCGACGGCAAGGTTGTGGAGCTGCGTCTCAACCCCTGAGGTTGTGGGGTCGGGCCGGGACCGGCGCGTTTCCCGCAGCTCGCCTTTTCGCTGATCCCAATTTCCCAGAGCTAAGGAATCGAAGGGAGGCCACGTGGTGCCAAGAGCGGCCTATGCTACTGTGGCGACGGGGGGTGCGGGTGCAGCGCGGCGGGGGAGAACAAGATCGCTTGCGGTCACTGCCAGGGGGAGGCCGACGACCCGAAGTGTGCCTGCAAGAAGTAGGGTCGGCCAACCAAAAAAGAAGCGCCGTAGCGTCCGCTCTGGGCCTGTGTCCGCGCCCTTCTACTTTCACCCCCAGACGCCCGCGCCCAAGGGACGCGGGCTGCTTTCGGGGATCTGCCTCCATCCTTTAGGACCTGCTCCCTCATCCTCCATCTCGTCCCCTCCCGCTTTCACTCCCCTTTGTCCTAACTAACCGCAAGCGTGCGGCAATCACCCGGTCCTAATGTTCCGTGGGAGGATTCGGACAGTGGTCGTGAAAGGCAGGAATCCGGACGTCACATCCGCCGGTTCGAATCCGGTCGCCCGCTCCAATTCCACGGTCCGCAACACCCTTCAGTTATTGATCTGAATACTGTTTCAGCAAGCGTTGTTCCTGCTGCCGTCTCTGTTCCGGAGGGCCTGTAAGAGTGTACTCATTCTCGTCCAATTTCCTCCCGAGCACCTGTTCGACGATTTGCTTCGACCTCATGCGCACGTAGGCATTGGTCTCATTCAGGGACCTCAAGAGCCGGGGTAGTGCCTGCTTGCCCAATGTCGATCGGGCATATGCCGCGCCGGCAACCACCCGGAGCATCCCCGTCGGCTGGTCGAGCCACGCTTCGCCGGCCGGCGACGTGTGACCGCTTCCAAATACGCTTTCAAGATAAAGCGGCAGCACGATGCGCTTGCCCCAACCCTGGTTGAGAGCATCTCGGGTCCAGGCCAGGGATCGATCCAGGTGACACAAGTTGCACGCATTGGGCATTCCGGAACCGAGGATGGCCGGCTCGGTGGGCGAAGAGATACGGTGCGTTCGGTTGATCTCGTTAAATCCGTGAACCACTCGCGGCATGTGGCAGTCGAGACAGGAGACCAGATCCGGGTCGTGGTGGCTGTGCCCACGAGCGGCCGCCGGGGATTGAAGCTTGCTGTGGCACGCGAGGCAGGCCGCCCCATGCTCTTTGCGGTCGGGAGCTCCCGCGTCCAGACCCCGCACGTGAGGATTGTGGCAATCCGTACATTTGAGTTTGCTCTTGCAAGCGCCGCGATCCTGTTCTATCGACTCCATGGAGTTCACAAGCGCCGATCCATCGGCCCATGACCCGGATCCGGAAAAGTGACATTGCCTGCAGATGGAGTTCACGACGGCGGGGTTTTTCCGGGCATTGAGGTGATCGGGCGTCCATTCGGAAAGACTCGGGTACGTTGGCACGAAACGGATCGCTTTCTTGACGTCCAGCGAATGCTCACGGCCTCCGAAATGACAGCTTTCGCAGCTGATTCCGACGGTTACCAGAGCATCGGTTGGAAGTGTTGGATTGTGGAATTGATCGAGATGGCTTGGCCGGCTCCGAAGCATCGCCTCTACTGCACGGACGGGGGCGGGCGGAAACCCCAGCAATCGGTCACCGGTGTAGAGGCGCAGCTCGTAAGGATACGTATTGTGACAATGAATGCATCGGGCATTGAAGGGACTCCGCTCGGGTTCAAACGGATCGTACCGCAAGCTGCCATCTTCTTTGTACTCCGATCCGACGTCCGGTGAATCGAAGTAACTTCGGGGAAGCCACCTCTTGTCCTTGAGCGCGTATCCGAACTTGAGCCGCGTTTCTTCGGTGTAAAGGGCGTCGCCCGGAGGTTCCGGTCCTTGGGTTTGGATGCCCACGTATTCCTGAAGATAGCGCCAGCCGATCGTTCGCGTCACCTTGAACGTCCGGATGGTTTTCCCCCGCCGAAGGTACTCCATCACGAATCGATCATCCTGCTTCCGGAAGATAACCTCGCCGTCCGCATAGCAAAGGCTCGCACCGGAAAAGTCCCCGAGGACAGATCCCCCGTCGGCCAGCATGTTCATGCGACTGTGGGGATGCAGCTTCCAGCTTGAGTAATTGTCCTTGTGGCACTTTCCGCAAGCTTCGGGGCCCACGTAGTCTTCGCGGAGGATGTTGCTATAGAGGTCTGCGTTTCTTCCACCCGCGGGCGACGCCGCCGGGCGCGAACCTGCGGCCGAAGGGCTGCCCAGGGTTGCCGGAGGACCTTGAGCTGACGGATTGCCGTCGTCTGGAGAGCAGGAAGCGATGGGCGCTACCGCAACCATCAGGACCACGCCGAGCAGCCCGTCTCGCATGACCCGGAATCCCTCAATCGACCCCTGGGGGCGATCCCCTGGGATCTCCATGATTCATCCCTCATGAAGTCTATCTTCTCGAGAATCCGATTGCCAAGGGGGAGTGGGCGCGAGGCCCCTCCGACCGAGTGAGGAATGTTCTCGTGACGTGGCTGTGATGTTCATGTGCACCCCTCGATGCTTGTCGTTCGCTTCGATGCCCTCCATGCCTTAGATTGCTCGCGGACTCCCTGTTTTGGCTCCACCGGGGCAGTTCCCAAGGTGGACGTCGCCGGTTCGAATCCGGTCGCCCGCTCCAATACCCTTGGGGTCCATTCCGGACAGATGGGTAACACTTCATTCCGGAGACATGGGTTACAGAACCCTCGGACTGAGAGAGGTCCCCAACGGGTCCCGGGTGGATATGATGATGAACCGATGTGGACGTCGATTTTGCGACGTGCGGGCGACGTCCTGTCCAATGAGGTGTGCGTCGCCCGCTAGAGTCATTCCACCCGCTCCACCCTCCCGCGGTGATGCGGCCCTTCCTTTACTTCGATCGGTGCGCGACTAGCCTTCGAGCACCTCTCGGACCTTCTGCCTGAGGACTTCCACCGTGAACGGCTTTTGGAGGAATCCACCGTGTGTGTCGAGCAAACCTTCCTCCTGGAGACTCCGATCCGCATAGCCCGACATGAACAGCACTTTCGTCTCTGGATGCGTGTGTTTCATCAGGCGAGCCAGCTCGGCTCCGTTCATGGAACGCATTACCATATCGGTAATGAGCAGATGGATTGGTCCCTGGTGGTCTTCGCCAATCTTGAGCGCTTCGGCCCCCCCCCCGGCTTCGTAGACGCGATATCCTGATTCCTTCAGAATGATGGATACGAGCCGGCGGACATTCTCCTGGTCCTCCGTGACGAGCACCGTCTCGCTGCCCCGGGCCGGGGTCCCGGCGGCCCCGGGACGCTCCACAGGTGTGGATTCCGTCGAACTCCCGGGAAGGTAGATATTGAAGGTCGTGCCGCGGCCTACTTCACTCTCGACCTGAATTGATCCTCCAGCCTGAGTGACAATTCCATGAACCGTCGAGAGACCCAGCCCGGTGCCCTTTCCGCTCTCCTTGGTGGTGAAGAAGGGCTCAAACAGGTGGGCGCGGATCTCCGGTCCCATCCCCGTTCCCGTATCTCCAACCGCCAGAAGCACGTGGGCCCCCCCCTTCGACGCCATCGGGAGGGGCGAAGCCCCTTTCTCCAATTCTACGTTCATGGTCGAAATTGTGATCCTGCCTCCCTTTGGCATGGCGTCCCGAGCGTTCACCGCAAGGTTCATGATCACCTGTTCGACCTGTCCGGCATCAGCCAACACCCGATGAAGGTTCGGCTCCAGGTGAAGCAGCAAGCTGATCTCGTCGCCCACGAGACGGCAGAGCATCTTCTGGAAGTTCGATACCACGGCGTTGAGGTCGAGCCGCACCGGCTGCGTGGTCTGCTTGCGGCTGAAGGCCAGAAGCTGCCGGGTGAGGCTGGCGGCGCGCTGTCCGGCCGCCAGCACCTCCTGCACCTGGGGTCTTACCCGATGGCCGTCCTCGAGGTGCGTCAGGGCCAGTTCGCTGTACCCATTGATCACGGCGAGAAGATTGTTGAAATCGTGGGCCACTCCGCCGGCCAAGCGACCGATGGCCTCCATCTTCTGTGCCTGCCGTACCTGCTCCTCCAGAAGCCTGCTCCGGGCGCGTTCGTCGACTTCCGCCAGGGCCCGACGGACCTTCGAGACGAGGCTGCCCAGCCGGCTCTTGACGACGTAGTCGGTCGCCCCGCTCTTCAGGCTCTCGATGGCCCGCTCTTCGCCGATGGTGCCGGAAACGAAAATGAACGGGACGTCGGACCGCAAGGGGCGCACGATCTTCAGGGCATCCATGCCGTTGAGCCGAGGGAGCGAGTAGTCCGAGATGATCAGGGTGGGGTCGAACTCCTCAAGTGCCCGAAGAATGTCTTTCGCGGTCTCCACCCTGCAGGACCGGATATTGTAACCGGCTTTCCGAAGCTCCCTCTCCTCAAGCTCAGCATCTTCAGCGGAGTCCTCGATGAACAGGACGCGCAGTTCATCGCCCATGGTTCACCACCCAGAGCTCGAAACCGAGGTGAGGAATGCGGATGGCGAGGGGCCTGGACGGGACTCTGATTCCGGGGGTCGCGGATGAGGTCATGGCACGGACTCCTCAATGGGCCCCCCTACCCCGGTCAGGTAGGGACCCTACTCTCGACAAGAAGTATAGCCCCTCGTGTGCGGCTGGCAAGTGGGAGGCATGCAAAATGGAACTCGCCTTCGGCATTCTTTCAACAGCTGCGCATTCTTCATCCCAGGAGGTATACTTTGGTCGGAACTTCCTCTCATTCCGAGCTGGGTTTTGGTATTCAGGCCTACCTCCAGGGTTGTTGGGGGGGGAAGCCTGAAACGGACCGATCGCCCGCGATGGAGGCTCCCGTGAATTGTTTGGGTGAGGAGAGTGTTTTTCAGGTTTTGGGCTCATCTTCCCATTCCCCCTTCCTCGCCCTGACCTCCCAGACCCTCCACCATCTCTTCCCAATTCATTAACTCACTAGGAGAAGGGATCCCCATGGCCGGCCCGGACAATGACGTGGAAATCCTCCTGGTCGAGGATAACCCGCAGGATGCCGAGATGACGCTCCGGGCGCTCAAGAGGCACAACCTGGCCAACAGCGTCCATCATGTCATGGACGGCGCGCAAGCCCTCGCGTTCATCTTCGGAACGGAGCCTTACTCCGGACGGCGGCCCGGGTGCGGACCCAGGCTGATGCTCCTGGATCTCAAGCTGCCCAAGGTCGACGGCCTCGAAGTGCTCCGGAAGATAAAGGCCGACGAGCGGACTCGGATGATCCCCGTCGTCGTCATGACCTCTTCCCGGGAAGAGCGCGACCTGGTGGAGAGCTACAAACTCGGAGTGAACAGCTACATCGTCAAGCCCGTGGAATTCGAGAAGTTCATGGATTCCGTCAAATCCCTGGGCCTCTACTGGCTCCTGGTCAATCAGACTCCCCTATAGGCTAAACGAACTGAGATGCGCCCCGCTCGATTCTCCACCGGGATTGCGGCGGCGATCTTCATCGCCCGCTCCGCGCTCCTAGGGCAGGATGCGCAGGATCACCAGCGGGACGTGACGGACATCGACCTGGACGATCTCATGAAGGTCACGGTCACCACTCCCTCCAAGAAGGAACAGCCCCCAACGGACGTACCGGTCGCCGTTTAGGTCATCCGTGAGGATGACATCCGAAGGACTGGGGCGACCAGCATTCCGGATGCCCTGCGGGGTGTGCCGGGTCTCGAAGTCACCCGGAACAACTCAAGCACCTGGGGGATCACCGCCCGTGGACTCAATGACACACTCGCCAACGAGATGCTCGTGCTTTCCGCATCGTTGCGACCACCATACCCACAGGTCGATCAGAGAAGGCGCCTTCCCACGCGACCTGGCCAGAAGTCCACCCCCGGGCCACTCGTGGGAGAATAGAAACTCTTGCCGGTGATTGAACTCGTGGCACTGGATTTCCAGGACTTGGCGCCGCTCGTCTTTGCTAACCTTCAGCGCGTCCTCAACGACCTGATTGACTTGATCCTGGGAATCCGTGGACCCAGCCCCCGCCTCATGGGTTTCGTCTATCCTTCGGCTTTCGAAGGCGCTCGATTGCATTCCGGGCATCGTTCGCCACCGAGGAATTTGAGTCGTTGGTAGCCTGCTCGAGAAGCGGCATGACACCGGGAAGACCCAAGCCTTCGAGCCCGGAAATAGCCTCACTTCTCACATCACCATTTGAGTCGCGAAGGGCTTGGGCAAGTACTGGAATTGCAGTCGATACCTTCAAAGTCGAGATGTTCTCCACCGCCTCGCGTCGGATAGCGCCATCTGGATTGTCAAGGAGTCCACCAAGAGTCAACAGGACCTCGGAGGCCGGCCCCGCGTTCCCCAATTCATTAAGCGCGGCAGCGCAAGCCACCCTTAATTCCAGAGCGGCTGACTGGTAGGTTTCCAGCAACACCCCAACGGAACGGGACGCCCCGGCCTGGCCGAGTGCTTTCACGGCACGGATTCGCATACGGTCATCGTCTGCGATCAGCAGACCCTTCTCAATTACTTCGGCGGCATCCGGCCCTCCCATCTCGGCCAATTGCATGTAGGCGCTGGTGGGGATCCGAAGGTCAACGCTCCCCAGAGTGAACAGCTCCCCAAGGAGGGTAAGCTTCCGGGGTCGGTCCTCCAGGCGCTTCAGCACTTCAAACGCCTGCCCCCATTGGCTGCGCCGTCGAAGCATCGCCCGCATCTGATCCGAAGAGAGTTCATCTTTGGGTGTTGATACAAAGGGAGCGCCCATTGGCTCCGTAGGAGTCTGCGCCAGCCGGATTTGCGGCTGGTCCGGCCCTGCGACCCTAGATTCGCCTTTGGGAGAGCTGTTCATCCGCGATGCGCCTAACCCCTCTTGGACGCCCGCACGATCCCTTTGCGGATTCAGACCCGCTTCCGTCGAGACGTGGTGACCCCACGCAGCGGCGACCACGATAGTCACCCCAGCCCAGCTAACATGCGTTTTCCAAGTCTTCATGGATGCGACTTCTTTCCGAAGTATTGTACTCCCATCCGCGATAGCGGTCCTCGGAGATGTCAATGGGTGGGACTTCAATCCAAGTCGATTCAACGGATGCTCGTCGGCCATCGCTGGGCGGCGCCCACTCCGCCCCGCCCCGGGGGCGGGCGCTGCGAGCGGGCGCGCCTAGCCTGGGAGGACCAGGCGACGGAGATCCTCCACTCCCCAAGGCCGTCGAGCATGCTTTTAGGGCGAGGCGCCCGATGCCAATCGACAAAAAGTCATGGAAAAAGGGAGTCCCTCAAGTGCTCTGACCGCCGCGAGCACTCTTGAGGTTGGAGGGACGATCAAGGGCGCGTCCCTGTCGGCGTTCCGCCGTTGGCCCCCTTCGATGGGGCCTGTGTGAAGTAGAAGGTGGCCCCATCGCCCACCTTGCTTTCCGCCCAGACGCGACCGCCATGGCGTTGAACGATGCGTTGTACCAACGCAAGTCCGACTCCGGTACCTTCGAAGTCCTGCGGGGAGTGGAGTCGCTGGAAGACCCCGAAGAGCTTGTGGGCGTACTGCATTTCAAACCCGACACCATTGTCCCGGACGTAGTAGATCGTTTCAGTGGGCTCCACGCGCGACCCGATCGCGATGATGGCAGGGTTCCGTCCCTTGCTGTACTTGATGGCATTCGAGATCAGATTGATGAAAACCTGGCGGAACATCGCCGGGTCCCCGCGCCCGGAAGGAAGAGGATCCAACCGTAGCTCAAACGTCCTATCCGGATGCTGCTCCCGCAGCTCTGAGAAAACCTGTCTGGCCAACCCTTCCATGTCGATCGAGGAAGCCTCGAGCGATGCGCGTCCCATGCGCGAAAACGCCAGCAGATCATCAATGAGCTGCCCCATTTTTCGGGTGTTGTCGGTGATGACCTTGAGGTATCGCCGGCCCTCGCCATCCACGCGGTCTGAGTAATCCTCGATCAGCATCCGCGAGTACCCGTCAATCGAGCGAAGAGGCGCCCGCAAGTCATGGGAGACCGAGTAGGAGAACCCCTCAAGCTCTTTGTTCGCGGCGGCCAGCTCGGCCATCCGGCCCTGGAGTTCGAGATTGAGCGCTTGGATCGCCCGATCCGCGTCCTTCCGTTCGGTCACGTCCTGAAGGGTGCCGACCACGCGAACGGGACGTCCGGAATCATCCAAAATCGCCTTCCCACGTGCATGAAGGTAACGCACCGAACCGTCCGGGCGAATGATCCGATAGTCGACGGTGAGCGGTTCTCGATTGCGACAGGACGTCTCCAGAGCCTCCTTGAAGGCCACGCGGTCGTCCGGATGCGCAGCATTGACAAAATCCGCCAACCCGCCCCCGAACTTTTGCGGCAGCAGCCCGAAAATGAGATAGACCTCGTCGGACCACGAAATCTTGCTCGTGGAAAGCACCCATTCCCAGCTCCCCATTCGGGCTATTTCCTGGGCTTCGGTGAGCCGGATGTCCTTTTCCTGAAGCGCCTTCTCGGCCAGCCGGCGCTCGGCGACTTCCGTCTGAAGCTCGCGGGTCCGCTCCTCGACCCGCTTTTCCAGGTCGTCGCGTGCGGAGGCCAGGGCGGCATCCCGCGCCTGGATCTGGGAGAGCATGTCGTTGAACCCTTCGATCAGGTGGCCCATCTCGTCCTGCCCGCCTCTCTCGACGCGGATGGAATAGTCGCGCTGCTTTGTTATGACTTGGACAGCACCGGCCAATCGGAGGACGGGCTCCGTGACCAGGCCTCCCAGCCTCGCCGACAGGTACAGGATGGCCATTCCCGCGCCCAAAAGCACGAGCACCGCCGTTCCAATGTTGATCCAGAGCCGTTCCCTCAGATCCGCCAGGTCCGAACGAAGGCCGAACGTCCCGATCCGCTCTCCCCCTGAACGCATGGGGTGGAAGACCAGAAGGTCGCCTCCATCGAAGGTTTGTCCGTCCGGATCGGGCCCCGCGCGGATTGCGATCGGATCGACCCCTTCGCGGACATAACTCGCGAAGAGCCGTCCCTCCCGGCTGTAGATCCCGGCGAAGAGAATCTGTCGCTCCGCTTTCAGCGCCCGGAGGATGATTGCCGCCTGCGTGGGCTGGTCAAATTCCAGTGCCGCCGTGCTCTGGTCCCCAACGATGTCCGCCATGACGCCAAGCCGGTGCGCCAGCTCGTTTCGTGACGTGAACCATTGATACGCAACGAAAACGGTGCAGGACCCTGCGACCGCCAGGCCGCTGATAATGAGCACGATCGCCCGGAGCTTTGCGCGAATGGGCTTGTCCCGGAGTGATCGCGCGGTGGTCATGCGCTATTTTCCAGTCCTCACGATCGTCGCTACTTTGAGGAGTTTGGAATCGATCGCGATCTTCGCCTTTTCTGCCGCGTCGGGATTCACCTCAAGCCTGGGCTTTTCCTTTTCGATCAGGATATTCGTCATTCCCCCGGAGCGGGAGAAGCCCTCCTCCTCCCCCACGGTGAGGACGGGCCAGGAGTCAATCCGCTTCAGAATCTCGGGGATATGATCCTTCTCGGATCTCGGGACAAAGAGGATATGGCAACGCTGAATTCCCGCAGGCTCGCGAAAACGCTGGATCGCGAAGGGTCGATTCTTGATGGTCTTATTCTTGAGGATTTTCTCGAGATCCTCTCCGAATGGATCCGCGCCCACAATTCCGATCGTGATGGGAGTGTCGGCCTTCTCGAACGAGTCGGCAGGCCAATCCACGTACTTGGCGAAATTGAAGAGGAATCCGGCCTTGACGACGTACTCGGACAGCGTCTGGGAGTCTTGAGGTTCCGCGGCAGCCGTGCTGAAGGCACCGCAGGGCGTGCAAAGGGCCATGGCTCCGAGGAGTAGGCTCGATCTCCGCGCTCGGCGTTTCATGGCACCCTTCTAGAACCGCACCGTCAGATTCGCATAAACGCCCCGTTTGATATCGCTTCGCTGCGTCGCCTGGAAGATTTCGGCGTGCGAGTCATGAACGAGATTTTGACCCACGAGAGCGGCCTCGAACCGATGGGAAGGGTCCCGCCAGCTCAGGCGGACGTCCGCCTCCACGTAGGACTTCACCGAGTAGGCGGAAAGTTGACTCACGTAGCGGCCCATCACGTCAAGCGTCAGGTCCATCGGCAGGTCCATCGCGGAGCGGACCCAGACCTGGTGCCTCGGGCTGCTATGCTCGGTGGAGGTCTTGGTGGTCGTGTCGGTGCTTCCTGGGGCAACCTCCGCGTCCAGCCGAAGGTAGGAGTAGTTGGCTTGGAGCAGCCACCAGGAGGCCGCCTGCAGGTTCGTGGCCAGCTCGGCGCCCCCCGACTGGGCCCGCACGCCGTTCTCGATGTCGAGCGGCAGAACGGTATGGGCCGGGGATGGGGCCGCTTCGGGGAAGGGTGCGCCTCCTTCGAGGGATCTGAGATGGGTATAACGGTTGTAGAAGAGGGCCAGGTCCACAGATAGAGGATCCACCGGGCGCACGCGATACCCGGCCTCGTAGGCCATCAGATCCTCGGAGTGAAAGTTCGAGTCCCCGAAAACCGAGAGCACGCCCGGCGGGGCGGTGGGCGTGACCAGGGCGTTCAGGCGAATATCTCGATCCAGGATGGTGGGCGTTCTGACGGCCCGGGTCACCGCGGCCCAGGCCATTTGCCGGTCGTCGATGTTCCACGCGAGGCGGCCGCTCGGCTGGTATTCGAATCCGGTGAATTCGTTGAGCTCGAACTTGGAGCCCAGGATCAGGCGCAGCCGGTTCTTGACCAGGGTGACCTCGTCCTGCACGAAGGCAGTGGGGTCGTCGTCGGTCCGTCTCGCGGGGTTCGTCTGGACCACGAAGGTTTGACGCGTGTCTGCCGCATAGATCCGATACCCCAGTCCGCAGACGACATCGTGGTCTTCGATCGGGGAGAACCGGTACTGCAAATCAAGATCGCCCGTATGGATGGTCTCGCCGAAAATACTCTGCGAACGGTACGTGTAATCGTAGTACGCTTGCAGGGACAGGCTCGAGGCGGTCCCCAACCGGTGGTCCCAGCGGAAGACGAAGTCCCCTCCCCTCAACGTGGTGCGGTCGTAAAAGGTATTTGAAAAGGGAGCCGTCAAGCTCGGGACCGTCGGCTGGCTCTGCTCCTGTCCGTCGTAGTAATCCCCCATGAACGTCACCCGGTCCTGGGCGCCCGCCTTCCAGTCGGCCCGGAAACCTCCGCGACCCATGAACCACCCGTCGCGCGCGGTCTCATCGGGGCTGAGCCCGCTGGCCTGGTCCTCCCGGTCGAAGTACTTCGCGTACACGCGGACGGCGACGTCGTCCCCGATCTTGAAGCCATATCGTGCGCCCCCGAAGACTCGTTCTTCCGTGCCGCCGCCGGCGAAAGCGAGTCCGCCCTGGGTGTCACTGGCCGGCTTGGTGATGATATTGACGACTCCGTTGATGGCGTTGGCTCCCCAGAGCGTCCCTCCAGGTCCCCGGATGACCTCGACCCTTTCGATGTCCTCAAGAAAGGTGTCCTGGACGTCCCAGAAGACCCCGGAATGGAGCGGCGAGTAGACGCTCCGACCGTCAATCAGAACCAGCATCTTGTTGGCGGAATCATCGAATCCACGGGCGCTGACGGCCCAGGTGTTCGAATTGCTCCGGGCTACGTTCATGCCCGGCACCGAACGAAGCGCGTCCGCAATGTTGGTTGCTCCCGACCTCTTGAGATCGTCGCTCCGGATGACGTAGACCGCCGCGGGGACGTCCGTCAGGGTCTGCTCCTTCTTGGAGGGACTGGTGACCGTGACCTTCATGAGATCGTCGAGATCGATGTCCGTCACGTCCCGCGGAGGTTCTTGAGGAGCCACGGCTTGCGCTTCGGGGGCCGCCCAGACGATGCTGTGTACCCAGGCCAGCGCGAGTGCGGTCAGGCAAACACGGTAGGTTCTTCGGAAACCCGGACGAGCTCCATCGCGAGCCTTGGGCCTGAGAGAAGGGGTGCATCTCATATTAGTCGTCCCCGATCACCGGGGAGTCTGGTTCACGAGCAACCAGTACAATCCCAATTGCTGTACGGACTCCAAAAACTTCTCGAAATCAACGGGCTTGACGATGTAGCTGTTGACCCCCAGCTTGTAACTCTCCACCAGATCCCGTTCCTCCCGGGAAGAGGTCATCACGACCACCGGGATCATGCGTGTACGTTCGTCACCCTTGATCTTCTTGAGCACCTCAAGCCCATCCACTTTTGGAAGCTTGAGATCGAGGAGCACCATTCGAAGACCGGCTCCCGGCTTCTTATCCGAATAGGTCGGGTTGTCAAAGAGGAATGCCAGAGCCTCCGCGCCATCTTGAGCGTGGTGCACGTTGTTTGCCAAGTTGCGCTTCTTGAGAGCCCGAAGCGTCATCTCGGCGTCCTGCGGATTGTCCTCGACCAGGAGGATTTCTACTTCCTTCAGCCCGGTCATAGGATTCCCTTTTCTAGAGAGACCATAGATCAGGATTAAGCGGCGGAAAGCCTGGAATCAGAGCGGAGAGGCCGGGGGAGATGGAAGGAGCCCCATTGGACTGAAGACGGTTCTCCTCTCTGACAGGAACCACGGACGCCTCCATCATTGGCAAACCGGCCAGTCGAGGCTCCCCCCATAAACATCGAGGGGAGTGGACATCGGTCACCACAACCCCGGTCGCCTGAGATGAAGTTCCGCGCCGATTATACCCTGCGAGATGAAGAATGGGTAGTCCTCCCTGGTCGTCGAGCGCGAGCTCTGCAAACCCCCTGGGTTTCGGGTTCATCTTCGATGTGAGAAATCCGGCGAGACTCCTGTCGCTCATGGTTTGAGCTCTGTGAGTTGCGGATTTCGAGGGGCCGCCCGACCGAGAAGCGCCCGAATGCGATCCACCAGCTCTTGGTTCGAAGTCTTCGATTTGAGGAGCGCTGCGGAGACATACCCCTGGGTGCGGGGAGATATCTCGTGGGCTGAGAAGACGAGGGACGGGATGGGCGTCCGCGTGGTGGTCCGAAGGGCCGGGAGGAGTTCGAGGCCGGATCCGTCGGGCAATCCCAGATCGATGATCATGAGATCGAAATCCATCTCCTTGAGCCGATCCCATGCCGACTGCACGGTTCCCGCCGGCGTAACGTCGGCCACGTCCCTCAGGAGATTGGCCACCAGCGTCGAGATGTCGGGGTCATCCTCGACATGCAATATTCTCGGGCGCTTTTCCGGGTTTCCTGGGCAACAGGACCGAAGGGCTTCCCGCAGGCGATCCTCCGGAATCGGTTTCTCCAGCCAATCCACCAGGCCAAAGGCGTTGCCGCTCAGGGCGGGACGGTCCTGTTCGAGGCTGGCTGTGATGACGATGACCGGCAAATGGGCCGTCACGGGATCCTTCCTGAGCTCATTGAGAAAGAGGAGCCCGTTTCCGTCCGGCATGCTTAGATCGAGGGTCATCCCGGCGTACGACTGGTTGCCGCAGAGGGCCTTGGCATCCTTGAGAGTGGCGACGACATCGCTGTCATACCCTTCCCGATCCAGGATACCCCGCAGAACTTCGCCGATATCCCGCTCGTCTTCGCAGACGAGGATCCGGGGGCGAGCCCTGCCAGGGGACGAAGAAGAGGCGATCGCGGGCATCTCCTCGTCCAACTCGAAGAAGAACGTGGTGCCGGTCCCTGGGGTCGTGTCGAATCCGATGGTTCCGCCCATCCTTTCAATCAAGCCCTTGGAGATGGCCAGCCCCAGTCCGGTCCCCTTCTTGTGACCCCCCTCAGACGGATTCGCCTGGGAGAATTTCTGGAAGATCCGGGAACGAAACTCTTCCGGAATGCCGGCCCCGCGATCCTGAACGGTCACCCGGATCTTCTGCTTCCTTCGGAGGACGCCCACCGTGACCGGCTGCCCGCGTTGGGAGAACTTGCAGGCGTTGGAGATGAGATTCGTGAGGACTTGCGCCAGGCGATCGCTGTCGGCCCTCACGAAGATCTCTCCGGGCTCCGTGACCCGGCACAGCGTCACCCCTTGCGCGGCGGCAAAACCCTGATTCGCCTCGATCACCTGTCCAATGAAGGGTTCCAATGAAAGCGTCCGGATCTTGAAAACCATCTGTCCGGAGGCGATCTTCTCGACATCGAGAATGTCGCTCACGAGGCGCACCAGCCGTTCGCAATTCTTCGCAGCGATCTCGACCATGGGCATCGCCTTGGATGGAATCGCGCCCATGACGCCGCTGGCGATCAATCCCAGGGAGCCCCGGATCGAGGTGAGCGGGGTTCTGAGCTCATGGCTCACGGTCGAGATGAATTCATTCTTCATCTGATCTAT
>Ga0222749_10000681_pt1 | contig 19732 bp, 19 predicted proteins | sample IncBWH2Mmetat_FD_197234 | JGI IMG/M metagenome (GOLD analysis project Ga0222749, IMG submission 197234) | Metatranscriptome of lab incubated forest soil microbial communities from Barre Woods Harvard Forest LTER site, Petersham... | ecosystem: Environmental > Terrestrial > Soil > Temperate... | reverse complement strand
CTTAGACAACGACAATCCTCTCGCAGTGCAACGGTGGGGCTGAAGTCGTCCGATGAGGCAGATTGCAAAAAACGGAGGGAGTATTATGCGGATAACTATATGAGGTTAATGAGAACGGAGTGGAGCAATGCCCGAGTCCATTGACTGGCCGCCGACGCCCGCAGCGCAGCCTCGCCGTCGCCGTCGTCTCCTTCTCATTCTAGCCGTTCTTGCCATCATCTTCTTTGGCAGCCGGGCAGCGTTGTCAAATTACGTAGACCTGCTCTGGTTCAGGTCGCTCGGCTACGGCGACGTGTTCTGGAAAACACTGAGTCTTCAGTGGGGAGTCTTCGCGGCTTTTGCCGCGGCCACATTCCTCATTCTGTACGGGTCGTTCCTGGCTCTGAAGCGGGCACATCGCGCCGATTTGCCGACCGGTCACACGATTCTAATCGGCGGACGACCGGTGAAGTTTCCGGTTGAGCCCGTCCTGCGCCTCTTTGCGCTCGGCGTGTCGCTCGCCATTGCCGCAGCGACCGGCGCCGGCATGATGGCGGAGTGGCCAACGCTCGCGCTCTTTTGGTACGCGCCCCTCCCCACCGGTGGCCTGGTGGACCCGATTTTTGGCAAGCCGCTGAACTTCTTTCTATTCACCCTGCCCGCGTGGCAGCTCATTGCCGCTTGGCTGCTTTCGCTAACCGTGATTGGCTGTCTACTCGCCGTCTTCTTCGTCCTCATCACGGGCGGAAGCCGTGTGCTGGCCGGACGTCTCAGCCGCTCCGTCCCATTACCTTGGCGCGGGCTGTCGATCACGTTTGCTTTTCTGTTGCTGATCCTCGCGATGCGTCTGTATATCGGCCGGTTCGAGCGATTGTTCGACGACCATACGATCTTCGGGGGTGTGACCTATACGGACGCGCACGTCACGCTCACCGGGATGCTCGTCGTCTGCGCAGCGCTCGCTGTCGGCGCGGTGATTACAGCCGTCAATGCCGCCCGAATGCCGCGCGGGCGCTGGCTGGTCGCGGCGATCCTGCCGGCCGCCGTCTGTTATGTCGCCGTTCAAGGAGTCGCGTGGTACGTCAGCAGCTTTGTCGTCAAACCGAACGAACTGGTTCGCGAGAAGCCCTACATCGTCTACAACACCGATCTGACGCGGCAGGCCTACGGATTAAACCAAATCACGCAGCGCGAGTTTCCCGCGGAGACGACCGTCGAGGCTGCTGACCCAGCTAACAATCAGGCTACGCTTCAGAATATCCGACTGTGGGACTGGCATGCACTACAGGACACGCTGCGCCAGATTCAGGAAATCCGTACCTACTACGACTTCCCTGACATTGACATCGATCGCTACGAAATCGAAGGTACGACTCGCGAGGTGATGCTCGCGCCCCGCGAGTTGAACGTGGATAAGCTTCCCGAGAGCAGCCGCAACTGGATTAACGAAAAACTGATCTACACTCACGGCTACGGCATCACGATGAACCCGGTCAATGGGTTCACGGCGGAAGGGCTGCCCATGCTGATCTTGAGCAATATGCCGGTCCAGAGCACAGTCCGTAGCTTAGCCGTGAAGCGTCCGGAGATCTATTTTGGCGAGTTGACCAACACTGACGTCTACGTGAAGACCCGGCAGCAGGAATTCAACTACCCCCAGGGGGCCACGAACAACCTCACTTCCTATGAAGGCAACGGCGGCATTCTTCTCGACGGTTTCTTCCGCCGCATGATCATCGCTCTCGATCAAGGCGATCTCGCGAAGCTGCCGTTCAGCGATGACGTGAACAAGGATAGCCGACTGCTGATGCGGCGCAACATACGCGATCGTGTGTCGGCGTTAGCGCCGTTTCTCACGTTCGATCCGGATGCCTACATCGTGCTCGGCGACGATGGCCGTCTGTCCTGGATCATGGATGCGTTCACGGTTTCAGACAGCTATCCGTACTCGACCCACTATCGTCTGGATAACAATTCCATCAACTACATGCGCAACAGCGTTAAGGTGGTCGTCGACGCCTACGATGGTACAACCACGTTCTACGTGTTCGATCCGGATGATCCGATCGTCGCAGCCTACCGCCGCATTTTTCCGACTCTCTTCAAGGATGCGGCCACGATGCCGCCGGGACTACGCAAACACGTGCGCTACCCGGAGTTGTTGCTCAAGTTGCAGGCGGAAGTTTACGGCCTGTATCACATGACAGACCCGGCAGCGTTCTACAATCGTGAGGACCTGTGGACCGTCGCCACCGAAGTTGGCATGAGCGAGGCCGGTCAGCAAGTAACGCAGGCGATGCAGCCGAACTTCGTGCTGATGAAACTGCCGGGCGAAACCGGCGAGGAATTCGTAGAGATTCTCCCTTTCACGCCGGCCAACCGGAATAATCTGATTGGCTGGATTGCCGGCCGCAGCGACGGCGCACAATACGGCACTTCGGTGGTCTACAACTTTCCCAAGACAAAGCTGGTCGATGGACCGCTGCAGATCGAGGCGCGAATCGATCAGAATGCGCAGCTTTCGGGACAATTGACGCTGTGGAATCAGCAAGGTTCGCACGTGCGGCGCGGGGCCTTGCTGGTGATTCCAACCGGACGCGCGCTCTTGTATGCGGAACCGATTTACCTGCAGGCCGAGCGGAGTCCGATGCCCGAGTTGCGTCTGGTGGTGCTCGCGCTGCAAGATCGGCTCGCGTACGGGCCAACCTTCGAGTCTGCGATGGCGTCCCTTTTTGGCGGAGCGGTCTCGTCGCTGACTGCCGCCGCAGTGCCGGTGGAACCGGCGCGAGGCGCATCGGCATCCGCCACGTCGCCCCAGTCCGCAGCGGATCTCAACGTGCTCATCGCCGAAGCCGCCAAAGATCTTGCCGACTACCAGCGCCTGACAGCGGAAGGCAAACTGGGCGAAGCTGGACAGAAGCTTGAAGAATTGAAGCGCGCGCTTGACAAGCTGAACGCACGCAAAAAATAGTCTCGCTGCGGTGCTCCGCTCTTGGCTCTTGGAGTCTTCAAGAACGACGAACTCGTCCAATGCTCGCCCGTATTCCCACAGTGCCACTGGCATTCATTTTGGCCAGCATGGTGCCATTGTATGGTCAAGATCAGTCCACCGGCGTTGGTGCAGCGGGACCGATCGCAACCGATCGGCCGGCAGTTACCAACTCCAGCGTGGTCGTCCCGGCCGGCAGCTTTCAGGCGGAGGACGGCTTCCTTGAAACTGGCAGCCAAGGGCAGAGTGTCTTAGACGGCCCGGAGAGCCTAGTACGTTTTGGTATCACCCCAAGGACTGAGTTGCGTTTCACGGTGCCCGACTATTTCTATAACCTGAACTCAGGCCCCGGCTCGGGATTCTGGCCAGGGGTTCGCTTGATCTCAAACCTGGAGTCTCAGAATGACTGGCGAAACCGCACGTGAAATCTCTGCCCATCCCGAAGTACTCAAGAGGCTCGCGAAGTACCTCGCACAGCAATGTTTTCGCAATACCATGCTCGAGGATCTGCATGCCGGGATTACTCCGGACTCGCAGCTCGGCGACTACACAGACGTGGTCGTCCGGTCGCCCTACGGAGAGATTCCCTGGCCAAACCTTTCGCGGCTGAACGACGAGGAAATGAAGGCGCTGATGATCGATGTTGTGAACAAGACGTACCACGCACTGATCGTCCTGTTCGATGACCGACTCGGCGGCGAACTGATCAAAATCTTAGCTCAGCGAGATTTTTTGCCTCGTTGGAACGAGCCAACTTGACCACGACGGGCTGAGGCCTGACGAACCTCGCACGGTGCGAATCGGCGCAGCGGACGGCAACCATGTGCGCTGTGCTCTGGGAGGACGGTTCCGTTCAGCCTGCCGACCCCGATTTGGGTTTCCAGTTGCCGGGAAGCAATTCGTGGAGTGAGTGATCTTGATCGAGGTGTAGATCTGCCACCCGCTGCGTTAGCGGCCCGCATCAATCAAGGGATTGAGCCCCGGGTTTTGCAACAGCCTTTAGCTAGGCGACGGTCTTCTGCGTGAGTGGAGGTCATCGTGCGAAAGAACAATAGAAACCATTCCAATAGTTTAGACATTCCTACACAACTGAGCAGACGTTTAAGACGGTTTTCCGACCGCTCCCAACCACTGATGATGGGAAAGAGCGGGACATCGCGGCAGTGCTGTAAGCCTGGAAGGCTGGCGCCGATATCGACTCGCGACATAAGTGCTGAGAGCGAATCATATTTCATGATCGGGTCGCGTGACCTGGAGCAACGTATTAGGTTCGAAAGCGCTTGTCGTTCGCTAACGTCGGCTGACACATTCTTCACCTTAACAAGTCGAGCGTGATGAGAACCCTCCACATTCTTCGGGTCCTCTGACCAAGTCAGTCCACCTGGAGATTGCTCCTCTTAGCCCACCGCTACCCAAGGAGGTTGATATGTTTGCTCGCAACGTTTCCGCGAACTTGAAGCCGGGCACGCTAGCCGAATTTACAGAGACCATGGAGAACGAAATCGCTCCCTGGCTCCGAAAGCAAAAAGGCTTCCTGGATGCGATCACGCTAGCTGTCCCCGGCGGCAGAGAAGTCGTGGCAATTAGCTTCTGGGATCAGAAAGAAAACGCGCAGGCTTACAATTCAACGGGTTATCCAGAAGTGTTGAAGATCCTAAGAAAACTACTGGAAGGCACGAAGGCCCATCGAGGTGGATAACGCGTCCGCGCTCGAGGACCGAGAGAATTCGTTGGATTTGCTAACACAACATCTCCTGTTCAGGTAAACCCAGAGCGCCGCAGAGCGCTCTCGGTTTTGGAAGTGGTTTGAATTCAACAAGTAGACCCAAAGCGCTGAAAGCGCTCTGCAGCGCCCTTCCTAGGGGTGGAGTGTCAAAATTCTTCCGGTGCGAAGCACCGTTCTTGCTCCGGCACGAAATTGAATGCGGGATCACGCCTTCATTACCCGCACAGAAGCCGTGGACTCCACCCCGGCTGCAAGCTTCCTCGCTGGCTGCTCCGTCGCGCCTTCCGCATCCTTGTTCGCGCCCCTACGAACGCGCAGCGTGGAAGCAACCTGCTTGGCCTGAGACGTCTTCAGAAAATCCTGAAAGTCGCGGTCCTTCGAGAAGACATAGTTGAGCGCCTTGTCCACAACATCGTCTGCGGATGCGTGGACGAAAGCGGCATATTGATCGACCTGCTCGGCAGTGGCCTCGTCCAGCCGAACAGAAGGTTTTGACATCTTCTGCGGACTAAGCAAACGACGCAAAACGGGGTGTCGCCGCAACGCAAAGATGTAGGGGCACTGCACGAACTACAGTCGCGTTGGAAATTGCTATTGAGCACCGCACCGGCGTAGGTCTAGATGTCGACCTCAGCGCCGCGGCCTCACCCGATCCCTCACCCCCGAATACATTAGAAAATCACTAATTGAAGCTGATTGGATTGCACCGGCGCTGGTGCATTCTCGGTAACCTCAGTGCCATGCCGGGCCCGTCACGGAGGTAACCCCTCAATCCTGTGCGCAGGTCAAAACGGCGTGCAATCCGGCTTTGGTGTCTTGAACTTGGACACATGTCTGAATTCTGAACACACCTGAGGCGGTATCTCCCGAAAGCGGACTGCACCAGTTTTGGTGCTTTCAAGATTACTTCAGTAAGTTTCTGCACTCTTAGTTCCCGCTAATAATCGCGACAGTTCATGACCCTCCGGATTGCGGTGACCAAGACTTCGGGAAGGGCAAACTCAGATTTCAAGGGAAGAGGAGATTCCTTCGGAACAAAAATGAAAACAAGAACGCTATTTCGGATCGGAGCACTCGCGCTGGGCATGGCTCTCACGACCATGGCATCTGCGCAAGCCATCAACTCGGGCGCGCAGACCATCGCCCTTAACGCGACGTTGGCAGAATCGCTGACGTTGAGCCTTTCAGCCAACTCAGTGAACTTTACCCTGGCCGCCGGGAGCGCGGCGAACGCCGGCAGCACCAACATCACGGCGACCACTGCGTGGGTACTGAAGCCGGGCCGTACTGCGGTGGGTGTCTACGCCTACTTTGCCAATGCTGCCCAGGCGCTGACCGACGGCGCAGGCGACAACATTCCATCATCTGCATTCTTCATCTCGGATAACGCCGGAGCCTCGACCGCTCTGACGAGCACGGTGGCTTTCGGCGCCGCCAACGGCGGCATGCAGCTTGCGAACGTCGCGATCACGGGTGCGAACAAGAATTCGAGCCGCACGGATGTAATGGCATTCAACATCAACCTGACGGGCGGCACACTGCCCCAGCTTCCGGCTGCGACCTACACCGGAACGCTGAACATTCAGGCTCAAGTGACGCCGTAGTTCTGCTTGGGCAGCAGGAGGCGTAGGGCGGGGAGCACGGCTCCCGCCCTTTCGCCGTCTCAAAGGTACAGGGAGATCAAGGGCAGGGAATGCGTTGGCGAACAAAATTCGGTCGAATGGCACTCGCGCTGGCGGCGATCCTGTCCGCCTCAGCGCTGCCACTGCGCGCGCAGGTCCGCAATTCCGGAGCGAGCACGATCACGCTTCAGGCGGTTCTCAACGACTCGATGAGCGTGTCTCTGTCTGGCAATGCAGTGAGTTTCAATCTGACTGGCGGAAGCGCGAGCAATCCTGGAAGCGTGGGAGTTACGGCAACAACGACCTGGTTGCTGAAGCCGAGTGTGGGAAGCGTCAGCCTATACGCCTTCTTTGCGAGTTCGTCAGCCGCGTTGACCGACGGCGCCGGAGACAACATCTCTTCGGCGGATTTTCAGATTTCCGACAACGCGGGGCCATTTACAGCGCTCACCAATACGGTTCCTTTCGGAGGGGCCAATGCGGGGCTGATGGTGTCAAACACTAAGATTCTTGGGAACAACAAATCTGGCACTCGTACCGATGTATTGAATTTCAATATCAATCTTTCAACGTTGCCGAGCCTCCCGGCAGGCACGTACACCGGGACGCTAACCATCCAGGCGCAGGCGATTTGATGAAAACGAATCGTTGTATGAAAAGAAATATTCACAGAACGGCGCTCCGGGTTGCGGCCGGGGCTTTCTGTATTTTTCTTCTGCTGCCTGCAGGTACCGCGCAGACAGTTCGTCCGCTGATCAATGAACTCGGAAATCCAGCCAAGGGTCGTGTGGAATATGTGAATGACGGTCTGACACCGCTCAACGTGGTGCTCGAGGCCAGGAGCTTCACGGTCTCGGAAACCGGTGAAATCACCTACCGGCCGCTAGATCTCGATATCCATCTCAAGCTTTCCACGACCAGCTTCCGCATTCAGCCACAGCAGACCTATTACGTTTTCTACGAAGCGAGTGGGGTGAAGAGCCCGTCGTGGTTCGTGATCTATGCAGCGTTTTCTGGATTTCCGTTTCGCACCGCGCAGGGGATGAACGTGCGGCTGGAGCTGCCGCACACCGTGTATCTCCTGCCGAAGGGGAGGGTAGAGCGGGCCGACGTGATCATCAGCCGCGCGGAACTGCATCCCGACGAGAACAAGGTTGTGGTTGAGGTTGAGAACCAGGGCGACAACTTCGGACGTGTCTTCGAAACTCAATTGGTTTACGACAAGAAGAAGCAGGAAGCGCCGGGGTTCCCCGTTTTCCCGCACAGCAAGCGAATCCTCGAGATTCCGCTGGCAGAGAAGGCGGAGGCAGAGAACGTTCCGATCGAAGTGACGCTGCAGTTTCAAAAATTCAAGATGGAGGAGAAGCTGCAGCGAGCCAAGAGCTCAGGCGTCGTGACCGCGGCGCAAGCTACGACGCCTGTGCCTGGCGTCGCCGACGCCGCCCAGCACAAGGAGAAAGCCCCTTAACGCTGCTTTTCGATGCGGTGCAGAGTCCAGTGCGCGGTAATCCTGATTATCCTCTTCGTGGCCCGCGCACGCGCGCAGGTTTTTCGTGTGCAAGGCGGCGAGTCGACACTGCTGAACGCAGAAGGCGCCTCGGTAGAGTTCAAAGCCCCGCAATATGACGGGAGCGTTGGGCTTGGCTTCTTCAACGGCAAGCTGCAGTATGGGGCGAGCACGCGCTATCAGTTTCGCGGCTACACTATCCTCGGCGGAGACGAAGCCATTCCGTTTGCACTCCCCACGGATGTATTCGACGCCAGCCACTATTTTTCCGCACGTGGGATGGGAGTGACGCGCGGCAACGAGGCCAGCCGGTTCTATGCATTTGCGGGCACGACCTCTACTTGGGTCGGAACCGGATTTTTCAGCGCCGCTACCAGTGATCGTCCTGTGGGTGTTTTCTTTTACGAGAGAAAGTGGAAGAAGGATTTCAGATTCTTTTCTCGTAATATCGCCTCCAACACACAAACCGCTCTCGAGGGCGTGGAGTGGAGTCCCAACAAGTGGTTCAAAGGCGCGATCGCCGGCGGGATCGGTTCGAATCAAAAGTATTTTGCCTCCAGCCTTGATATTGAAACGCAGACGCTCGCGTTCAAATCCAGCTACGTAGTCACCGGAGATCAGTTCCAGCGCGTGACCGTGATCAGCCCGTTGAGTTCGGAGGTGAACAAGGGGAATGTGCAGATGCTGTATCGGCCGAACAACATGGTCACTATCACAACGGGACATGAAAACATTCTTGAGCCGGTCACGTTGGGTGGCCCGATGCAGCAAGCGACCGTGAACCAGTTCTCCACGGACTTTCATTTGAAGCGGTTCTATTTCGGGAGCGGACTGTTTTCTTCCGAGGCCTCGGGCCGCCAGACGCAAGGAAAGAACTTCTACGTGGGACGCCGCATTGGTCAGCACATCGAAGTCAATACCAATTACTTCGAAAGCAAACCGAAGTCTGCTTCAACGGCTGCAGTTGCAGCCGGGACTGTGACGATTCTTGCCGGTACCGTTCGGGAAGATGTCTCGCCGCGCTTCAGCCTGCTGCAACTGGTGTCGCGCACCGCTGGTCAGACGACATTTGCCTTCGGCGGAGATTTCACCAGCAATCGCTTCAAGGTGCGCGCGGACTATCAGAATCTCTATCTTCCGTTTCGTCCCGCGAATCCCTTCGAGCAGGCTTTGGCTCTCAACGTGATGGTCCGGGTCGCTGGGCCTCTGCAGCTGACGGCGGCCTCCAACGTGGCTCCTGACGGTCACATTCGCTATTCCTTCGGCGCCGGCACCTGGTTGTACCGCCAGCGCGGCATGGCGATGAATGCCGTCTCGCAGGATTCGTTCTCGATTGCGAAATATGTGATTCAGGGTGTCGTGAAAGACGATCAGGGTCTTCCCGTTGAAGGGGCGGCCTTGCACATCGGGCGCGAAATCGTTTATAGCGACAGTTCCGGGCACTTTCAGGTGCGATGTTCGAAGCACGGACCTTATTCTCTGACGCTGTCGCCGGACGAATTTCTCAGCAACACAATCTACGAAGTGGTCTCCGCGCCCAGCCAGGCTCGTGCCGACGCGGACGATACCGCTGGCTCAATCGGAATCGTCCTGAGACACAAAGCTGCGGCGAAATAGATGGAATGAGAAGGTCGATCCCCGATCACGGATGGCGTTACGCTACCGGTGATCAACGCACTCTAAGGTGCAATCAAAACGGCTAAGGAGATCGACTTTGAAGCAGGGTCGGAAACCTCTCCACATCAAAGAAATCGGGGCTCTTCAGGTGCGCATCCCGCTGTTCGTCAGGCGTATGAATCGAGGCCGCCTCGATCGAGGCTTCGACGCGGGAGTTCGCGAGATCCGATTCATCCAAAAACAAACCTCCCGAAACCTTAGGGAACTGCCCTTTCACATTCACGATCATCATGTGCTTGACTTTGAACTCCGGCATGGAGTGGGCCGGGTCGATGTTCCAGGTGGTGGTTGAGGTTTGTAGTGGACCTGCTGTGTTGGCCATGGTAGCCTCCTAATTTATTTCATCGATCTAGTTCATATCGACATCGATATATATGATGTCGAGTATAATCACAGTACTAGATTGTCAAATGGTTTTGGGCGAAGTAGGTTTTTCGATTCTTGAGAGACACGATGTACCTGTTTTAGTCAGGCGATATTACGTCAATCGATGCTGTCGCTTCGGTCCTGCTTGCTGCGGCGGCCGTGCCCGATTAATCGAATCCCGTTCACATGCAGGGCATCGCCGCAGGATCTTGTCGCAGTCTCTGGCCCAATCAGTTTTAAGCTTGTGCGGCAGCGCAGAAAGTGGGATAAAAAGAATCGTAGTTCATTGGGGCTCTGCCACCGGCGCTGACCCGCCAAGATCTGAACCGGAAGCAGAGCTCCTTCTCCTGAAAAACCCAAATCCCAAGAGAATAAAGCTTTCCGGCTAGAGTTTTTAGAATGTGACCCGAAGGGTTGGCCGGTAATTACCGACAAACCACCACGTAACCTGACGCGGTGAATGCATCGCGATTTGTCGCCAAAGAGCCGTTGCACTTCGAGGGGCGAACGATACTTCGACGCGTGCACACCCCTTAGCTGCACTATGTTAGGATGCGTCCATGAACTCGGTTGTTGGGTCGTCCGTTCCGGCCGACGCGGTGACGCGACGTGCTACGACACGCGAGGTCTCGCTGTTTCGCCTGTACACGCTGCGGGTCGCATATCTCATCATGTCTGCAGGGCTTGGCGTCTTTATCTGGCCCAACGTCATCCACCGCACAAATGAGTTCGCTGCAACACACGGGATCCAAGTCGCTTTGCTCGCCGGCCTCGGCTTGACCGCTGCACTGGGTCTTCGATACCCGCTGAAAATGTTACCGATCTTACTGTTCGAGCTGACCTGGAAGGCGATCTATTTGATAGCCTTTGCGCTGCCGTTGTGGTCCGCCCATCAGATCAATGACGCCACGGCAGAGGACATCAAAGCCGTACTGATGGTCGTTATCTTTATTCCTCTCATCCCATGGGGCTATGTCTTCGCGCATTACGTCTTGAAGCATGGTGATCGGTGGAAATAAGCGGTGGAGACTGGTGGTACCCCACCAAGCATTGAACAACACATCGCTTCAGCGGTCTGGCCCAGCGCTTTCTGACATACGCTTCATCTCCAGATGACGTGCAAGCGGGAAGTAATCACAAGGAAGAGTTGCCGACCACTCGTCCGCAGTCGTTAGACCCGCTACCCACGACGACCAAATCGATTATCAGGGAACATGCACTATCGCGCTGGAACTTGGTTCACGGGAGCTGCAAGTCTAGGGCATAGATCTCCTGGAAACCCGTGTCATGCAGCAGCAAGGGAGAATCGTCAGGGGCCAGCCCCGTCCACTGACCGAATTGCCCTTTCGCCATTCCACGGGGGAGACTCACGACCCCAATACGTTCTAGCTTATGGTCGCTGACCCGCACGCGATAAAAGGGCGCGCCGTCCTCCACGAAATCGAAAAAGTGTATGTATTCGCCGCTTCGCGACAACGTGGGGTAATCAATACGCTTCGCGAGAAGCAATTGCTCCCACTTTTGGGTTGCGAACGTATACATCAGCAACTTCTGTGAGTTCTGCAATTTGTGGTCTACGGCAAACAGAAAGCGGCCGTCGGGTGACCAGCGTGGGGAGAACAAACCCTCCGAACCTGCAACCGTAGAGACCTGATGGGTTCGCAAATCTACTAGATGCACCACGCTGTGCAGGTCGGTGAAGTCTGACGAGTACGCCAAAAAGTTTCCATCCGGAGACCAGGTCGGATCCAACAAGCCCTCGCCCGGAATCAACTGTTCCGGGCTGCCGCCGTCGGCTGAAACCACGTAGATCTTCCAATCCTCGCTGGGTTTCCTTGCACTGAAAGCAATCCGCTTCCCGTCCGGTGACCAGCGTGGCAGGCCAACTACGATGGAACTATCAGTGAGTTGAAGTCGCTGACTCCCGTCCAGCCGGCTGCGCCACAGCGTACCTTGCGGAAAAGACACATATGTAATCCATTCTCCATCGCGCGAAAACTCCAACCCTTCGGCCGACAATCCCGAGAGGTAGCCCACAAACTGCCGCGACTTGCGGTCATAGCGCATCAGTTCTCCCCGGTTTTGAACGCCCACCGTAAAGAGCCGCTTGCCATCCGGACTTAGTGTAGGCCCCATGAAGGCCAACGGCCCCACAGTCAACTGCACCGGTTGAGGCCTTGCCGTACGGAATAGGCCTTTGCCTTCCCGAATCGCCCAAATATTCGTCATTCCATCGCGAGTCGATTGGTAGAGGAAGTATTTCCCGTCCGGGGTCCACACGCCGCAACATTCGTCACGATTGTCATTGCCGGGAAAGACAGGATGCAGATTCGATCCGTCCTTGGACACCTCCCACAGCGACCCAGAGCCGTAGTCGGTATTGATTTGCGTGAAACGTAACACGCTTCCGTCGGGTGACCAGCGCGGTCGGACCGCAAGCCGGTGGATGGTGGCAATCTTCCGCGATTCACTTCCGTCGGCTTTAGCTATGTATAAGCCCTGTAATTTTCCGTAAGCGATGGCGAGCCCGTCTGGCGACCAGGCTGCGTCAGTCACTAACAGGTTGCCCAAACGCCGCGCGGTTCCGCCGGGGAGGGACATAACCCAGAGAGGGGCCTCTTGCCATCCGCCTGCCAGCAGCTCGGACCGGCTCTGGGAAATATCAAGCGCCCAGGCGGACATACCTCCAAAAGCTCCAGGAAGGGACACGGTGTTCCCGCCTGTGCTGGACACTTGTACCAGGGATGCCCGGTTCGTCCACTCACTAAAGTAGACCCTGGATCCGTCAGCGCAGAATGGTAGCGCCCAGAAACCAAAGGATTTTTGGAGGCCATCATTTGTGAGCTGGACTGTGCGCGTGACCTTTGGGGGGGCAAGGGTCCTCAGCGTCGGGATGAGAATGCTACTCACGACAGCGATGCAGACCACAGCTAGCGCGACGAGCCCAGCCCGTCGTGCGCGAATATGCACCATTGGTAGACTGCCGGACCGTGTGGAAGTGTTGCGCTGCAAGCGCTGCAAGTCGGTGCGCAGTTCCGCGGCGCTCTGACAGCGCAGATTACGGTCTTTCTCTAAAGCTTTGTTGATGATCTCTTCCAGCTCTGCCGGAACCTCCGGATTCAATCGAACTGGCGCAACTGGCTCCCGATTAAGAATGGCTTCGAAAATCGTTCCTGAAGTACTGCCTCGGAATGGAAGTGCGCCTGTGACCATCTCGTAGAGCACCGCTCCGAAGGAAAACAGGTCGGTACGAGCGTCCAGGTCTTTTCCTTGGATCTGCTCCGGAGACATGTACTCCACCGTGCCAATTAGCGCGCCGGGTTCGGTCGGCCCCGGTTTACTCGTCGAGACGTTCAAATCTTCGCTCGTCGGACGGGGCTTGCCTGCAAGTTTTGCGAGGCCGAAGTCAAGAACTTTCGCCTGGCCGTGGTTTGTGACAAAGATATTGGCGGGCTTGATGTCGCGATGCACGATTCCTTTGGCATGGGCCGCGTCGAGAGCGTCGGCGATCTGAATGCCCAAATTCAGAACGGTTTCGATCTCCAGGGGCTTTCCCGCAATTAGGCGTTTGAGGGTCTGCCCCTCAAGCAATTCCATCGCGATGAAGGCGCGGCCATTGGCCTCGTCAATCTCGTAAATCGTGCAGATGTTGGGATGGTTCAGCGCCGAGGCAGAGCGCGCCTCACGCTCAAAGCGGCGGAGCGACTGCGCGTCTTCGGCGAGTTCTTCGGGAAGACACTTCAGGGCAACATGGCGGCCGAGCTTCAGGTCTTCAGCTTCGTAAACCACGCCCATGCCGCCACCCCCGATCTTGCCCAGAACGCGATAGTGGCCGATCACGGTTTCGGCCAAGCTCGATTTTGGATTTAAAGATGGAGAGTTATGTGGTCGGAGTGGGGACGCGTCCGCGTCAGCAAATGCCGGCGTCTCGATGAAGCCCCCGGCTTCAGTTTGATGGACCAGCAGCGACTCCACCTCGCGGCGGAGGTCTTCATCCCCGGCGCAGGATTCATCGAGCACAGCGGCCCGGCGGCTCTCCTCGGCGTCCAGAGCCTTGTGGAAGATGCTCTCGATTTTCCCCCAGCGTTCAGGTTTCATTTGCCTGGCCACTCATTTCGCGTAGGAGCCATGCCTTCGCGAGTCTCCAGTCGCGCATCACCGTTTCCGGCGAAACTTTCAACACTTCCGCAGTTTCCTCCGCGGTCAAGCCGCCAAAGAACCGCATCTCGACGACTCGGCTCTTGCGTTCGTCCACCGTCGCCAGACGTTTCAGAGCATCATCCACGGCCACCAAATCGGGGCTCCGCTCAGGGGCGACCACTAGAGCTACGTCTAGCGAGACCAGTTGCGCTCCGTTACCGCGCTTATGCGACTGCCTGGCGCGGGCCTGGTCGGTGAGAATACGCCGCATCTGCCGCGCGCACAGGGCAAAGAAATGCGCACGGTTCTGCCAGTCAATCAGCTTCAGATCGGAGAGGCGCAAGTAAAGCTCATTGATAAGGGCGGTGGTTTGCAGAGTATGGCCCTCACGTTCCCGTGCCATACAACTCTTCGCTGCCCGATGCAGCTCCCGGTAAACCTGAGGAGTTAGCTTCTCCAGAGCACGTTCATCGCCTTGGCGCCATGCCTGAAGTAGTTGCGTGATCTCGTGTCCGAGGGCCTCATCCATCCAAAGCCTCTGCACCGCAAGGGGGAAGTCCGGGGCGGCTACAGGAAACATTAGCACACCAGTCGCAAGTTTCGGTCTTGTGACCCCGGAGCAGGAATGCTTTTTCCTCGGTTACAGGTTTTCACCACGGTTCTCGCTATATGAGGTGAGAGGCAAGAAAAAACAGGCGCGGTCAGCTCCAAAGAATCGGCTACCGTGACCAAAATCCGAAGGAGAAAGTTATGACGACACGAATCAGGACTCTGCTTGGATCAATTCTGTTGCTGATGGCCACAATGGCATCGGCTCAGACGGTACACTTCACAGTGCCGTTCTCGTTTGTTGCCGGAAGCAAGAATCTGCCTGCAGGCGATTACGCTATCGAACTCAACCGTAGGGGGGGATCGATGATCGTTCGTTCTGAAGACCGTTCCGGGAACAGTGTAATGATGTTGGCGAACAACAGCGATTGGGCTCGGAACCCGGACAAGACTTACGCGATCTTCCAGCGCTATGGCGCGCATTACTTCCTAGCCGAGGTGTGGAGACAAGGCGCCGGCCAGACCCTCATTCCGGGAAACCTGGAACGAGAACTGGCGAGCAAGCACTCCAACGTTGAAGTGGCCAGAGTCGAAGCTCGACTCTCGCCTCGGTAACAGCGCAATTGAGGAATTCCGGGCGGTATCGTCTTCCGCCATTCCGCCCGGAAACTCAATTGATTCGCGCTTTATCCCGCATCTGCGCTCGCGTTTGGTGAAGCGCGAATCGGGATCGGCTTCAGTTGTTAATTTTCTCGGTTGCGTCTCGGTTTCGAACTAAACCATTACGCTGCCTTCCGGAGAGTTATTCTTGACATTTTGGCGATTTGCTCCCCGAGTGACGGGCTACTCTTCCATAACGGATTGCGGAAGAAGTAGCCGACATTTCAGCCCCAGCAGAGCGACGGGACGAGGACCAGACCCGTTTCCCTCTTGTATTCGGCATTCAACAGACGGGAAGCGCGTGATATAAGGCGACTATGACTACGCAACAACTCTACCTTTTTGGCTGCCTGTATCTGGTCATATTGGCCGTCGTCGCCGTTCTCACGCGGGCCACGCCCCGGCGCATCGCGGGCGCCTTGGTCGGAGGGGCGGTCGTCGGCGTAGCGCTGCTGGGCATTGTCGCCATCGGTGAGAAGGCTGGATGGTGGCACATGGCGATCACCTGGGAGCCGTATTTCCTGACGCTAATGTGCATAGTCACGATCCCAGGTGGATTCATCTTCCTCATCACATGGCGTATCGCCCGCCGGTTCGGCGAACGTGGTCTGGCTGTGGTCGCGTTCGTCGCGGCGGTTCTTGGTCCGGTGCGAGACTACCGCTATATGGCAACCTTCCCGGAGTGGGGCGCCTACGCGCCAGGGCTTGCACCCGTGTTTGCAATTTCTGTCGCGTATGTCATCTTGGGGATATTGGGCCACGGAACGATGCGGCTGGTCGCCGGCCCTGCCCCGGCAGATCGGCTGGCGCGCCGGCCATGGGAACCGGCCTGATGCTCCGTCGTTAGAAAATGGGCCCCCGAACCACGTTTCGCCGATTGTGCCAGGGTGACGGGCAAACGGAAAGTAACCGAGAAGTTGTGTGACATCCAAAGTGAAGGGCAGAGTTGAATGCCGCAAGTTCCTCCATGACGCGACACCGCACTACGGATTACGCTACGGTCCTGCTCCGGGACGGCTTCCGGCGAAGCGGGTCGAGCAGCAGAAGCAGCGCTGGTTTCGGCGCGGGCTGCGCTGGCGGGCCGGGATGGAAGCCACTATCAGCACTCTGAAGCATCCCTTCTCCATGTGGCGAGCGACCTATAAAGGAGGGCTTGGCTTCGAGCGCTACGTGGGCTGGTGTGTGATTACCAAGAATCTATTTTCCATCGCTCGCTATCAAGTGCGTCGGAGGGGTCATGGCCAAGTCGGTTGAGGGGACTGCCCAACGACGCAAACTGCTAAGCGAGATCGAACGTCTGGCCGAGATCGCCATCTTTGGAACGCTGTCGGAAACTTACCGTACCTGCGGACGAGCGGGCTGCCATTGTCAGGGCGACGGACCCAAGCATGGTCCGCATCTGAATGTGAGCTACCGCGGGGAGAAGGGCAAGACCACCGGATACTATGTTCCCAAGGGGGCCGAGGAGGCCACGCGAGAAGGAGTTGCAGCCTGGCAACAAATGCAGCAATGTTTGCGCGACCTGGCGGAGTTGAATAAGGAGCGCAATCTGCAGCGCGCGCGTGAGGTCGATTCGCAATGACGCCATGGTTTCGTCGCACTCTCCTGTGCCTCGCATTGCTGTGTCTGTTACTCAGCCTTACTCAGCCCGCCCAGTTCAACTACCTGTTACCGATTGTCGGCTCGGGATCATGGCTCGCCCGACTGACAGAACCTGCCACCGACGCTGACATCGTTTCGGTTGTCAGAAGCATGCAACCTTCGGCTCGCGCTGGACCGCCGCAATCTCTGGTCTTCAGCTGTACATTGACTGTGGTCAATACTGGTCCACCCGGCTGGGGGAGACATGGGCCACCGGCAGTGATCGCGGTCTTGGCGAGTTGCCGGAACGGCGGTCAAGCCGACAACTCCAAAACCAACCAACACCCTCGAGCACCATTCGCCGCGAGAATACTGGCTTAAACCACCAATTTCCAAAATTCGGGGTTTCACAACAGCCTTTAGCTAAGCTAGGGCAGCGTTGTGGGTTCGATAAGCGTTTCCGAGGGCGTTTTAGGGGGCTCAGGGAGCCATCTGCGCCCTTTGCTTTTCAATTAGTTACGGACCCTGAGTTCCCTGTCACGGCAGCGTTCTGAAAATATGAGCTGACTGACGTTGGGCGAGACCAGGCCAATTTGTTGGCTCTCGTCCGATTTATGTGTGCGAACAGTACGCGCAACCACCCATTTACGACCGTTGACACACGAGTCCACAGGCTACCCAGCACAAAAGGCAGCCCGAATTTAAAGGCCTTTGAACAATTCTGAAATGGACTTGTCGAAGGAACCGGCCAGCGCTGCAATCGTGTTCAGCCGCGCTTCGGTACGACCCTTTTCGAGTTCTAATAGCGTGCTCTTTGCAATACCGCTGTGGATAGCAAGGTACGTGAAACTCCAGCCACGGGACTCCCGCAGACGTCTAATTCTCTGACCGAATCGGATCTGCAGCGAGGGGGTCGTCGGCCTTGCCATCGTACCGATTCTGCGGTACAGTGTTTTTCTTCGGTACCGCTACTCCGGTACGGTACTTGCTGCAGAAATCTTGATCTGAGGCTCGTGCTCGCGAGGGTGTTTGGTAGTGGGATTAAGGCTACACCGATCACGGCCACGCGGGACGGCAGTGAATTCGTCCACAGTCTACAGACAACATTGTGATCGTCTCGAGGCTGACGATCCTTATTAATAAGCGCCAAAAGAGCCAAATCTAGGGGACCGGGATGGGGTAAGCCGGGCCAGACTCCGCAACTCGCACCTTTTATGGACAGTTCGATCACACTTCGCCTGCCGGAACTTGAGACTACTAAGCAGCAAAGCAGTACGGTCGAGCCGTGCGTCTCTGGGTCCGAATTTTCGGACGAAGCCTTGATGGCCGATGTTTCTCTAGGGAGCAGGGAAGCGCTGGCGCTCCTGTTTCGCCGCTACGCAAGTCTAGTACGCAGAGTAGCGTTGCGAGTTCTGAAGGATGAATCCGAAGCGGATGACCTTGTTCAAGACGTCTTCCTGCTGATTCATCGCCTCTGCAGGACATTCGATGGATGCAAGGGACCCGCGCGCTTCTGGATTCTGCACCTAACTTTTCGCCGTGCTATTTCACGTCGGCGTTACCTGAAGTCACGGCATTTCTACATGCGAGTGGACCTCGAAGACGAATCAGTCCAGATCGCGGAAACGCGATCCGGTCAGTTCAACGACTCAATTGATCAAAGATTCGCTGAGTTGGACCTGCAGAGGATATTTGGAACCCTATCGGAGGACCAGCAGAAGACGCTTCGGCTGCACTTCATCGAAGGCTATACGCTGGATGAGATCGCGAAGATGCTTGGCCAGACCAAAGGCAACGTCCGGCACCATTCCTTCCGCGGGCTGGAACGGCTGCGAAAACAGATTTTGGCCAGCAAATTGCCGGGTGCGAGAGCAGTATGATGCAAGGTTTGCCCAAGCTAGGAGCAGGGGCGTTGCCTCAAAGCGGCCCCCATGACGAATTCCTAGAGCTCTGCGCCGCTTCGATCTCCGGCGATCTGACCGACGAAGAGCAGAAACAGTTACAGGAGCACCTTGCCCTCTGTGCCTCTTGCCGGGGAGCCCTTCGACAGTACGAATCCGTAGTCAGTGATGTCATTCCCGAGGTCGCTGCCAGCGAAGAACCAGTGCACCTACAGGTCGACAACGCTTGGTCCCAGGAACAACAAAAACAATCCGAAAGGAAATTATTTGACCGGCTCGCGGGTGAAGAAAAGCATCCACCCGAAAACACGAGAGAAAGCAATGGCTCGTCGATCTTCCCCAATCCCATGTTCCCATTTGCAAGCGAGTCCTCGTGGAGGCACGTCTGGATGCTCTATGCGGCGGGCATTCTGCTTTTCTGTGCGCTCAGCTTCTTCGCTTATCGCGTGGGCATTCGTCGAGGAACTGACATCGCCATAGCACCTCAACCACAAATAAACAAGCAGGAGGCGTCGCCGGCCCCGGCATCGCTTGAGGAGCAACTGAGCGATGCTGGTCATGACCGCGCGGTCGCCAATTCGGAGATTGCCCAGCGCGACAAGATGATCGCGGACCTTCGTCGGCGATTGGCCCAACAATCTGCTGAAATCAATGAGATGAACGCGGCGCAGAACCGGCTTGGGAGCAATCTTCGTGCCGGTGACGCGAGCCGGCTAGACCTCAGCCAGCAAAAGGCCGAACTGGCGCAGAAGCTCGAATCCGCTCAGAACACTTCCAACTTACTCGAGGGAAAATTGGACTCGCTAGCCCAGCAATCAGCTCAGGATGCTGACCGTGCCAAGGCGTCGGAGGCCAAGGTCAGCGATCTCACCCATGAGCTTCAAGAACAGCAGGGTGCAATCGAACAACGAGACGACCTCCTGGCCCACGACCGGGATATCCGGGAAGTGATGGGTGCCCGCGACCTGTACATCGCGGAAATCTATGACGTGGGTGGTACCGGCGAAACCAAGAAGCCGTACGGTCGCGTTTTCT
>Ga0222749_10000680_pt1 | contig 19772 bp, 17 predicted proteins | sample IncBWH2Mmetat_FD_197234 | JGI IMG/M metagenome (GOLD analysis project Ga0222749, IMG submission 197234) | Metatranscriptome of lab incubated forest soil microbial communities from Barre Woods Harvard Forest LTER site, Petersham... | ecosystem: Environmental > Terrestrial > Soil > Temperate... | reverse complement strand
GGCGGATCCGCGCGGTGGCCGCCGCGGGGGAGCTGGAAGCGGTGTCGCGCATCCCTTCGCCGCGCGACCTGGCCGGGCATTTCACGAGGCTCCGGAAGCAGCTTCTCCGCCTGGCGAAGGGGGGCGACGCCGTCGTCGAGGCGGGCCACGAGGCCCGGCGCGAGCTCCGGCGCCTCCGCTACAGCCACGAGACGCTGGAATGGGCCTACGGACATGAGGCGTTCCAGGCGGCCTCCCAGGAATTCCGGGAGCTCCAGGACCTGGCCGGCCGCTGGCACGACCTGTGTATCCTGGGAGACCTCGCGAGGGATTCCGCCGGCAGCCGCAAGGAGCCGGAGGACCTCCGGACCCTGTTCGAGAGCATCGGGCGGGAATCGGCGGATCTCGTCCCCCGCTATGCCCAGGCCCTGGGCGAGCTTCTCAAGCGCCAGGCCGAGCTGACCCGGGGGACGTCGCCATGAATCTCATTCTAATCCGTCACGGCCCGGCGGTCCCCTCGGGCACGAAGGGGGTGGCCGACGCGGATCGGCGCCTCACGCCCGACGGGAGGAAGAAGACGACCCGGGCCTTCGAGGGGCTTCGTCGGCTGAACCTCGGAATCGACGAGATCCACACGAGTCCCCTTCCCAGGGCGCTCGAGACGGCCGAGATCCTCTCCCGGGTCCTCAAGCTTCCCAAGCCGAAAGTCACGGATCATCTTCTGCCCGAGGCCTCCGGCCCATCGGTCCTCGAGATCCTGCGGGGCCTGAAGGGAAAGGCGCCCGCGCTCGTCGGACATGAGCCGGGGCTATCCTCCGCGCTCGGACTCTGCCTGGGTTCGGCCGAGGCCTCGAGCGTCCGGTTCAAGAAGGCCGGAGTGGCCGTCGTGGAACTCCAGGGGGGGGCTTCGCCGGCGAAGGGTCTTCTCCGCCTCTTCCTCACCCCCGCGGTGCTCCGGGAATTCGCCCGCCGGTAGGCCTGGTTCACCAACCTCTTACTCCATCTTTGGATGCTCCTGACGGGCCATGCCGATTCTCTCTCCTTAACAGGGGAAGGGCTGGGGGTGAAGCATGGTATTCCACCGCGGGCTGGCCCTCATGCTGGTCGGAATGGCGTTCTTAGGCGCGTGCGGGGAAACCGTGGTCCTCTAGACGGACGACAAGAATCCATCCGTTCAGGAAAGGTTGAAGAGGGAGTTCAACCGAAGACACGGACCCTGGCTTTCGTGAAAAGGGACCTCCCCGTGCATCCCCCGACAACCTTGTGTTGCCAGGGAGATGTTGTCGCCTCAATCGTGCCCGCTCTTCGGGCGAAGGCTTGCCCCAGGGTTTGTGGCAAGAAGATTGCGTTGCGGTCCGGCCATGGTACGATCTTCACCAAACCTTTACAAATCCGCAATGCTGGGCTTACAGGATCTCTCTAAGGTGCCGCGAACGCTGGGTGAAGCTCGGCCGGGGTGGCGGGCGCACAGCGAGAGAATGAGGAGGGTTCAGGTTATGAAATCCGCTTGGTGTGCGGTTCTTGCAGTGGCCATAGGCAGTACCGCGTGGGCTCGGACGCCCGACGGCGATGACGAGAAGAAGGGCGGCGTCAAGTCGGCGACCGATACCGCGAGCCAAGTGGAGACCCTTTCGGCGGAGCTCAAGGCCCAGAGGGCCGAGCTCGAGGCCCAGCGCGCTCTGATCGACGCGCTCAAGGCCCCGAAGTCAGAGACGCCCATCATGAGCCTGGAGGGGAATCCGAATGCCCAGGCGGCGTTCACGGTCTCCTTCACGGACGGATTCCACCTGAAGTCGGGTGACGACTTCGACATCCACATCGGCGGCCGGGTCGAGGTCGATTTTCGCGACGTTCTCGATCGGCCCATCTCGCTCGCCCAGACCGGGGCCGGGGCCAAGGACCTTCCCAACACGTTTTTCTTCCACGAACTCTTCCTTTCGTTGGACGGCACTCTCTACAAGGACTGGGGATTCAAGCTCAACGGCGATTTCTCTCCGCAAGGGGCGAACTCCACCACCCCTGCCGGACAGAGCGCCACCATTCCGGAAAACGCCTGGCTGGAGTGGAAGCACTTCAAGGAGTTCAGGGTGATGTTCGGCCAGTTCAAATCTCCGAACGAGGCGGAAACTCTGGAATCGCCGCTCTTCAACGAATTCGTGCAGCGGTCGATCATGTCCCGTTTCGTCGAGAACTTCGACCTGGGCATACAGATCTACGGGGACATCGCGGATAGCATGTTTACCTACCAGATTGCCTACCAGGACGGCCGTGATATCACGGCAAACTCCGGGCGCGGTCTCCTGGACGACAACGACGGCAAGGAATGGGGTGCGCGGTTCACGTTCGCCCCCTTCGCTCCGGACAAGAGTTCGCCCCTGAAGAACCTGCGTGTGGGCATCTGGGGTTCCTACGGTCGCGAAGGCCAGGGTGGCGCTCGCGGCGGCGTTGAGCAGTTCGGCGGAAACGGATTCCAGTCCACGGAATTCGGAATTTCCTATCTGGAGTTCACTCAGACGACAGGGGCCGCCCCGGGGGTCATCCATTACCTTCTGCTGGGACGTCGCGTCCGGGAGGGCGGGGAATTGACGTATGCCATGGGCCCCTTCGAGATCCGCGGCGAACTGATGCAGCGTCGCGATCAGTTCCTGATCACCTCAGCTGCGAACGCCGGCGAAGATCACTTCCTGGCGACGCGCGCATACTACGGGCAGATCACCTATATCGTGACGGGCGAAGAGAAGATCGTCGACTCGCGGATCACCCCCAACCACAACTTCGATCCGTCGGCGGGCGGGTGGGGCGCCGTCGAGCTGGGCGTTCGGTATGCCGGGGTGGCGGTCGATCGGCAGCGGCTGAATGATCTGAACCCCGCCGGCAACATCATCGCCGCGGGAAACTCCAACCACGTCTCCTCCTTCACCGTCGGAGCCAATTGGTGGCTGACGAAGAACGTGAGATGGGCCTTCGATTGGGTCCACGAGCATTACGCCGAGGGCGTCACGTTTGCCGATTCGAGCCCGACCGGCACCACCCACCGGTCGAACATGGGCGGGTTCCTCACCCAGGTCCAGATCGATTTCTAAAAGGGAAGAACCACACTCAGGGCCGGGCAGGGATAAAGGTCCCTGCCCGGCCCTTTCGCTTTTTTTCACCTCTCCGGAGCGTTAACCCGGCCTTAATACAAGATTCGCATCGGTCACACACCGCTTTAGTTCCATGCCCCCCTCAGATTGAAATGGAGGATGGCATGAAGACGACCCGCCGTGAAATTTCCACGCTCGCCCTCGTGGCGTGCGCCGCACTCGTGGGGATTGCTTGGGGGCAGGCCGCCCCGGTCAAGGTCGACGGCGACATCCCCACCTACAAGACGGTAGGCGGAGTGAGCGGGAACCTTTCGAGCGTCGGCTCGGACACCATGAACAACCTGATGACGCTCTGGGCGGAGAACTTCAAGAAGTTCTACCCGAACGTCAACATCCAGATCGAGGGAAAGGGCTCCGGAACGGCGATCCCCGCCCTGATCGCGGGGGCCGCGCAGATCGGCCCGATGTCCCGCCCCCCGAAGGACACCGAGTCCGACGCCTTCGAGAAGAAGTTCGGCTACAAGCCTCTCGTGATCCGGACGTCGGTCGACGCGCTCGCGATCTTCGTGAACAAGGACAACCCGATCAAGTCCCTCTCGCTCGCGCAGGCGGACGCGATCTTCTCGAAGTCCCGCCGGCGCAACAATACGGAAATCCACACGTGGGGCCAGCTTGGCCTGACCGGCGAGTGGGCCGAGAAGCCGATCAGCATCTACGGCCGCAATTCGGCCTCCGGGACGTATGGATTCTTCAAGGAACACACCCTCAAGAACGGCGACTTCAAGGACGAGGTGAAGGAGCAGCCCGGGTCGGCCGCCGTGGTCCAGGCGGTGGGGCAGGACCAGTTTGCGATCGGGTATAGCGGCATCGGCTACTCCACCTCCGGCGTGCGGGCGGTCCCGCTCGTCGAGTCGACGGGCGGAGACGCGGTCGAGGCGACCGCGGAGAACGCCTACTCGGGCGCCTATCCCCTGGCCCGCTTCCTCTATGTCGTCGTGAACAAGGCCCCCTCCAAGTCCATGGACCCCCTGACCCGCGAGTTCCTGAAGCTCATCCTTTCCAAGGAAGGGCAGGAGGTGGTGGTGAAGGACGGATACTTCCCCATCCCCGCTCCCTTGGTCAGTGAGGATCACAAGAAGGTGGAGTAGCGCCCGGGTGGACGCCGGATCCGGCGGTGCGTCATGAGTCGTCCTTCAAATGCATTAGTCGTAGGGGGACCGGACCGTCCGGTCCCTTCTACCCTCCCTAGACCCGAAGCCCGGGTCGGCCGGCGCCGTCTTGCGGACCGGCTGGCCCGGGGCTTCGTCAGTCTGGGCGGGATCGTGATCATCCTCTCCATCCTCGCGATCCTCGTGGTCATCCTGATCGAGGTGTTCCCGCTCTTCTTGAGACCCGAGTCGACGTTCGAGGGCCGCCGCGCGCTCGGGGCGGGCTCCCCGGTCCTCGCCGCCGGCATCGACGAGTACCGGGAGCAGGTCTACGCCGTCACCGCCTCGGGCATCCGCTTCTTCTCCGCGCGGGACGGATCGGCGCTCCCGGCGGCTCCCCTGGAGACGCTCGGGAAGGCCTCGATCACCAGCGTCTCGGACCGGGGTCGGGGGGCGCTCGGGCTGGGACTGTCGGATGGCCGGGTGGTGCCGGTCGAGGTCCAGTTCACGACCCAGTACTCCGCCGCGGAGGGGGTGCGCCGGGTCGAGGCGAGCCTGAAGGCCTCCAGGGCTTCGACGCTGGATCCGTCGGGCCGTCCCCTCCGGGCGATCTCGGTGGTCACGGGGGAGGGGTCGGCGATCCTGGCGGGCGCGGTCGGACCCCGGGAGATCTCGGTCGTCTTCCAGAAAAGAAAGAAGGCGCTGGTCGGCGAGGGAAAGATGGTCGAGAGCCGCCAGTCGATCACGCTGCCGGGCGAAGGCGAGGCGACGGCCGTCCTCCTGGACGGCCGGGGAGACGATCTCATCGTGGGCCTTTCGACGGGCGGCCTGCTCCGGATCGACCTCCGCGAACCCTCGACCCCCCGGATCGCTGAATCGTTGCCGGCCGCGACCCGGAACGGCTCCCGGGTGACCGTTCTTGGATTCCTCCTCGGCGATCGCTCGATGATCGTCGGGGATGCCGCGGGCGGGGTGAGCCGGTGGCAGCTCGTCCGTCCCCCCAAGGGCGACTTCATCCTGACCCGCATGGCGGAGTTCGAGCCGCATCCAGCGGCCGTGGCGTCTTTTTCGGCCTCCCAGCGGGACAAGGGATTCGTGACCGGGGACGCCGAGGGGGGTCTCAAGCTTCGCTACGCGACGACCGGGCGGACGCTGGTGTCGCTCTCGGTCCAGGGGGGCGCCCTCCAGGCGGCCGCGATGGCGCCCAAGGCGGACGGCCTCGTGGCGGTCGATTCGGCGGGGGGCGCGTCCTCCTGGTCGCTCCGGAACGCCCATCCCGAGGTCACGCTTGGGAACCTGTTCGGGAAGGTCTGGTACGAAGGCTACGACAAGCCGGAGCTGGTCTGGCAGTCGACGGGCGGGACCGATGACTTCGAGGCGAAGTTCAGCCTCACGCCGCTCCTCTTCGGAACCCTAAAGGGGACGTTTTACGCCCTCCTGATCGCCGTCCCGATCGCGCTTCTGAGCGCGATCTACGTCTCCCAGTTCATGCACCCGTCATCGAAAGCGACGGTGAAGCCGCTGATCGAGGTGATGGCGGGCCTTCCGAGCGTCGTCCTGGGATTCATCGCCGGCCTCTGGCTCGCGCCGCGCGTGGAGAAGGTCCTGCCGGGTCTGGTCCTCCTGCCGTGGCTCGTGGGCGGTCTCATCCTCCTGGCTCTGGCGGCCTGGCGGAAGGCCCCCGTCCACCTGAGAAACCGCGTGAAGCCGGGGCACGAGGTCATGGTGATCCTTCCCCTGGTGCTCCTGGGGGCGGGGCTTTCGTTTGCCGCCGGGGGATGGCTGGAGCGCTCGGTCCTGGGCGGAGATTACCGGGACTGGCTCCGGAACATCCTGGGGATCACCTACGACCAGAGGAACTCGGTGGTCGTGGGATTCGCCATGGGCTTCGCCGTCATCCCGATCATCTTCACGATCGCCGAGGATTCGCTCAGCAACGTGCCTGGCCACCTTATCGCGGGGTCGCTGGCGCTGGGGGCCACGCGGTGGCAGACGGCGGTCCGGGTGGTTCTCCCGACGGCCAGTCCGGGAATCTTCTCGGCGGTCATGATCGGGTTCGGCCGTGCCGTGGGCGAGACCATGATCGTCCTCATGGCGACGGGAAATACGCCCCTCATGAACTGGTCCCCCTTCAACGGGTTCCGGGCGCTGTCGGCCAACGTGGCCGTCGAGCTTCCGGAGGCGCCCGAGGGGGGGACGCTCTACCGGGTCCTCTTTCTCGCCGCGCTCCTCCTCTTCGCCATGACCTTCGTCGTCAACACGCTCGCCGAGCTCGTGCGGCTCCGGCTCCGGAAGCGGTTCCAGTACCTATGAAGTCTTTCTGGAAAAGCGGGGATCCGTTCGTGTGGCTGACGGGGGGAGCCCTGGCGGTGAGCCTGATCATGGTGGTCGGGCTGATCCTTCTCATCATGGTGAGCGGCCTGGGCTTCTTCTGGCCCGCCGGGGTGGAGCGCCTCGTCCGCGCGGACGGCACGGCGGTCCTGGGGCAGGTCATGGAGCGGGAAGCCATCCCGAAGAAGGCGGGGGCCGAACGGGAGGCCTCGACGTACCGGCTCCAGGTGAAGCGGGGGAATCGCGACCTCTACGGCTCCGACTTCGTCTGGATCGACGAGATCGCGGTGACCGGGCGCGAGGTGCCGCACGAGGCGGCCGTCTTCGAGCGGCGCGAGTGGGGGAATTTCTACGGGACCGTGAAGGAGCTTCGGGAAGGGGATCGGGTGGTCGCCTCGGGCGAGGAGGCGTGGCGGGCGCTGGGAACCCGGCTTCCGGAGATCCAGCGCGCCGTGGCGGAGCTTGGGAGAGTCGAGAAGGACGAGATCGGCGCCACGAACTACCGGCAGGAGGAGATGCGCCTCAGGCTAAGAGCGCTGGAGCTCAAGGGGATCGGCGGGGGGGCCGAGGTGGACCGGCTGCATCGGGAGATGGAGAAGGAAAAGGAGAAGTTCGGGGGGCTCCAGGCGAAGGCCGGGACGATCCGGCAGGGGCTCAATGTCTCCGTGCGGGTGGCGGCGGAGGGCGGCGAGTCCAAGGAGGTGCGGCTCGATCAGGTGGTCCGGGTCTACCGGCCCAACGAGATAGGGTTCTTCGGCAAATCGGGGCTGTACCTGGCCCGGCTCTGGGAGTTCCTCTGGGAAGATCCCCGCGAGTCCAACACGGAAGGCGGCGTCTTTCCGGCGATCTTCGGCACGGTGATGATGGTCGTGATCATGAGCATCGTCGTGACGCCGCTGGGCGTCCTGGCCGCGCTTTACCTGCGCGAGTACGCCAAGCAGGGGCCTTTCGTGAGCGCCGTCCGGATCGCGGTCAACAACCTGGCGGGGGTTCCCTCCATCGTCTTCGGCGTCTTCGGGGTGGGGTTCTTCGTCTACTTCGTGGGCGGCGGCCTCGACCGCCTCTTCTTCCCGGAAAAGCTCCCGACGCCGACGTTCGGAACGGGCGGGATCCTCTGGGCGTCGCTCACCCTCGCGCTCCTCACGGTGCCGGTGGTGATCGTGTCGACGGAGGAGGGGCTGGCGGCCATCCCGAAGGGGCTCCGCGAGGCGTCGCTCGCCCTGGGCGCCACGAAGTGGGAGACGACCTGGAAGGTGGTGCTCCCGTCGCTCATGCCCTCGATCCTGACGGGCCTCATCCTCGCCATGGCCCGCGCGGCGGGGGAGGTGGCGCCCCTCATGATCACGGGGGTGGTCAAGCTGGCCCCCGCCCTGCCGCTCGACGGCCACTTCCCCTTCTTCCACCTGGACCGGAAGTTCATGCACCTGGGGTTCCACATCTACGACGTGGGGTTCCAGTCCCCGAACGTGGACGCCGCGCGGCCGATGGTCTTCACCACCGCCTTCCTCCTTCTGGTGATCGTGGTGGCACTCAACCTGGCGGCGGTCGTCCTCCGCAAGCGCCTTCGGGCGAGGTTTGCCGGGTCGGTCATCTAGGAGGCCTGCGAATGATGCTGGTGCCGAAGCTCAAGACCCCGGAGGGCGCCCAGGCGCGCGAGCGCGAGGAGCCGGGGACCGAGACGCCCATGGTCGAGATCGACCACCTGAGGTTCTTCTACGCCGGCAAGGAGGCCGTGAAGGACGTGACCCTCACGTTCGCCCGGAACAGGATTTCGGCCCTGATCGGGCCGTCGGGATGCGGGAAGTCTACGCTGCTCCGGTGCCTCAACCGCATGAACGAGCTGATCGACGGGGTCTCCCACGCGGGGACGATCCGGATCAACGGTCTGGACATCTATGACGTCGCGCACGACGTGACGGAACTCCGGAAGCGCGTGGGCATGGTCTTCCAAAAATCCAATCCGTTCCCCAAGACGATCTACGAAAACGTCGCCTACGGTCCCCGGATCCTGGGCCTGCACGAGCGCGCGGCGCTCGATGCGCTGGTCGAGAAGAGCCTCCGCGCCGCGGCGCTCTGGGAGGAGGTCAAGGACCGCCTCCACGCCAACGCGCTCGGCATGTCCGGGGGCCAGCAGCAGAGGCTCTGCATCGCGCGCGCCGTGGCCGTCGAGCCGGACGTCCTCCTCCTCGACGAGCCCTGCTCGGCGCTCGACCCGATCGCGACGGCGAAGATCGAGGAGCTCCTCATCGAGCTCAAGGAGAAGTACACGATCGTGATCGTCACCCACAACATCCAGCAGGCCGCCCGCATCTCGGATTCCTGCGCCTTCATGCTGATGGGGGAGCTCGTCGAGTACGGCCGGACGCGGGAGATGTTCACGACCCCCAAGGACACGCGGACCGAGGCCTTCATCAGCGGCCGGTTTGGTTAGGGATCCGGAGGTCGATATGCACCGGCACTTCGACGAGGAGATCAAGGAGATCCGGCGGAAGCTGGTCGAGATGGGCGGACTGGCGGAGACCATGATCGCCTCCGCCCTCCGCGCGCTTCTCGAGCGGAACGAACGGCACTGCGAGGACGTCGCCCTCCGGGAGGAGCAGGTCAACGAGCTCCAGATCGAGATCGACGACATGGCGGTGAAGCTCACGGCCCTCCAGCAGCCCGTGGGCTCCGATGTCCGGTTCCTCTTCATGGCCACCCGGATCACCTCGGAGCTCGAGCGGATCGGCGACCAGGCGGTCAATATCTGCCAGAGCGCGCACATCCTCCTGAAGGCCCCGCCGCTCAAGCCCTTCGTCGACATCCCCATCATGGCGGAGATCGCCCAGAGGATGGTCCGGGACGGCCTCGAGTCCCTGGTCCGGAAGGACGTGGGGCTGGCCAACCGCGTCCTCGAGGAGGAGGACAAGGTCGACGCCTTCCGCGACCAGATCTTCCGGGAACTCCTGACCTACATGATGGCGGATCCGGCGACGATCCCCCGGGCGCTCTCCCTCATCCTCATCTCCCGGAACCTCGAGCGGGTCGGGGACCACGCCACGAACATCGCCGAAGAGGTCATCTACTGGGTCCAGGGCCGCGACATCCGCCATCACCACGAGGAGAAGATCGCGCACGGCACGGAGGGATCGGAACAGGGGAAATGAGGGAATGAACGGGAAGACCGTCCTTGTGATCGACGACGAGCGGGACCTCGTCGCCCTCGTCCGCTACAACCTCGAGCGGGAGGGATTCGAGGTCCTCGGGGCCCTGGACGGGGTGTCGGGGCTGGAGCTCGCGGTCACCCGGAAGCCGGACGTCATCATCCTGGACCGGATGATGCCCGGGCCCGACGGGGTCGAGATCTGCCGCCGGCTCCGGCAGGAGGTCAGGACGGCCGAGGTCCCGGTGATCCTCCTCACCGCGAAGACCTCGGAGGGGGACCGGATCGCCGGTCTGGACGCCGGCGCGGACGACTACGTCACCAAGCCGTTTAGCCCGAAGGAGCTCGTGGCCCGCGTCCGGGCCCGCCTGCGCCGTCCCGTTCCGCTGGAAGGCGTCCCCTCGGTGGTCCGCAACGGCGACCTCCTGATCGATGACGACCAGCGGGAGGTGACGTTTGCCGGAAGGCCGGTCGCGATGACGCCCTCCGAATTCCGGATCCTGCGGCTCCTGGCGGCCTCCCCCGGCCGGGTGATGTTCCGCCGATCGTCGGCGCAGGGCGAGCTTCTCCTGGGAAGCCTGGCCGTCCGTCTCAAGGTGGTCACGACGACCCAGCTTCGGGACGCCCTTTCCCTCCAGGACCGCAACCCCTCGCGCAAGCTGGGGGAGATCCTCTTCGAACGGATGAACCTGGCCCAAAAGGACCTGGACCGCCTCCTGGAGCACCAGCGGCAGGCCTTCGGTGAATCGGATGATTCCCCGAGCGGACTCCTGGGCCGGATCCTCGTCCACAAGACGCTCGCCTCCGAGTTCCAGGTGAATGAAGCCCTCCGGATCCAGGGAAGGCTGGTCGAGGCGGGCCTGAGGCCCATCCCGCCACTGGGGACGATTCTCATGAAGCGGGGTCACCTGACCCGGGACGCGCTGGCGACCGCGCTCGAGGTCCAGAACTTCATGCTGTACCGGTGCACCGAGTGCGAGTCGCGCATCGGCATCTCACCGGGATCCCGGGGGGGGGTCCCGGTCTGTCCCGCGTGCAAGCAGGAGGTGCCGCCGCTCTTTTCGAAAATGGCCTCGGCCATCCACCACGTCCTCGAGGAGGCGGCGGGGAAGCACGCCTTCGAGCTTCCCGACGAGGTCGTCCTGGCCGCCGAAAAGCCCAACCGTGACTTCGGAAAGTACCTCCTGGTCCGCCTCGTCGGTCGGGGCGGGGCCGGGGAGGTCTGGCGGGCGTGGCAGAAGGATGCCGGCCGGATCGTGGCCCTCAAGATCCTCCCCCGCCATCCGGGGCCGGCCCCGGGGCCCAAGACGCCGTTCGGCGAACCCGAGGCCGTGAAGAGGTTCTTCATGGAGGCCCGGGCCATCGCCGACCTCTCCCACCCGAACATCGTTCCCCTGCTGGATTACGGGACCGCGGAGGACTCCTTCTACTGCGGCCTCCGGTTCATCGAGGGCGTGTCGCTCGAGACGCTCCTGCGAGGGAGGCTCTCGGAGGAGGACCTCCGGGGCGCCCGCATCCCGCTCCGCTCGGGCGTCGATCCGGCCCCGGATGAGATCTCGCCGAGCGCCCCGGCGCGGAAGCTGCCCCTGCGTTTCTGCCTGGAGATCGTGCGCGACGTCGCGCTCGCCCTGGATCACGCGCACGGACGGGGCGTGGTGCACCGGGACGTCAAGCCCGGCAATATCCTGGTCGACCGGGACGGGAAGCCGTGGCTGATCGACTTCGGGCTGGCGCGGATCGCCCGGCTGGGCGATCCCGCGTACGAACGGGGCATCGTGGTGGGAACGCCCTTCTACATGCCCCCCGAGCAGGCCGCGGGGGACATGGAGATGGTGGATGCCTCCTCGGACATCTACTCGCTCGGGGCGGTGCTCTACGAACTCAGTTCCGGACTCTATCCGTTCACGGGCCGCTCCGAGGACACGGTGTTCGATCTCGTGAAGGTGCAGGGCCCTCTTCCGGTGGAGAGCCTCGCCTCCGACGCCCCCCCCGAGGTTCTGTCCGTCATCCGCCGGGCCATGGCCCGGTCCAAGAACGACCGTTTTCCGACCGCCCGAGCCCTGGCCGAGGCGGTCGACCAATGTCTCATTCATGTCCCTACAGGGACGGGAGAGTGACGATGTCGAAGGGAAAGGTGCTCATCGTCGACGACGAGAAGGATCTCGTCAAGCTGGTGCGCTACAACCTGGAGCGAGAGGGCTACGAGGTCCTCGCGGCGACGACGGGGGAATCGGGGCTGGCGCTGGCCTTGGCCCATTCCCCGCGCGTGGTCATTCTCGACCGGATGATGCCCGGCCTGGACGGGCTCGAGGTCTGCCGTCAGCTCCGCCAGCAGCCCCGGGCCACCTACCTGCCGATCCTGCTCCTGACCGCGAAGGCGACCGAGGAGGACCGGGTCGCCGGCCTGGAGGCCGGAGGCGACGACTACATCACGAAGCCGTTCAGCCCCCGGGAGCTGGTGGCCCGCATCAAGGCGGTCCTCCGCCGGGCCCCGTCCCGGACGTCGATGGACGTCTACCAGGTGGGCGAGCTCGTGGTCGACGTGCCGCGCCACCGGGTGACGTACCGGGACCGGGATATCACGCTCACCGCGGGTGAGTTCCGCATTCTCAGGTTCTTCGCCGCGCGCCCGGGTCGCGTCTTCTCGCGCGCCGAGATCATCGACGGCGCGCTGGACGGGAGCGTGGACGGACTGAGCCGGACGATCGACGTCCACCTGGCCTGCATCCGGAAGAAGCTGGGGGCGGGCGGGGAGCGGATCGAAACCGTGCGGGGCGTGGGATACCGGCTTTCGGATGCCAATGGGCTCGTCGGGGCCCGATCGAGGTAGGCGAAAACGATGGATTCTGCAGTCGCGGTGACCGGCCTTCTGATCATCGCCAGCCTCACCGGCTGGCAGATTCTCCGTCTCCGGCACCCCCGCCTCGCGGGGATAAAGCGGATGGCCGGCGATCTGGCCCGGGGCCACCTGGGGGCGCGCGTCGACACGGGGGGCTCCCCGGCATTCCGCGGTCTGGCCGTATCGCTGAACGAGATGGCGGACTCGCTCGAAAGGCGGATCGGGGAGCTGGAAGGGGAACGGGACCTCTACGCGGGCGCCGTCCGCGGGATCAAGGAAGGCCTGCTTCTCGTGGACCGCCAGCAGAGGATCCTCATGGCGAACCCCGCCACGGCGGAGCTCCTGGATTGCGATTTCAAGCGCGTCCCGGGGGCGGCCCTCTGGGAGGTGCTCCGGAACGAGGAGGTGAGCGACGGCTTCCGGGAGGCGGTGGCGTCCGGCCGCCCCAGGGTGATCCAGGTGGGGCCGGTCAAGGAGCGCCACCTGAGCCTGTCCTTCTCCCCCCTCGCGCCGGAGGGGCGCGTGGCGGTGGTGATCCATGATACGACGGAATCGGCGCGCTACCAGGAGCTCCGGAAGGAGTTCGTGGCGAACGTGTCGCACGAGCTCCGGACCCCGCTCACGATCATCCGGGGGTTCGTCGAGACGCTGGAAGACGGGGCGATCCGGGAGCCGGACCGCGCCGCGGAGTTCCTCGAGACCATCTCCAAGCACTGCCGGCAGCTGACGAACCTGGTGGAGAATCTCCTGGACCTCTCCCGGCTCGAGAGTGCCCAGGCGCTCCAGCGCCGGGTCCGGGTGGATCTGATCCCGCTCCTGGGCCGCGTGATCGACTTCCAGATGCCCGCGGCGGAGAAGCGGGGCCAGACCCTGAGCCTCACCGCCCCCCGCTTCCTTCCTTCCATCCTGGGGGATCCGGATTATCTCGAGCGCGCCGTGTCCAATCTCGTGGACAACGCCATCAAGTACACGCCGGAAGGGGGGGTGATCCGCGTCACGGCGGGTGCGGACGGGACCTCGGTCGCCGTGGAGGTGGTCGACAACGGGATCGGCATTCCGGAGGCCGACCTTCCGCGCGTCTTCGAGCGGTTCTACCGGGTCGACAAGTCGAGATCCAGGGACATGGGGGGGACGGGGCTCGGACTCGCCATCGTGAAACATGTGGTCCAAGCCCACGGCGGCGCCGTGGAGGCGAGGAGCGCGCTGGGGAAGGGGACGACGTTCCGGATGACCCTCCCCGCCGAGAGGGCGGACGCAACACGCGGTTAACCCGGTCTTTGACCGTCCTTAACAATCGCGCCCTAGGCTGGCACGTCAACGCCATGCGAACCCTCCTGATCGTCGACGACGAACCCGAGATCCTCCGAGTCCTGGACCACAACCTGACCAAGGCGGGGTTCGTGGTGATCACGGCGAAGGACGGGGAACAGGCCCTGGAGGCCGTCCGCCGCCACGGGCCGGACCTCGTCATCCTCGACGTCATGCTTCCGGGGATCGACGGCTGGGACGTCTGCAAGAGGATGAAGGCGGACCCGGCGACCGCGACGACGCCCATCCTGATGCTCACCGCCCGCGCCGAGGAGGAGAGCCGGATCCTGGGCCTCGAGCTGGGGGCCGACGACTATGTCACCAAGCCCTTCGGCCTCCGGGAGGTGATCGCGCGCGTCAAGGCGCTCCTACGGAGGTCGGAGCCCTCGGAGGACACCCCGGAAGTGATCCGCGTGGGGAAGCTGGTCCTGGACTCCGGACGGCGCCAGGTGCGGGCGGGCGATCGCGAGATTCCCCTGACCACGACCGAATTCGATCTCCTCCGGGCGCTCGTCGTGGCCCGCGGGAAGGTGATCGCCCGGGAAGATCTGATCCTCTCCGCCCGCGGCGAGGACTCGACCTCGATGGACCGCACCGTGGATGTCCACGTGGCCTCCATCCGTCGCAAGCTCGGACGGCATGGCGACCGGATCGAGACCGTCCGGGGCGTGGGCTACCGGCTGAACGCGGATCCCTGATCCGCGTTTGCGATCCCTTTGCACGAGGGTCACCCCCGCCTAACCTCGCCGCGGTATACCTCCCCTGGGTCCGGTGACCTAAGGAGACGCCCATGTTCGTCCGAAGCTGGATGTCGAGTCCGGTCGTCGCGCTTGAGGAAAGCACGCCCGCGGCGGACGCCCTCGAGATCATGATGGTGAAAAAGATCCGACGCATCCCGGTGCTTTCCGCAGGGAAGCTGGCCGGGATCCTGACCCAGGGGGACATCCAGTCGGTCCTGGGGCCGGTCGAGAACACCGCCCGCCGCTCGCAGACGCGGCTGGGCGACATCATGACCCGCGGCGTCCAGACGGTCGAGCCCGACGATCCCCTGGAACGGGCGGCGCGAATCATGCTCGAGAAGGGCATCGCGGGGCTCCCCGTCGTGGAGGGCGACCGGGTGGTCGGGATGATCACCGAGAGCGACATCTTCAGCGCCTTCACGAGAATCATGGGGGTGCTCGAGACGGGCGGCCGCGTCGTGATGACGATCCCCGAGGGGAGCGATCTTCTCGAGGGGGTGCGGACCCGGACCTCGGGCCTTACGGTCAGGAGCCTCGCCGCCTATCCATCCCCCAAGGGCGGCTGGGAGGTCGTCGTGCGCGTCAGAGGCCGCGCTCTGGCGAGGGTGCCATGATCCGGGCCGGCTCGATGGAGGTCTTCAGCCGCCGCTTCCGGCACCAGATCTACCAATTCGGGCGCCACCGCGGCCTCCGGCACGAGGACGCGGAGGACGTCGCGCAGGAGGTGCTGCTCAGGGTATGGCGGAGCGCCCTCTTCCGGCGCGGCGGAGGGCTGCAGGGTCTCGTCCTGGCCATCGCCCGGCGGGCCATCGCCTCCTTCCTGCGGCGAGAGTTCGCCCGCAAGCGGGATCGGAGGAGGCAGGTGGGGATCCGGAACGGGGATGTCCTGGTGGACGATCGGGGGGTCCGGGCCTTCGAGGGCCGCGAGACCGCCCTCCGGGTTCTGGGCGAGATGAAGAGGCTCGACGGGGGCCGGCTCCTTCGCGCCCTGTCGCTCCGGTTGGAAGGGAACAGCTACCGCGAGATTGCGGAAAAAATGGGCGGCCGGGTCCATGACGTCACCAACGACCTCCACAAGGCCAGGGAGCGCCTCAGGGTGGAGCTGGTCATGGCCGGGGGTGAGAACTGATCCCGGGCTCCGGCCACCCTTGCCATCCCTTTTCACCGGCATGATCGGCGCTTGACGCGGGATGGGTTCACGGTTCGGAGCCCCAGTCCCGCCGCCGGGAGTCCCTCCCCTCTCCCCGGGACTCCCGGCCGGCGGGTTTCTGGAACTACATCCAGTCCGCCAGCGACTCCACCGTGCGGCGCAGCACCTCGGTGCGGGCATACCACTTGTGGTTCGCCGGCACGAGGTGCCAGGGCGCGGCCCGGGTGTCGGTCCGGGCGAACATGTCCCCGATGGCCCGTTCGTACTGCTTCCAGCGCTTCCGGTTCCTCCAGTCCTCCGGCCCGATCTTCCAGTCCTTGTAGGGGTCCTTCTCCCGCTCGTGGAAGCGGCGGAGCTGCTCCTTCTTGGAGATGTGGAGGAAGAACTTCACGATGGGGCACCCGTCGTCGACCAGGAGCTTTTCGAACTGGTTGATCTCGTCGTACGCCCGCCGCCACGCGTCCTTCCGGGCGAATCCCTCGATCCGCTCCACCAGGACGCGTCCGTACCAGGTGCGGTCGAAAATGGCGATCTCGCCCGGGCCCGGAAGCCGCTGCCAGAACCTCCAGAGGTAGTGGCGCGCCTGTTCCTCGGGACGCGGGGCCGCGATCGGGTAGACCTTGAACCCGCGCGGGTCGAGCCGCTCGGTCAGGCGCCGGATCGCCCCCCCCTTTCCGGCGGCGTCCCACCCTTCGAAGGCGATGATCGCGCGTCGGCCCTTCTGGAAGATTCGACGCTCCAGATGCAGCAGGCTCAGCTGGTGTTGCTTGAGCCGCTCCTCGTACTCCTCCTTGTCCTTGAGTTTCGGGTGGTCTCGGATCTCGTCCAGGCTGGGCATCGGTCCTCCTCCCGCAGTCCCGGGCGTAGACGGTATCACGGATCCGGACGCGGCGCAAACGATGGGGGCGGGCTCGCAGAGGCGTTACCCCTCCTTCAAGAGCCGCTTACGCGCGCGCGCGAGCATGACCGGCGTTTCAGACTCTGGGAGGTGACATGGCCAAGACGAAGGAGGCGCCCCGGTCCACGGCGAAGAGCGTGCGGTTTTCCGTCCGTCTTCCGCAGGCGGACGAAGCCTCCGTCACGGGTGAGTTCACCCAGTGGGACCCCGAGGGGATCCCGCTCCATCACAGCGGGGGCGACGAGTGGTACACGACCCTCGCGCTCGCCCCGGGGATGTACGAGTACCGCCTCCGCGTGGACGGCGAATGGCGGGACGATCCCCACGCGGTCCGGCGGGTCCCCAATCCCTTCGGGACCGAGAACGGCGTCCTCATCGTCCATCCGTAAGACCGGATCATCTTAACCCTCGGCCGGGGGACGACCGCGAATCCCGTGCGTGGCGCCCCCCGGCCGTTTTATTGCCGTCGGATCGCGGGCAGCCGGACTCGGAGGGGGGGAGGCCCGAAAGGCGACCCGTCCCCGGCGATGCGGTTCGCGGTCGACGGGCCAGGCGGGCGGACGTCCCGAGGATCACTACCCCTGCTCGGGCGCATGAGGCCTCGACGCCGGACCCGGGATGAACCCTCGGGCCTACGATCCCGGGGCCAGGAGCCCGAACCCGGACTCCCCTGTCAGCCCTCCAGGGGCACGTGCCGCTCGCGCGTCTTCAGGAGGGGCCCCCCCACCAGGGAGGGGGCGGCCGCCTGCTTGAGCTCGATGAGACTCCGGGGGCCGATCCGGATCACATTCGAGCGCCAGACCAGCGTCCGGCTGAAGAGCGGGACGAACCACAGGAGGCCCCGCGTGACCCCCAAGAGGGGCTCGAGGAACGGATACAGGAGGAGCGGCCGATGGATCCCGACCGCCCGCTCCGCCGACCGGTCCAGAAGCGACGCGGTCGCCAGGACCGCCGCCGCGACCGCCCAGGATTCGGGCGACCGGAGGACCATCGCCGAAACCAGGGCGAGGAAGACCGGGTTCAGGAGCGCCTCGCCCAGGTACGCGGCCGGGTTCACATGCCGCCGCAGCCGGGCCCATCGAAGGTGCCGGCTTGCAAAGTCGCCCAGCGTGCGGCGGCCCAGGATGTTGTCGATGACGTGGGCCGACACCACCACGGGCCGCCCCCGCGCGGCCAGCTCCTCCGCGCAGACCTGGTCCTCGGCGAGGTACCGTCCGAGGAATTCAAATCCCCCGATCCACTCGAGGTCCTCCCGGTGGATCAGCATCGATTTGCCGACGGCCACCGGCAGCTTCAGAAGGTTCGAGATGGCGCAGACGCCTCCCATGACGAACGCATTGAGCTGGACCGCCTCCAGCAGCGCGCCCAGCCCCCTCTCCCCCGTCCCCCGGAAGAGCGACCAGACCAGCCCCGCCCCCGACCCCGCCCGGTGGGCGACCAGGTCGCGGAGGTATCCCGGCCGGACCCGGATGTTGCTGTCGCTGATCAGGAGGAGCGGGTGGCGCGCCCGGCGGGCGAGATTCGAAAGGTTGTTGACCTTCGGGTTCAGACCCACCGCCCGGGCGCTGCTGATCACGATCGAACGGACGCGGGGGTGCTCCGCGGCCACCCTCTGGGCCACGAGGAGGGCCGGGTCATCGTCGTCCTCCGTGCCCAGGATCACCTCGTAGGCGGGGTAGTCGAGCCGGAAGAGGCTCCGCAGGTTCTCCTCCAGATCGGCGTCGACCCCTTTGAGGGGCTTGAGGACGCTGACCGGGGGAAGCTCGGCGGGCTCGGGAGGGGGGGGCGCGAGGAGGAGGGATCGCTGGCTCAGTCTCATGACCAGGACCAGCCCGACGCTCAGCGCGACCAGCGCCCCCAGGGCGACCGGGAGGGCCATCACGCGTTCACCGTCATCAGGGGTGAGGAGGCGGTGGGGAGGAGCCCGTCCCGGCCCACGTGGAGGAGCTCCAGACGACCGTCGAAGTGCTCGACCAGCGCCGAACAGTTCTCCACCCAGTCGCCACAGTTGGCGTACGTCAGCTCGTCCATGGCCTTGATCTCGGGCCGGTGGATGTGGCCGGTGATGACGATGTCCGCGCAGCGGCGCCTCGCGTACTCGGCAAGCTCCTGGTGGTAGTTGCTCACGAAGTTGACGATGTACTTCACCTTCCGCTTGACCCAGGCGGCGGGGGACCAGTAGGGCCAGCCGAACTTCCGGCGCATGCCGTCGTAGCCCCGACCGAACGCGAGCAGCGCGTCGTAGAACCAGTCTCCGATCGCGGTGATGACGGCATGGTCGCTCACCACCTTGTCGAACTCGTCGCCGTGGAGGATCAGGGTCCGGCGGTCGTCGGCGGTCCGGTGGATCGCCTCGCGGCGGATCTCGATCCCGCCGAAATCGAGCCCCGCGTAGGACCGGAACAGGGCGTCGTGATTGCCCGGAACGTATGTCACCTGCGTGCCCTCCCGGGCATGGCGGAAGATGTGCCGTAACACCTGCTCGTGGGAGTGGGGCCAGTACCAGTGGCGCTTCAGGCTCCACAGGTCGATGATATCCCCGACCAGGTAGAGGTGTTCGCACGCCACGGAGGAGAGGAATTCCAACAGGGGCTCGACCCGGCACGCCTTGGTGCCCAGGTGGACGTCGGAGATCCAGACGGTCCTATAGTCTGCCGTTACCACTCGTTTCATCAAGCCCCCCTCTCTCACCATCTCTCTCTCTCGATCCCGCAGGCAGCATGAACTATGGATGTAAACGGGACATTCATCCCTGATTAATTGTTGAAGAAGGGGCGGCGCGCAAGACGATATCGATCGGCCGGACCGGAGGAGGACCCGTGATGACATCACCCTGGAACGCGGTCTATTATTTTGCCGTCGCCCTGGTTCTCGCCCAGCTGGAGATCCAGATCGAGGGCCCTCACGGCTGGGCCGCCCGCCTCCCCACCTGGCGCTGGGATTCCCCCGCGGTCCGCCGGTGGCTCGGGAAACCGGTGACGGGGTATCACGTCTTCCTCAACCTCTTCATCCTCCTCTTCCTTCACCTCCCGGTCGTCCTGGGCGGTCCTTCCCTGGCACGCGAGACCGAGATCCTGTCGCTTTATTTCCTCCTGTGCGTCACCTGGGACTTCCTCTGGTTCGCCTGCAATCCCCACTTCGGCCTGAGGCGCTT
>Ga0222749_10000679_pt1 | contig 19784 bp, 21 predicted proteins | sample IncBWH2Mmetat_FD_197234 | JGI IMG/M metagenome (GOLD analysis project Ga0222749, IMG submission 197234) | Metatranscriptome of lab incubated forest soil microbial communities from Barre Woods Harvard Forest LTER site, Petersham... | ecosystem: Environmental > Terrestrial > Soil > Temperate... | reverse complement strand
GAGCAGTTCGCCCGACGTGACCACGTTTCGATTCGTATGACGGTGTCGCCGGTGTAGCGGCAGGGTTGCGGTGCCTTCGGCACCGGCGGGATTTTTGACACGTCACCCCTGGAAGGGTGCTGCACAGGAACTTGCGGTTCGCGGATGCGAACCTCTTGATTTTGCGGGCCTTAGAACGAGACGCGGGTGCAAGGCGTGAAAAGCGGTCTCCGCAAGGTAACTCCATGAGTTCGATGCCAGTTGAGTTGTTCGATTCATCGCCAGTGAATGCCACATGAAGCCAACCTCGCGCACAAAATCTGTCGGAACCAAGGTTACTGAGGCGCAGTACGCCCTATTTGAGGCCTGCGCTTGCGAAGAAGGCCTATCCATAAGTGAGTGGTGTCGGAATGTCCTTCTTGAGAGGACTGCCGGAGACCCGCCCACCGAAGTCCAAAAAGTAACGCTCGCCGAGATTCTATCTTTGCGAACAATTCTGCTTAATCTCCATTTCGCCCTTGCTCGGACGGAGACGATAACCGCTGATGCGATGCAGGCCATCATCGAGCGAGCTGACAGAAACAAAGTGAAGAAAGCGCTGGAGCGGCTAGGTGTAGGAACAGGCGAGCAAGGAAGCGAGACCTAAGATGACGCAATCGTGGGGTCGAGCAAGTTTCGCAGGGAAATGGCCGAGCAGAAAACCGTGGTGGACTATCGCTGTCATCTTTGCGACGGTCCTGAGCGTGGGGCTCATCGGCGATACTTGTCGCACCTGGGCTTGGACGCCTCTACAGCGGTACTACGCTCCCATCTACACCGTGACCGGAGATTACCGAACTGGCCTGCACGTTCACACTTACAAAGTCCTGATTCTGGTAACGGCCAACGGAACCCGCCTCGCACTCGACAGAGATGTGACCGAACAAACCGAATATTCGTTTGTTCTTTCGGAACAAGCTGTCAGGTCAGGAGCGTTGCGCGTCGAATGGCAGGGCAAAGCATTCGAGAATGCACAGTTGTTTGCCTTATTGCGGCACCTAATTTACCGAGATAAATCCCTGCCGGTCATTTCAAAACCGGCGTGCCTGGGAGCATTGGTTATTTTCATTGGTGGTTTACTTGTGGCCATACCCAAAGATTTAGCCCGAGCAAGGCGGGTCAGGAACGGACGTCGCTTAAAGGGTCCGGAGCTGGTGACCGCCGCCCAGTTCAACAGACGGAACAAATCCGACGGCATCGGATTCCTACAACAGCAAAGGTCATTGATCCCACCAGGACGACGCGGCCAGTCTGTGTGCATTCCGAGAAGGGTCGAATCTAGCCACGTCCTCATCATGGGCGATACGGGGACGGGCAAAAGCGCTCTCATACGACAACTTCTAATCGAAGTCGAAAAGCGTGGGGAGAGTGCGGTCATTTACGATCCCGCGCTGGAATACACGCCACAATTCTTTGATCCTTCGCGCGGAGACGTAGTGCTAAATCCGCTAGATCAGCGGATGCCGTATTGGACTCCCGGCGCTGAACTTCGCCACGACGCTGAAGCATTGACACTAGCGGCGTCCTTGTTTCCAGATCGACACAACGACAATCCATTCTTCGTTGAAGGTCCACGAAAAATATTCGCCCATCTTCTGACATTCCATCCGACGCCGGAGGAGTTAGTTTGGTGGATGTCACATCCCGAAGAGATCGACGCGCGTGTGAAGGGAACTGAATACGAAGCGATCATAGACTCTCAGTCACCGCCTCAACGAAACGGTGTGCTCGGCTCGCTCAACATGGTGGCCGATGCTTTGAAACTATTGCCGCTTGAGAAGACCACTACTCAGAGCTGGAGTGCGCTCGAATGGTCCAAGGAACGTCGAGGATGGCTGTTCTTAACATCCACGCCCGAAACGCGGAAGAGACTGTTGCCGCTCATAAGCCTGTGGCTAGATACCTTGGTTCTGCGACTCATGAACCAAGGAAACGCGACCAGACGTTCCGTTTGGCTCATCCTCGACGAACTCGCCAGCCTACAGAAATTGCCGCAACTGCACGCTGCGGTCACTGAGAATCGCAAATCAAATAATCCTGTCGTTCTCGGTTTTCAGGGGCGCAGCCAGCTTGAAACCCGATACGGGCATGAAGCAGAGGCCATGCTCTCGCAGCCAGCAACAAAAATCTTCCTCCGAACAAGCGAGCCGCGTGCCGCGAAATGGATTAGCGAGACGATTGGTGAAATCGAAGTCGAGCGGCTTAGAGAAAGCAGATCCACGGCGCACAATCCCAAGTATTCAACATCGAAGAGCTACAACCTGGATCGCCAGGTAGAACCTTTGGTTATGACAAGTGAGATCACAGGCCTTGAGCCGTTAAACGGATTCCTTAAGAACGGCAACCTTGTAGTGCGGATGAGTTTTCCTTACATTGAACTGCCGGAAAAGCAGCCCAGGTTCATCGAACGACGTTCTCGAGCGGTCTCAGGAATCGTGCCGGGAGCGCTACCCCAAGGAAAGAACGACGATCCCCCCGCCCAGAAAATGTCGCCTGAGGAAGTTAAACAAACTCGTCAGAAACAATTGAACCGTGCCGAGCAGCAGCAACGATTCTTTGAGTAGGCATCGTATGTTAACTATTTCTAAGCCATTGAGTGCAGGTCAGGCGCGTTCCTATCACGTCGAAGAATTCGCCAACGCAAAGGACAACTACTACACGCAAGGAGAACAAGTTGTCGGCGAATGGCATGGCCGCTTAGCGGAAGAATGGGGGTTGAAAGGCGAAGTCCGGGAACAACAGTTTCATCGGCTTAGCGAGGGTCAGCATCCAGTCACCGGGGAGCAATTAGTCCGGCATCAGAGTCCGCGCGAATATGTGAACGAGCATGGCGAGAAGATAAAGACAATGGAACATCGCGCGGGCTGGGACGCGACGTTTTCAGCCCCGAAGAGTGTGTCGCTAACGGCCCTTGTGGGCCGCGACGAACGTGTCCGTGAAGCTCACCGAGAGAGCGTTTCGGTCGCACTGGGCGAAATGGAGCGTTTCGTCCAGGCAAGGTTGGGAAACAATCTTCCCGCCGAGACTTCAGGCAAATGGGTTGCAGCGAAGTTTGAACACGATAGCTCTCGTCCTGTGGATGGCTACGCAGCACCGCAACTTCACACGCATGTCGTTTTCTTCAACGTCACGCAGACTGCGAATGGAGATTCGCGAGCGTTGCAGCCAAGAGAACTTTACAAATCGCAGCAGTACGCGACAGTCATTTATCGGTCGGAACTTGCAGTGCGTCTCAAGGAGTTGGGGTACGAAATAGAACGCGGCAAGAGTGGCCAGCCGGAAATCAAGGGATACAGTGCCGAGTACATGGAAGCGTCGAGTCCACGACGCCGACAGATTGAAGAACATTTGGCCAGGACTAACCAAAGAGGAGCCGGAGCAGCTCAGATCGCGGCACACCAGACTCGGGAAAGAAAACTTGAGACTTCGCATGAAGAAATGCAGGAGAGGCATAGAGCCTTAGCCTCCAAATTTGGCGGTCAGCCAGAACACGTTGTTGAGACTGCGAGGCGACGAGGCAACCAGCACGAGGCAGAACCAGACGAACGAATTGTGCAGCAAGCCCTCGCCTATTCGACCGAAAGGAACCTGGAAAGGGAAGCGGTAGCCGATGAACGAGCGCTATTGCGCGACGCCTTGAGTCGCTCAATGGGCCAGGCAACGTTTGCACAGGTCAAAGTGGGCCTCGAAAGAAAATCTCAATTCGGAGAACTGACAGAGCTACAGGAACATTCAAATTCGCCAGGTCGAGCATTCACAACGAAGGAGATGCAGTCATACGAGCGGGAAACTATTCAAGGAATGCGAGAAGGGCGTAACCAGTTTTCCGAAATCGCAAGTCAACGCTCCCGTGACTCAATCGAGAGAAATTATTCACATCTTAACGAAAAGCAACGACAAGCCGTAACGCAAATTCTATCGAGCCGAGATCGAGTGATGGCCTTGGAAGGAGTAGCCGGAGGCGGTAAGACCACTTCATTAGCGGCAATTCGGGAAGTGGCCGAACGTCACGGCTACAAGGTCGAGGGATTCGCGCCTACGTCACGAGCGGCGCAAAAACTCAGTGAGTCGGGGATCGAGTCCCGCACATTGCAAAGGCATTTGTCGTCCAACGAAGAATCCCAGACCACTGGGAAGAGACTGTACGTTCTCGACGAATCGAGTCTCGCCAGTACGAAGCAAATGAATGAATTTCTCCATCGAATGCGAGGAGAAGATCGGGTCTTGCTTGTTGGAGACACGCGCCAACACCAGGCTGTTGAAGCTGGCCGCCCTTACCAGCAACTCAGAGAAGCAGGCGTTGAGACAGCCCGTCTTGACGAGATCGTTCGCCAAAAGGAACCGGCACTCAGAGAGGCAGTCGAGCAGCTGGCGCGCGGCTCGGTCAAGGAGGCAATCGACAATCTCCGCTCTCAGGGCCGAGTACATGAAATTGGCGACCGCAACGAACGAATGCGAGAGATTGCCAGTAGCTACGCGAAAAGACCCGACGGAACACTCGTCGTCTCCCCAGACAACCAATCTCGCAGAGAACTCAATGACACGATTCACCGGAAGATGCAGGAAGCCGGTCAAGTGGCGACACGTGAGCAAAAGCAGACTGTGTTGGTACCGAGACAAGAGATAACTGGGGCCGACAGACGCTGGGCTGGACAATATGATCTTGGCGATGTTGTTCGCTACACGAAGGGCAGCCGCTCCCGCGGAATCAAGCCAGGCGAATATGCGCGTGTGGAGAAATCAAACGAAAAGGATAATCTACTCACGGTTCGACGAGGGAACGGTGAGCGAGTGAGCTACGACCCACGCCGATTGAATGGCGTCACGATTTATCGAGAAGCCGAACGCACATTCAGCGAAGGCGACCGCGTCCAATTTACCGCGCCCAATAGAGAGCTGGGAGTTGCGAATCGAGAGCTAGGCACCATCGAACGGATCAATGGCGAAGGAGACGTTCGATTGCGGCTCGATTCAGGGCGAGTCACTCAATTCAACGTTAACAAGAATCCGCATCTGGACCATGGTTACGCAGTGACCAGTCACAGCAGCCAGGGACAGACCGCAGACCGTGTGCTAATCCACATCGATACAAGCCAAGCTGGCGAAAAGCTAGTCAATCAGCGCTTGGCCTATGTCGCAGTGTCGCGAGGGCGGTATGACGCTCAAATCTATACGAACGATGCGCTCGAACTCCGCGACGCGTTAAGTAGGAACGTTTCGAAGACCGTAGCCTTGCAAGTTGAATCTCAGCTTCATCATGGAGGTAATCAGCAGTTTGTTGCACAGCAGACGGCTCGACCAGGACCGAAACCCAGCCAGGCAGAGGGACAGGAAATGGGTCAAAGGGGCCAGGCACGGGGACAAAGTTGAGAAACTCACTTAAGACTATGATTCCGTTATTTTGGGCCATACACTGGCGATATCTCTCGCTGCCTCTCGAAACGTTCGGTTGAAGCGAGTCAAGGCTCCAGAACTTATCATTTCGCGTCCGCTAGACACATTCAAATAGACAAAATTCTTTGCCCGGATTCTAAGGCGTCGGCTTGCCGCTGCTTTTCGAAGAACGGTCAAAACTATATCTATGTAAGAAGTCCCGTGGCGCGGAATACCGATTTTCAACAGGACTTGCGCTCTGTCTTCCTCCGCCCAGAGATCGGGTTGGGCTTTCACAACAATCGAGCCGATACGATATTCAAGGCGGCGATTTGGGAGAATCTTAAACTTTCGTTTTCCATAGAGTTTTCGGTACGCAATGATGGCGTCAACGTTATGCTCGTATCTTGTTCGGTCCCGGTTTTTCTCGGCGGTGTCAGCTAAAGTCCGAAGCTCGGCCAAAGCTTGCTCAAGGATGGCTGGGTCGTTTTCCTGCGAATGATAAGCGCGGATTGCTTTCAGGGCTGTCTGGTAGTAGATACTGCGCGCGAAGCCCTCTCCCCGATTGCTAAATTTGAAGGGTCGCAAACGCGATTCCGCCGAGCGGCCAGACTTGGTTATGAAATCCGCCAAGCAGGTCACCGACACGCGTATGTTATCCCCTCCGACTTTCTCGTTTTCTTGGCCCACATCGAATTCCTTGCCCGATGATCGAAAAGAGGCCCCGGCTGGCGGAACGATTTTAACTCGCCAGCAAAGAAAAAGCGAACCTAATAGCCGACTCACTTTCGACTTGCTTTTCCCTCATCTTCTTTCGATCTGATTTTGAACTTCAGGAGTCGTTCCGTGCTGCCCGCAGCTAGCAACTGTGCCCAAGCCCATTCGAGCAGAATTTCTCCATCTCGCCGCGCAAGTCCTGGCGCACGCGAATGCTAATTTGTGCCTTCCACTCACCCATTTCTAAGTCTCTTGTCGCGGGTGAGTGTGTTAAATCGCTTCGCGCTCCTCCCCAACAATTTGGTTGTGCTACCAGAGGACTTCAATTCCTCGAAACTCCACTCCAGAAGGATGGACGCAAGGTTGGACAGCGACCGTTTCTCCCGTTCTGCGAACTGGTTGATTTCTGTTCGCAGATTTCCGCGCATTCGCAGCGTGACATTCATTTTCCATTCGCCCATGTTAGTTCTTGCGCCGTTTGTAGTACTCACGAATGATTACTTCATCGCCCGTTTTCCTGTCCGAGAAATCAACTATGTCTGTTAGGATCACGGAACTGCACACGACTGAGAAATTCTTCCCATCCGTGAACCTCACGTTGAAGAACAGGTGCCCATGTTCGTACCCGTGCGAAATCCAGTCCACTTTTTTCCCGTGCACCTCAGGATATCGTCTCCGAAGTTTTTCGTGCTTCTTCTTGATTCGCTTGTCCAGACGCCTATGTTCGACCGCACTGACCGGCGCAATCGGAGTATGGCCCACCCATATGATTTTCGACTCTTTGCTCATGCTCGTTCCCTTACTCCTAGACTTCGCGATCCTGGTGAAGCCTCTAAGTGCGATGGATGCTCCTCTTAAGCAAGCGATCTACTTCGTCGATGATTTCTCCGACCTTGCGCCCATACCTAGTGAGTCGAATCGCAAACTGTCGGTCGGCGTTCTTGAGCAGTTTTTCCAAGTCAACGCACTCCGAGAAGTGGGCATCGTTTTCAGGTGCACGATATAAGCGTCGTGCTAGTTTTCTATCGCCCTTGGCAATCAACAACGTGTACTCTCGGCGAACAGTTTTGTGCTCGAACCATAGAGCCGCAAATGCCGAAGCGAGATGGCGCATGAGATTCGTTCTCATTGTCCCAGTTCGGCTCCAAAGGTCTTATCAAGTTTGCCGGAGCGAATGTATTCGCGGATTTTGGCTCTCGCGGCTCTAAGAATGGCTTCACCGATAGCTTGCTCAATCCGAGTATTAAATTGTTTTCCATGTTTGCGAGCAGCGGCCCGCGTCGATTTCCTACACCATACTTCGATGCAGTACGTCGTGTGAGTGATTTTCATCGTGCACCCGCCGCAAGATCCTCATTCAGATCGGTAAGCTCATCGAAGAATCGGCCAACGGGATATTTCAGGCCACAAGCAAGGCGGACGAGTTGGCAAAGGTCGCCTCCACTGGTCACTCTTCCGCGCTCGACCGAAATGATGAACCGAAGAGGCAAACCAGAATTACCCGCAAGTTGATTGCGAGTCATGCCCCTGCTTTCTCGTATCTTGCGCACGACTATTGCCAGCGTTCTGCCGAAGCGCACCGTCCTGTTGTGAGTCGCGTTTGGAGCATGTGCCTCACGGAGGAGGACTTCGGCCTGTTCAATTGTTAGCCCGCATTCCAGTCGCGCCTTTTTCAGAGCCTGACCGAATGCTCTCCGAACGGCTTCGTCGCCCGGATATCCGGGTGGGTCTTTTTCAACAGACATGGATGCGATGGACCTCCCTGTTGCGAAGCTAGCGGAGAGGTGGGGAGAGTTGCGACAAACTCGACAAGATATTCTCTTTTGCGCAGTCGCGTTTCAAATACATAGAGAAAACGGGTCTTTGTGAGACGCAAATGCTGTCAAGTAGAAAGATATTTTGTTCGCTTTTGTGACTTTGCTAGGTTCATTTGTTGGCGCTTTCTCTTGAATTGACGTATTTGGCCTGTCCGGTAATAAGGACAAGCCTGTCTATGGAAGGCCCCTCGTCACACGCTGGCCCCTGCTTAATCGACAAATCTGCAGCGATTTTGTGCCTCGAGTGCAATCGGTAGTCCTGAATTACGGACAGGCCTAAGAAAACACGACCGGAGCACCATCTCCCGAGAAATTGTGAGGTCTGGAATTGGAGTAATGTTCGAGAAGCTTTTCAACCTTCCGTCCGCAGTGCGTGAGCACCAAACAGCGCCCTTGGCTCTGGAGCGCGAAGAGTTTTTGTCGTATCTCCATCAGCGAGGAGTGTGTCGAGATAGCCTTAGAGGCTTCGCTGCATTGATTAAGCAGATAGTTCGGTTCCTCCAACTGGAGAAGCTTCGCGGCGTAAAAGAGTCGGAAATCGAAAGGGCGGCACGAGAGTGGTTTAGACACCGCCGTACGACGCAAGGGCGCAGCGCAGGACCGCACTCAGAGCCGCATTTCAAATGGCTTGCGAAGAGGTGGATGCGATTCCACGGCAGGTTTATACCTAGTCCGCTTCCAAGTCGCCCATTTGCCCTCGAACTGCGCGAGTACGAAGAATTCATGAAATCCGAGCGGGGTTATTCGCAATCAACTATAACGGGCCGGATTTGTCAGACCGCGATATTTCTTAAGTGGTATTCGAAGTGCCGAAAAAGCCTCCGTAATATCTGTTTAGGAGACGTGGATAAGTACTTTGGTGTGAAGGCAAAGTGCTGGGCGAAATGGTCGCTGGCAAGTTGTGCTGCCGTCTTGCGAGCATTCTTCCGATATGCCGAGACCCGTAGGTGGTGTGAGCCAGGCATTGCGAACGGAATAAAAAGTCCGCCGATTCGCCCCGACTATTTCACTCCGACGGGACCTAAATGGGACGAAGTTAGTCGACTCTTGGCCAGCACGAATGGGCCAAATCTTGCAGAAGTGCGCGCCAAAGCTATCTTAGTATTGCTCTCAATTTATGGGCTGCGCAGAAGCGAAATTGTTCGACTCATGTTATGTGATTTTGATTGGACAAACCACGTCTTCACAGTGCGGCGAGCAAAACGAGGACGAGTACAGCAATTTCCTATTGGCCCCTATGCAAAAGACGCACTCTTGCAGTACACGCGGTACGCTAGGCCTGAGTGCTCCTGTCGACATCTTTTCGTAACGCTCCATCCTCCTCACGCACCAATGAACCCAACATCAATATCGATGATTGTGAATCAACGAATGAAACGTTGGAGAATCTGTGCAACAAAAAAGGGGCCACATTCGCTCCGCCACGCTTGCGCTACGCGTCTCCTTGAGCAAGGTGCCTCACTCCAGGAAATCGCAGACTTTCTCGGACATCGCGACTCCAAGTCCGTCGGCATTTACGCGAAATTCGATATGAAGGCCCTCTGCGAAGTTTCCACACTTGATCCTTGCGGGGAGTTATGAAGCTCTTGAATGCCATTGAAAAACACATAGATATGAAGCGATCACTCGGGATCTCCAATAAATGGGGAGCGGGAATGTTACGCGCATTTTCGCGACAAATTGGAGACGTGCCCATCGGTTCCGTGACTAAGGCAAATGTGCTCCGCTTTCTTGATCTCGGTCGAACCTCCGATGTGACATGGATGGTGAAATACCGAATGTTGAAAGCATTCTTCGAATATTGGATAGCGCGAGGAAAAGTCCGGGAGTCGCCGATGCCGCGTCCAAGAGCGGCTGCCGGTCGACCTGCAGTCGTTCCGTACATCTACTCAGTTTCCGATATGCGACGATTGCTCTGGGGAACATGCTTTATGAAACGCCTGGCCTCCCGCGCAGTCGAGCCGCCTACCGTTCGCGCAGTCTTTATGTTTCTCTATGGGACTGGCGCGCGTATCGACGAAACACTTGCTCTAACGAAAAGTGATGTTGATCTAGTAAATCATACAGCGACTTTCCGTCGTTCCACTCGGATCGCGAGGACAATTCCTATCGGACCGACTCTTGTTCAGTGGCTCAGGGTGTATTCGGTTTCAAACAATTGCGATGCTGAACATTTCTTTGCACGCAAAAATGGCAAAGCTATCGAGCCTAGACTGCTACTCAGAACCTTCGAGAGTATTCGCCGCAGTATGGGAGTCTCGCGGGTTGACGGAATGGGCCGTCAGCCAAAGTTGCGAGACTTGAGACGCACATTCGCCGTCCACTGCTTGAAAGCATGGACGAACCAGAAGAAGGACCTCCGGAAAATGCTTCCGATCTTGGCAGCGTATTTGGGACATGTGAACCTGTGCTCAACGGAAGAATACTTGCTATTAGCCCCAAATCGTTTCCGGAAACAGCTGTCGACTCTGAGTCCCGCTTTCGTACAAGAGTGCTAGGAACGCTCGCCGATGATAGAAGGCATCATTCTACAAGAACCAATCGCTCGCAGGCGCTTTCTAAATGCACCTTGCCTGGAGGAACGCGAGCGATACCTCTTCCATCTCATGCGGCAGGGTTTTGGCCCCGCCTATCTGCGGACCGTGTCGTTCTTCCTCTTGCGGATCATCGAATTTCTGCCACTCACTACGCTTCGGATGGTGGAGCCGGAAGAAATCGAACGGGCCGCCCTCGCCTGGGCTGCTTATCGCGGGCCGGACCGGAGAGGAGTGAAAGTGACGGGTAACTCCACGGTGCGCTTCCCCCGCGTGGCGAAAAATTGGCTTCGTTTTCATGGCCGGCTCGCGGTTGCCCCTGCTCCCGTGCACCCGTACGAAAAGGAGATTACAGACTTCAGTGACTTCCTGCGTTCGACCAACGCAGCCTCGCCCGTGACGATTGACGCATATAGGTCGCGAGCGAAGTTAGTACTTTCCTGGTTGGCCGCAAACGGTCGGACTCTTTCGAATGTGAGTCTGAATGACGTGGATGAGTTCTTCGAGGCCAAACGCGCCCAAGGATGGAGTCTGTCGACGCTCGCTAGTCACGGTCAGGCACTACGGGCCTTCTTCCAGCATGCGGAAGTGCACGGCTGGTCGCCGACGGGCCTCGCGCGGGGAATCCGAAAACCCGTTCTGCCCAAATACGACGGCGTTTCGAGGGGCCCCACCTGGGGCGATGTCCGCCGTCTCCTCCGGTGTGAGAGCAAGTTGACGACGACTTTCTCGCTGCGTGCGCACGCTATGCTGTTGCTATGTTCTATCTATGCGCTGCGTAGCAGCGAGGTTTCGGGCTTGCGGCTGATCGATATCGACTGGCGGGAAGAGACCTTCTGCGTCAAGCGTGCTAAACGCGGCGGATACCAGCGCTATCCTCTTCAGTACGAAATCGGAGAGGCGATCTTGCGCTATCTGAAGGCTAGGCCGCGCTGCGCCTGCCGAAATGTCTTCGTGACGCTCGGGCAGCCGTACCGTCGAGTATCTGGAGGCGGAATGTATAGCACCGTGAAGCGCCGGTTCAAAGTTCTGGGCATTCAGTCGAAAGGTTGTGGCCCCCATGCCCTCCGCCATGCCTGCGCCACACACTTGCTCAAGAAAGGGATTCCGTTAAAGGACATCGCCGATTTCCTCGGGCATCGGGACACAAGGTTGGTTGGGCTCTACGCGAAATTCGACACGCGGTCGCTGCGCAAGGTCGCCGCTTTCAACCTAAAGGGCCTATGACCCTCTCCGGCGCAGTCCAAACCTACATCGACGGAAAGCACGCCCGCGGTGTCGTTTTCGAAGAAGCTGCCAAAATCCTCCGATCGTTTTCGAAGAAGATCGGTGACGTGTCTCTCGATACGATCACGCCGGAACACATCCTCGATTTCTTGAAGGGCCCTCGGACTTCCTACGGCACTTGGTGCACGAAGTTCAGTCTTCTCAAATTCTTTTTCGAATACTGGTCGGCGCGCGGACTTGTTAGTCGGTCACCGATGCCGCCGCGCATTCGTCCTCCGCTTGTGCTTGCACAAGCCTTCGTGCCTTACGTCTATACCCGTAATGAGTTGCGGCTTCTTTTTCGGGCGACGCCTGCCTGGCAGAACTCTTCGCGGCAAAACATAAAAACAGGCAGGATGGATTCTCGAACGTTCCGCATGTTCCTCCTGACTCTTTACGCGACCGGAATGCGGACGGGCGAGGCGCTGACTCTCCTGCGTGAGGACGTGGACGTGAATCGGAGCGCGATCACCATTCGTGGCGGCCGTTTCGGCCGGGTCCGAAAGATTCCCATCGGGCCGGATCTCTGCGCCAGATTGCGTCGACACGAACGCGGGCTTGCCAAGCTGCCTAGCGAGAGTCCTTATTTCTTCGTTGGCAGAGACGGCAAAGCCCTCAAGGAACCCGCACTCATAGTCGCGTTCCGCAAACTCCGCCGTTTGGCGGGAATCGAGCGGCACGACGGCGCGATCTATCAGCCGCGCATGCACGACTTGCGAGCGACGTTCGCGGTGCATCGCCTTACCAGCTGGCTCCGGCAGGGCGGGGACCTGAATCGCCTGATCCCGGCGCTGTCTGCGTACATGGGGCAATGCGGATTAGGCTCGACGGAGCGGTACCTATCCTTGACGCCGGAGCGTTTCCGAGAACAACTTGTCTTATTGAGTCCGCAACGCACGAAGAGGAAGCGGTGGCGTGACAACGCAGCGCTGATGAGATTCTTGGCTGAGCTGTGACACAGATTAATGCTTCTGCCTTGGCCCGATGCTGCACGCCAGCAGGATAAAGGCATCCTGTCTAAGTAATCTACGCTTGACGATCTACATGCAAAGTAATACGCTGTCCTGAAACGGGAGGACGCCAAACAGGCCGAATGACTCTGATCGAAACAGTTGGGCAACGAATCCGGGAATTTCGCACGACCTATGGTGGCGGGACAGGTATTTCGCAGGAAGCTCTCGCCAAGGCGCTCGATGTTGCGAGCAACACTGTCTCGCGCTGGGAAACTGGTACATATCGCCCTACGATTGAGGATCTAGAAAGACTTGCCCGGTTTTTTGGGAAGTCCATTCTCGATTTTTTCCCCAAGGATGATGTTCACACCGAACGAGATGAGAAAATCGACGCCCTCTTGCGCACCGCCAGGCAACTCAATGACGACGATGTTGAAGAGTTAAGAAGGTTTGCGGAGTTTCGACGCGCGCAGCACGTTTACATCAAACGCGCTCCTGGACGTAAAGCAAAGAAGTGAAAGACACAGGCTACTATTACGAGATGCGGGAACTCGCGCAGGAAGTTAGGGCCAGAAATGGAATCGAAGGCCCCGACGTTTCAATGCGAGAGATGTGGAGGATTTACCGCGCCGAAGGTATCGAGGAATTGCACTTTCGGCATGGCTTTAAGCAATTGAGGGGAGCGTATTTCAACGACGAGTACGGAGTGACTGTAATGCTGGCGGGCGGATTGCCGGACGAGCCCACAATCTTCACGATGGCTCACGAACTTAAACATCATCTCGTGGATTCTAAAGCCGAAAATGTTCTTTGCGCCACTGACGACCAAATGCGGCGGGTCGAGATTGGCGCTGAGGTATTTGCTGCGGAGCTTATCTACCCAGAAAAGGATTTTGTATATGACCTCTTTCGCTTGCTGCGAGGGATGCCACACAGCGTCACTCCTGAACTACTGAGGGAACTGAAGCGAAAGACTCAAACAACGTTAAGCTATACGGCTTTGGCAAAACGCGCCACGTTGTTGCGCCTTGCCGACGAAAGGACGTTCAAAAATGCTCGCTGGTGAGGCGATGAACGAATCGGCGAACCGCCGAGGCCCGATTCGTGAGCGGCAGTGATTATTCGCATGACGAGTTTCTAGCTGGTGAAGTGGTAGGGGAAAGAAAATGATCGAGAATTCGAATTTCAATCCCGAAAAAGCGGGAGTATGCGAAGACAAGAAGTTGCGCGGAATATACGAACGTGATTCTGGATCGAAGATTTGGTGGATTCGTTATGCCGATTCGAGTGGGCGGATTCGGCGCGAAAAAGCGGGAACGAGGGGCGCAGCAATCAAGCTCTACCAAAAAAGAAAAATGGAAGTCCTTCAAGGCAAGAAGCTCCCAGAAAACTTCCGAGCCCCGCTCGTCAGCTTCGACGACCTGGCAAAGGACGCGCTCGCCTACTCAAAGGCACACAAGCGGAGCTATGGCGATGATGAAATTCGCATGGAGAAGTTGCTTGGCTCATTTCGAGGGCGAGCAGCAGAATCGATTACTCCTCAAGACATTGAGCGCAGCCTTTCGAAAAGCGCCGACGAGAATGAGTGGGCTCCCGCAACTGCGAACCGCTATCGGGCTCTTATTTCCCTTGTGTACCGCCTTGGCATATTGAATGGCAAGGTTAAGGAGAATCCCGCCAAATTTGTAAAACACCGTCTGGAGAACAACGGCAGAGTCAGGTGGTTGTCTGGGGAAGAGGAAGTGCGGCTTCGAACTTATCTTGAGGAGACCTGCCCAGAGCACTTGCCTGAACTCGACCTCGCGTTGAACACGGGTATGCGATTGGGAGAGATGTATTCCCTTACTTGGGACAACGTAAACACGTCGCGCAAGGTACTAACCATTCCGAGATCAAAAAATGGCGAAATGCGTCATGTGCCTCTGAACCGTGCCGCATTGTCCGCTCTGGCCTTGCTTCTGAAGCGCAGCAGTGGCACCGGTCCTGTGGTGACGGATTTGAAGGGCAGGCCCTTGGTCAGTCCGCGCTTTTGGTTTGAACCGGCAATCCCGAAAGCCAAAATCAGAAATTTTACCTGGCATTGCCTGAGACACACATTCGCCAGTCGCCTTGTTATGGCGGGAGTTGACCTCCGCACGGTTCAGGAGCTAATGGGCCACAAGAGCATCCAAATGACGGTGCGCTATTCTCATCTTGCACCTAAGCACACTCTTGCTGCTGTTGAACTGTTGGGAGCGAGTAGCACAGCCAGTTCAACTGGCACTAAAACTAGCACCGACGGTGTGCAGCGGGATGTCGACCAGGCCGGTCATGCCTTCTAAGGTCTTTCAGGTTAAGATGTTGTAGCAGCAGGGGGCCCGTAGCTCAGCGGTTAGAGCAGCGGACTCATAATCCGTTGGTCCTAGGTTCAAATCCTAGCGGGCCCACCAACAAACTCTGAATCCTTAACAACTTACAAAAGTTGTTCCCGCGATTTTCGCGCGTTTGGCCCAAACTTGGGAACATCTGGGAACAACTGCGCGGCTAACTGCGAAACTGCGGCCTTCTGTGCCTCCGGCAATGCATGCGTGTAGATTGCGAGAGTCGTTGTCGGATTCGAATGGCCAAGCTGATCCTGCGCCACCTTTACGGAAACTCCAAGGTGCTGCAGGAGAGTGGCCACGGTATGGCGAAATCCCCGCCATCCCACTCTCGGCATCTTCAACTCGTCCAGTGCCGGGTAAACTGCCTTCTTGAGCACTCGCGATGGATCAATCGGTTTGCCACGACGTGTTGAGAAAACCAGCTGGCTTGTTTTCCGTCTGGAAAGCTCGCGATGATTTTGCAACGCTTTACTCAACACCGCGGGCATAAGCAGAGTGCGCCGCGATTTGTTGGTTTTCGGCAATCCAAATTCACCCATGTAGTACGAGCGAGTAATCCGCATGGTCTGTTTCTCGAAATCGAGATCAGTCCAGTACAAACCAAAAAGCTCGGAAGGGCGAAGGCCTGTTAGTACAGCGGTGAGCACAATAGTGCGGTACGGTTCGCGCAGGGCGAAGACAAGCTGCCGCACTTGCTCCGGCGTCAGATAGGGTTGAGGTGGGGCGAGTCGGGCGTTTGGAAGCCTGACGTTGCGCACCGGATTGTCTCGCACATAACTCCACGCTACGGCGTCCGAAAAAAGACGGCTAAGCGTGGCCTTCATGTGCTGAAGGCCGGAACGACTGTATTTGCGCGCCTTCTGGTTCAAGAACACCTGGATGTCGAGCGTCCCGATGTCGGTGAGCCTTCGCGCGCCAAAATATGGCAGCAGATGGCTAGTTGCCTTCTCGTTGTAAAACCGGCGAGTTGCCGGTCGTAAGACAGGCGAAGTCGCTCGCTGCCATTCGTGGAAGAAGGCCTCGAAATGCAGAGGTGCTCTGGGAACGGCTTGGCACACGTTCAGTTGCCGCAACCGGTCTTCGAGCATCAGCTGTGCTTCGTGTTTGCTGGGTATGACTGAAACGGGTCCCAGCATCACCGAATGCTGAATCCGCTCGGGTTTGCCGTCCGGATTCACGATGTCTTCTCTCCAACGACCAATCCACACTTTTTCTCTTTTCCCTCGTTTGAAAACACAACCACGTTGATACCGACGAGCCACTCTTCGTTCCTTTCCTCTTGTGGCTCGCCATGCCTTAGCTGGATGTAGCGTAGCTCGCATGGTTGTCGGAATACAACGCGAAGATTTGTTGGTCGTTGGAAGCCCTTGAGCCTCCCTATCGTTTTTGGTCGCGGAGAGCATCGACAATTCGCGGGCCTATTCAGAATTGCGCCGGGCGGCCAACCATGCGACGACATCCGCTTCGGCAAATCGCCAATATTTCCCGAGTCGAAAACCGGGAATTCGGTCTCTAGACCTTTCACGCGTGTGTCCGTACACCCAAGAGGGAGGAACCTTCAGAATTTGAGCGACCTCGTGAACGGTAAGCAGGGTATCTTCTCGGATGGCTGTTTCCATTGCGTCTCCTCGGAGGAAACCGAATTCGGAAGTTGAGAGTATTAGTAGTGCCTTTCGTGGGTGGAATCGCCATCGGGTGACGCGGAAGTATCAGAGCATGCTGGGGAACTACCCGTTTCGGCGAAAGCTTTGCTGACGGTGAGGCGTGCGTAGTATTCCGGATCGGCTTTGTCTTCCGTGCGATAGTCGGCGATGCGCCGGATGATTTCTTCGGGATTGTCTCCACGAGCAAGGGCCCGTTTGGCGTACGCCCAGTCGGCTTCAGATTGACTACGGTATCCGGCAGGCATTCTTCGAACTGGCTCGTGTGCGTCGGCAAGGTGGCGTGGCGCGTCGGGTGAGTCCTCTTGCACCCGGAAATCACCAAGATGGTAGATCTGGTCTGTCTCGTGATGCACGCGCACTACAAACCCGTCGTTGTACTTCCTGTTCGTGAATCCGGGGAGACGGAGAACGCGGGATATGTCAGTGGCTGCGGGGTCGCCTCGAAATTGATTTGCTAGGGAGCGAAGCAAGGATTCCGCCTGCTCTTGGTCGAGGCCTTCGACCCGCCAGACGACTTGGTGCTTGCCAGGCGAAGTATCAAGGATGAAGTTGGGCGGCGGGGCATCGCCGGATGTCCGCACAGCATCTAGCGAGGCGCCAGCGTCCTCGTCCAAGTCGAGATAGACGTGGCGGATTTCGCGCACGTTTTCCTTGGTCCGGTTGGGAATCCCAGGTTTTACCGGATTCATTCCGATGAATATGTCGGCGCCGCCTTGGTTCTGTTCATTTAGCCAAGCCTGGAATGCAGCGTTGGTGACTGCTTCCGCTGCCAGGATCCGCTGCATGGTCTGTTCGCGGTTTCGGTTACGGACCAAAACGGCGACTTGGTCCTGCGGCTCATGGAGAGCGAGAACGTACTCGGGAGCGGAAAGGAATCTTGGATTGAATGCGGTGAGGTTGCTCATGGGGATTCCCTCTGGCCGACGTAGATGGCGCAAAAGTCGAAGAGGTCGGCGTCGGGATCGTAGCTGTTGATTTCGAGGACCTCGGAAATGAACCTTCGCCCCGGCCTGCGTTCGATCTGGATGACGACGTTCAACGAGTCGGCGATGTTTGTCTTTATGGCGCGGTACGGAAGATCGACGCCGCTCTGCAAAACACAACTCGTGAACCGGGCGAGGCCCTGCTTCGCGGAGCTAGCATGGATGGTAGAAAGCGTACCGGCGTGGCCGGTATTTAGAAGCTGGAGCAGATCGAAGGCTTCGCCGCCACGGATTTCGCCCAGGAGAATCCGGTCGGGCCGATGCCGCAACGAAGCTTTCAGAAGATCGCGAATCGACACGGCCGGCACACCGTTTTGTGCTTGTCGCGCCTCAAAGCGGACAAGGTTCGTTTGCGCCAACTGAATTTCGGCAGTGTCTTCGATCAGCAGGACACGTTCGTCGGGAGGAATGAACTTTCCGAGCGCATTCAATAATGTCGTCTTACCGCTGCCGGTTCCGCCGGCAATCAGGACGTTGCGGCGCCCGAGGGTGTAGTCTTCGAGCCGGTTCGCTAGATTGCGGTCGAGCGTTCCGCCCTCGATGAGGTCCTGGATCTCGAAATGACGCGCGTTAAACTTCACTGCCGCGATGGCCATGCCGACGCCAAACAGCACGCCTGCCAGGACCCGCTTGGAACCGCCCTCACCGAACGCGAAAGTCAGACCGGAAACTACAATCGCGACGAGCGACAGCCCGCGCGCGATTGTGCTGGTGAACGCCTGTTGAAGTACGCCCACGGCGTTCTCCCAAGGAGAATTGGCTTGAGCGAATGCAGGCGCGGCCAGGAACAGAGCCATGAGAAAGGCAAAGGCGACTCGCGTGGAAGAAAGCCAGCTATGCACCAGCATCCAACGTATTTTCATTTCAGACCTCAGCAAGGAATGCGATTCGCGACGCAGAAGGAAGTCCGCGCTCCCGATAACTCCTGCTGGTCGCGATTGGGAACGCACTCGTTCAAAGGCACGCAGGCCCGATCCCCGGAACATCTCGGCCGCTGCGTTTTGACGCTGTGCCGATGCGGAAGGGGTATCCGGCGCGAACTCCCTCTATCTACCTATTCAGTGTTGGGTTAGGAAAATGTGTCGCGGGAAAACGAGAATCCAATGATGCATGGGCCACGACAGAACTCTTTGTGAGTCCAGGTCAGCGCGGGATAGGCAGAGTTGGACGTGTCAGTATCGGTGGAACTCGAGGACTTCGTTATACGGCGCGGAGCGGCGGAAACGCAGCAGCCGGATCTCCAAGGATGACGGTGCTCTGAATGTCACGTGCTGCCAGTTGCAGCCAGAGCAACTCGTTTTCGTTTTCCATTCCCTCATTGAATTTCGCTCGCGCGGAATCGAAAGCAACGCGCAAACCACCGACGCGGCGATACCACTTACGAAGTGCGAGTCCTACTGGGCAATGCAGGAACAGCCTGTTGTAGAGCTCATCCGTTAAGTCCCGTGTCAGCAATTGACCCGTGGCTTCTTGGCGCAAAGTCCAGTCGAACGTGGGTTCGACATGGCCAATGAAAGCTCGCAGAGGCTTCTCCTGACCGAGCAAGGCTTGCGGTAGAGGTGCGACCATGGACGGCAACTCTGAAACTGCATGTAAAACGCGGCCCGGGAGAGAATCTTTCGAAAACAGGTCTGTGAAACTGCTTTCTTGATCACAGCCAGCCGCACAGCAAGCGTGCGCATACCAGATGGCGCCATCGGGCTTCCATTTCTCGAGAAGGTCATCAGGGCGTATTGTCCGATGGTCCTGATCGACGAGTAGTCCCAAGTTTTGAGCCATTATGGAAGGCCTGTCGAGCGGCCCTGTCTGGCCATGACTGGTGGTTACTACCAGACTGGGCTGGACCTCCTCGAGAGCTCCGATTAAGTCCGCCAGTGCGGCTGGCTTGGCAGCTCCATCAATGAACCTGGTCCGTGGACCGATGTCGTCATCCTTGGCTAGCTTCTCGAACATTTGTTTGGCAATGGCGCCGCGCATTAGACTGGTGATGTCCGTTCCCCCGTGATCGACGGCCCACACAACGCCAGAACCCAGCTTGGGAGGCAATTTCTCCCAAGCTCGTAGGGCATTGATGTAATTGTCTAGGTGGGCGCCCT
>Ga0222749_10000663_pt1 | contig 20111 bp, 13 predicted proteins | sample IncBWH2Mmetat_FD_197234 | JGI IMG/M metagenome (GOLD analysis project Ga0222749, IMG submission 197234) | Metatranscriptome of lab incubated forest soil microbial communities from Barre Woods Harvard Forest LTER site, Petersham... | ecosystem: Environmental > Terrestrial > Soil > Temperate... | reverse complement strand
CTCGGCGGCCCCGCGGAGCGCGCCGGACATGACTTCGAGATCGTCCCGGCGGACGCGGCAGGGCTCGCAGACCTCCAGGTGGCGTGCCACCCGGTTGCGGTCGTGCGGGGCGAGCTGCCAGTCGGCAAAGTCCGCCAGAAGGTCGTTCGTCAGTTCCTTGCAGCTCATGGTTCGCTCATTATAAGCAGCGTTTCCGCGGGTCGATAGTTCTACTCCACGATCTTTTTCCGCTTGAGGATCTGGCGCAGCAGGCCCAGTCCCGAGTGGAGGCGTGACTTCACCGTCCCCACCGGGCACTCCAGGACCTCCGCGATCTCCTCGTAGGCCAGGTTTTCGATCACCCGGAGGTGGACCACCTCGCGGTAGGGCTCGGGCAGTTCCTCCATGGCCCCTCGGACCTTCTCCTCCATCTCCCCGGGTTCGAGACGGGGCGCCGCGGGGGACGGGTCGTCCGCCACGTCGATCTTCGTGTCGAGCTGCTGGAGGTTCCAGCGTTTGCGCCGGCGGAGCACGTCGATGCACATGTTCCGGGCGATGTGGAAGAGGTAGGTCGCGAACTTGGCGGTGGGCCGGTAGGTGGCGGAGTGGGCGTGCAGGTAGCGGAAGGCGTCCTGGAAGACGTCGCCCGCGTCTTCCCAATTGCGGAGCATCCGGTAGCAGAAGTTGAGGAGGCCCTCCTTGTGACGGTGATAGAGCTGCGCGAAGGCGTCGGTGTCGCCCTGCGCGGCGCGGAGCATCAGGTCTTCGTCGGAGGCCTCGGGCGACATCGCCCTGAGGATACGTCGCCCGGGCGGGCATGCCCACGGATTTTCCGCCCCGGGGGGGGCCGCTTCGCCTCCCTCCCCGCTTCGTCCCTCGAAACGGGACCGGATTGGTCCTCTTCTGCCTTGACTTGAGGGGGGGGCATCCTATAATCAGGGGCCCATGGCCGAGAAAGCCACGCTCGACCTCGTCGAGCTCCGAGAGCACGTCACCGAGATCCTAAAGACGCTGGGGGAGGACCCCTCCCGCGAGGGGCTCGCGAAGACGCCGCTTCGCGTCGAAAAGGCGCTCAAGTACCTCACGAAAGGGTACGCGCAGAACCCGGGCGAGATCCTCCGGAGCGCCGTCTTCGAGGAGAGCGATTACGACGAGATGGTGATCGTCAAGGACATCGACATTTTCTCCCTCTGCGAGCACCACCTGCTCCCCTTCTTCGGCAAGTGTCACGTGGCGTACCTCCCCGACCGGAAGATCGTGGGCCTGTCCAAGCTCCCCCGCGTCGTCGAGGCTTTTGCCCGCCGGCTCCAGGTCCAGGAGCGCCTGACCACCCAGATCGCGAAGACCATCGAGGAGACCCTCAAACCCAAGGGGGTCGGCGTCGTCGTGGAGGCGTTCCACCTGTGCGTCATGATGAGGGGCGTGGAGAAGCAGAACGCCCACATGATCACCAGCTCAATGCGGGGGCGGTTCAGGTCCGACTCCAGGACCCGCGAGGAGTTCCTCGATCTGATCCACCGGCCCAAGCCGCTGTAACAAGGCGGCACGGGGAAGGCCGGGTCGGCCCGGCGCGTTGTGGTGTAGAGGGAGCGGTTGGAACGAGAATCAATAATATAGGAGGATTGGATGGCGACGCTGGTCGGGAAGCCTGCCCCCAAATTCAAGACGCAGGCCGTCGTGAAGGGCGACATCAAGGAGGTCTCCCTCGACGACTACAAGGGCAAGTGGGTCGTGCTCTTCTTCTACCCCCTCGACTTCACGTTCGTCTGCCCCACGGAGATCACGGGGTTCGCGGACCGGCTGGGCGACTTCCAGTCGCGGGGAACCGAGGTGCTGGGGGTCTCCATCGACAGCCAGTACTCTCACCTCGCCTGGTACAACACCCCCCGGAACAAGGGCGGGATTTCGGGGACCACCTACCCGGTGCTCGCCGACGTCACCAAGACCATCTCGCGCGACTACGGCGTCCTGGACGAGGCGAAGGGCATCGCCCTCCGCGGGCTCTTCCTCATCAACCCCGAGGGCACCGTGGTGAGCGAGACGGTGAACTTCTTCGGCGTGGGCCGGAATGTCGACGAGACGCTGCGCCTGGTCGACGCGTTCCAGCACAATGCGAAGACCGGCGAGGTCTGTCCGGCCAACTGGACCAAGGGCAAGGACACGATCAACACCAAGGAATCGTCGAAGTACTTTGAGAAGGTCAAGTAGCGAGAACCGAAAACCCATGGATCCCCGGTCCCGAGAGGGGCCGGGGATTCGTTTTTTCGGCCCATGATCGCCGACCTTCACAGTCACACGACCAGTTCCGACGGCTTTACGCCTCCCCGGGAGCTCATCCGGCTCGCGAGGGCAGGGGGGGTGCAGGTCCTGGCCGTGACCGACCACGACACGGTCGATGCCCTGCCGGAGTGCCTGGACGAGGCCCGGGCGGTGGGCGTCCGGGTCCTACCCGGGATCGAGATGTCCGCCCTTTTCGAGGGGGCCGACGTCCACGTGCTGGGATACGGCATCGATCATGCCGCCCCCGAGCTGCTGAAAACGCTTTCGGGATTGTTGGAGAAGCGCCGCTCCCGGGTGGAGGCTATTTGCGGGAAGCTTCAAGCCCTGGGCGTGACGCTCGATCCGAAGGAGGTGCTCGAGGAGGCGGGCGGAAAGTCGGTCGGGCGGCGCCACGTGGCCCGCGTGATGGTGAAGAAGGGGGTGGTGGCTTCCCTCCCCGAGGCCTTCAACCGGTTCCTCGGGACCGACTCCCCTGCGAACGTTCCGGCCGGGGAGATGTCCCCCGCGGAGGCCGCCCTGTTCATCCGCCGGCACGGGGGGCTCGCCGTCCTCGCCCATCCGGGATTCCTGGAGGACGACCGGAAGGTCGAGCGCGTCCTGGACTCGGCGCCCGGGATCCGCGGACTCGAGGTCTACCACCGGTACCGATCCTCGCGGCTCCACCTGCGTTACCTCGAGATGGCCCGGCGGCGGGACCTTCTGGTCACCGGCGGGTCCGATTTCCACGGCGATCGGAACCCCCGGAACGCCGCGCTTGGGAGTATGATATACCCATCGGCGCACTGGAAAGATTTTGAAAAGCGGCTGCGCGCCCTATAGACTGGGCTCCCCTCCATGAACGGCGAACCCGCGGACGACCCCCTCATCGGGATGAAGATCGGTCCCTGCCGGGTGGAATTGCGGCTGGCCGCCGGGGGAATGGGCGTCGTCTACCGCGCGCGCCACCTCCAGCTGGACCAGGACGTCGCCATCAAGATCCTCGCCCCCTCCCTGGCGCAGGACCAGGAATACGTCACGCGCTTCTTCCGCGAGGCCGGAGCCGCCGGCCAGATCGATCATCCCAACGTGGTCCGCGTCATCGACGTGGGTCGCCACGAGGACAAGTACTTCCTCGTCATGGAATTCGTCGAGGGCGAGACGCTCGACCACATCATCGACCGGGAGCGCCGGCTGCCGATGGACCGGGCCACCCGGTTCGTCCGCGAGATCGCCGCGGGCCTGGCCGCGGCCCACCGCGCCGGGATCATCCATCGAGACGTGAAGCCCGGCAACATCATCGTCTCTCCGGACGGACGGCCCCACCTCACCGACTTCGGCCTGGCGCGCCACACCGAGACGCGCAAAGGCCTCACCATCGAGGGGACCTTCCTGGGAACGCCGGAGTACGCCTCGCCGGAGCAGGTGGAGGGCCGGCGACTCGATCACCGGACCGACTTGTACTCGCTGGGCGTGACGTATTACCAGCTGCTGTCGGGGACGCTTCCGTTCCTGGGCGAGTCGCCGATGGAGATCGCGATCAAGCGCACCAAGGAGGACCCGCGTCCCCTCGAGAACGCTCTCCCGGGCGCCGATCCGCGCGTCTGTTCGCTCATGAAGAAGCTGCTCCAGATGGAGGCCGGACATCGCCCTCAGAGCGCGACCGATCTCATCCGGGAGCTCGACGCGATCCTTTCGGGAGAAAAGTCGCCCGGCGGCTCCAAGAAGTCGGAAACCACCAAATCGACGCGGGGGCCGTTCGCGGGTCTCACCACGAAGCGCCGGATCCAGGCCCTCGTCCACTGGGACCTGGTCCTCAACGCGATGACCCTGGCCTACCTGTCGGGCGGCCTGGCCGCCCGGGGGGGGGAGTTCCTGGAAATGTGGGGCGCGAAAGACCCCGACCTTGGGCTCCGGGTCGCTCTGGGTTCGGTGGCGGTCCTCTTCGCGGCGGGCGCCATCCTGATCCACGTGAAGGAGGGATTTCCCCTCCGGACGTGGCTGGGGGTGGGGGGGCTCCTGGGGATGATGCTCGTGGCCGCGCTTGCGGCGGGGGCGATGATCGACCGGGCCGACGCCTCGACCGCCCCAGCCCGGATGGCCAATTCGTTCCGCGCGATCCTCGACGCCCTCGCGATCCCCGTGAATCTGCTGGCCGGGGGCGGCGTCCTCCTCTTCGCCGCCTCGGTCATCGCCTATGAGCACGAGCCGGGCTCCTCCCGGGTGGCCGTCTCGCGGTTTCTGATCCTGGCCTCATACGTCGCGTTCTTCGCCTTCGGCTGCAGCCGGGGGCTGCTGGCGCCCCTGAAGGACTTCATGGCTCAGCCCGAGCTGTCCATCCCGCTGGCGACGGCGACCATCCTCGCCTCCATCTTCGGTCTCCTCCTCCTGGGGGGCTACAACTTCGAGTCGGGGGCGCGCACCTTCGGGCTGATCCTCTGCGTGGCGGGGGCCGTGGGTCTCTTCTCGTTCGCGGTGCTCGTGGCGCAGCCCGAGATCCGGGTGCCCGGCAAGACCTGGATGGATCTTCTCTCCGAGCCCGTCTCGGATCTCGGGCGTTCCGCGAAGCGGGCCGGCACGCTGCTGGGAGCGGCCGTGGTGCTGGCGCTCGTCGAACGGTCCGTGCTCGCCGCCGGCCTGCGCCGCCTGGACCGTGTCCGCCGGAAATTCTGAGCGGGGCATGAGTTCGAACGCCCTGGAGAAGGACCTCCGACGCGTCGTCAAGGGCGACGTGCTGTGCGACGACATCTCCCGCACGCTCTACTCCACCGCGGCGTGCATCTTTCAGATCATGCCCAGGGGCGTCGTCGTGCCCCGCGACCGGGAGGATGTCGTCGCGGTCCTGACGTACGCGGCCCCGCGCGGCATCCCCGTCACGGCGCGCGGGGCGGGGAGCGGGCTGGCGGGCCAGACGCTGGGGGAGGGGATCATCCTGGATTTCTCGAAGTACATGAACCGGATCCTCGAGCTCAATCAGGTCCAGTCGTGGGTCCGCGTCCAGCCCGGAGTCGTCCTGGGCGAGCTCAACCGGTACCTCCGGCAGTTCGGCCTCTGGTTCCCCCCCGATCCCTCCAGCGGCGACGTGGCGACCCTCGGAGGGATGATTGCCAATAACGCGGCCGGCGCCCACACGGTCAAATACGGCCCGACCCGGGAGTATGTCCTCGGGCTCGAGTGCGTGCTGGACGACGGCTCGCTGACGGGCGGCGAGCGCTGGAGGGGGATCGAGGGGGAGGTGAGATCGCTCCTGGGGTCCCACCGGGAAGCCATCGAACGCGGGCGGCCGAACGTGCTGAAGAACTCCAGCGGCTACCACATCTTCGACCGGGAGTTCGCCATGGACCGCCTGCTCGTGGGGAGCGAGGGGACGCTGGCGATCGTGACGGAGGCCAGGCTCAAGGTGGTCCGGAAGCCCGCCGAGCGGGCCCTGATGAGGATCTATTTCGACGATCTCGAGAAGATGGGCCGCGGCGTCGTCGCGCTCCGCCCGCTCGTCCCCAGCGCGCTCGAGGTGATCGACAAGACGATGATCGACCTGGTCAAGGGCTCGCTTCTCGAGTGGCAGGCAAAGCTTCCGGCGGATCTGCGGGCGATCCTGCTCTGTGAGTTCGACGGGGAGAAGAAGGACGAGGTTCTCGGGCAGGTGGAGCTGGCGCGGAAGGTGCTCGCCGAGGCGATGGAGATCACGGTCGCGACGGGAGGGGAGTACGAGAGCCTGTGGAAGGTCCGGAAGGCCGCCTCGCCGATCCTGGAGCGCCTGCAGGGACCGCTCCGGTCGACCCGGATCATCGAGGACGCCTGCGTCCATCCGGACAATCTCGTGGCGTACATCCAGGGGCTCAAGAGGATCTTCGCGAAGTACGGCGTCCAGGGGGTCGTCTTCGGACATGCCGGCAGCGGCCACGTCCACGTGAACCTGCTCATGGAGGCGCAGTCGAAGGCGGACACCGCGAAGTTCCTCCCCATCTGCGAAGATGTGGCGGATCTCGTCGCGGGACTGAAGGGGACCCTCTCCGGGGAGCACGGCGACGGCATCCTCCGCGCGGCGTGGGTCCGGAAGATCTTCGGGGACCTCGTGCCGGTGTTCGAGAAGGTGAAGCAGGCCTTCGACCCCCGGGGGATCCTGAACCCCGGGAAGAAGATCCGGCCCAAGGACTTCGATTTCACCAAACACCTGCGGGCGGCGCGGCGTCACGACGCTCACTACCTCCCCGACTCTCCATTTCGGGAGTGGACCCACGAGATCGAGCGCTGCCACGGCTGCGGCCACTGCCGGACCTACTGCCCCGTCTACAAGGAGGTCCCCGACGAAGCCGCGACGCCGCGTGGGAAGGCGGTGATGCTCCAGGGGGCGATCGAGGGAAGGTTCGAACTCGACTCCGCGGCGATGCGGAAGGTCGCCGACCTCTGCATCAACTGCAAGCTCTGCTGGGTCCAGTGCCCCTCGGGGGTGGACATCCCGGGGATGTGCCTGGAGGCGAAGGCCTACGACGTCGCCCAGCGCGGGGTCTCGAAGCGGGACGGGATGTTCGTGAAGGTCCGGGAGAATTCGGAGAGGGCGGCCGCGTGGGCCCCGCTGTCCAACTGGGCGATGCCGATGATCGGCGCCCTCAAGGGGATCCGGCGCTCGCCGCCGTTCGCGAGGTCGGAGGTCCGGCCCACGAGGAGATCGGATAAGAAGGTCGTCTACTTTGCCGGCTGCTTCGCGGACTACAACGACCCTGAAGGGGAGAAGCGCTCGACGATCGACGTCCTCGAGCGCAACGGCTACGAGGTGGTGATCCCCGAGTACCGCTGCTGCGGACTGGCGGCCACGTCGCTGGGGGCCCGGATGGAGGCGATCGAATGCGCCCAGCACAACGTGAACCTGCTCTCGGGCCTGGAGGGGCTTCCGATCGTGACGAGCGCGCCCTCGTGCGGACTGCAGCTGAAAAAGGAGATGCCCGAGCTGCTCCCCTATCCGTCGGCGAAGAAGGTCGCCGACCGCGTGATCGACGTCCACGATTTCCTCCTGGGGCTTCACGAGAAGGGGGAGCTCGACGTGAACTTCAAGCGCCTCCAGTCGACCCTGATCCTCCACCCGACGTGCCACCTCCGCGCGCTCGGAGCCGACCGGGCGGCGAAGAAGGTCCTCTCTCTCATCCCGGGGATCGAGCTGGTGGAGATTCCCGAGCGCTGCTGCGGCATGGCCGGCTCGTTCGGGATGAAGTCGGAGACGTACGACCTTTCCCAGGCGATCGGCGGAAGGGTGTTCGCGGACATCAAGAAGACGAACCCGACGCTCCTGGCGGCGTCGAACGGAACGTGCCGCTTCCACATCGGGGAGGGGACCGGGCGGGAGGTGCTCCACACGATGACGCTCCTCCGGCAGGCCTATGGCCTCTCCGCGCTGGAGGGTTACCACAAGGTCCACGAAGGGGTGGCGATGGAGTCCCTCAAGGGCCACATGGACGCCTCCCACGGCGAGGAGTAGGACGGGCGGAAATCCGCGGGATCGGCCGATTCCGTTCACGCGGCGCCGCGCTTGCCGTCCTATCTGGAGGAGGGTAAGATCCCCCCAGCCATGACGAGCGATACGCTCAAAGACATCGAGGCCAAGGTACACCTGGGCGAGCGCCTCTCGTTCGAGGACGGCGTCCGCCTCTTCGGGACGAACGACCTCTTCCTTCTCGGCCGCCTCGCCAACCATGTCCGCGAGAAGAAGAACGGCAACCGTGCCTATTACGTCAAGAACATGCACCTCAACTATTCGAACGTGTGCGTGTTCGACTGCCACTTCTGCAGCTTCTACCGGAAGGAGGGCGCCGAGGGGGCGTGGGAGATGGATCTGGATACCATCTTTTCGTACGCGGCCAAGGCGCGCTTCGAGAAACTCAACGAAATCCACATCGTGGGCGGCGTCCACCCGAAGCTTCCGTGGCGGTACTACCTGGAGATGCTCCGCGGCCTGAAGGAGCGCTATCCCGAACTCCACGTGAAGGCCTTCACCGCGACCGAAATCGACCATTTCACCAAGATTGCGAAGAAGAGCGCCCGGGAGGTCCTCCTGGAGCTGCGGGAGGCGGGTCTGGACTCGCTCCCCGGGGGCGGGGCCGAGGTCTTCGCCGACCGCGTCTGGAACCAGGTCTGCAGCGGGAAGGCCCGCCCCGAGCGATGGCTCGAGATCCACCGGACGTGGCACGAACTCGGGGGACGGTCGACCTCGACGATGCTGTACGGCCACATCGAGAACGATGCGGAGCGCGTGGACCACATGCTCCGCCTCCGGGCGCTCCAGGACCAGACGTCCGGCTTCACCGCCTTCATTCCGCTCGCCTTCCAGGTCGAGAACAACGAACTAAGAGGAATCCCCAAGCCGACGGCGCAGACAGACCTCAAGGTCCACGCCGTGGCGCGCCTCCTCCTGGACAACGTCGACCACATCAAGGCCTACTGGATCATGACCGGCCTCAAGATGGCCCAGATTCTCCTGTCCTACGGCGCCGATGACATCGACGGAACGATCCTCGAGGAGCGGATCGTCCACATGGCGGGGGCCGATTCGCCCCTCGGCGTGTCGGAGGAAGAGATGCGGGCGCTCATCCGCGAGGCCGGGAGGGACCCGGTGCGCCGGGACTCCCTCTATCGTCCTTTAGAGCCGGCGCGTGCGTAGCTTTCTCCTGGTTCAATCCCCCGAAGGCTACAAGACCTTCATCAATCTCTCCTGCGTCTCCGACGCGTGGTTCGGCGCCCGGTCGGAGGCGCCGCCCGAGATCGCGCCGAAGGTGAAGGAGGGGAACAGCTATTTCATCATCTATACCCGGCAGGTGATCGGCCAGAACCGCCACCAGAACTATTTCTGGTGGCAGGGGATGGATGCCGAGATCGTCCAGGCCGAGTTCCAGAAGGCGGTGCGGCAGCAGCAGCCGCTTCACACCGTGGTCCTCCCCGCCGAGGGTTAGGCGGTCCCTTCGCCTTCCCGCCCAGCCGCGCCCTCGCGTGCCGGATCGACTCCGCGATCGCCGGGCGGTCCTTGAAGTCCTCCATGCCCCGGGTCGTCTTGAGTTCCTCGGCGAGATCGGGCGCGTACCGGAGGAGACGCCGGAAGATCTCCGATGCCCGCTCGGGTTTGGCCATCTGGTCCCAGGCGGAGGCGATTCCCACGCAAGCCCCCCGCGCCGTCCGACCTCCGCCAGCATCCGCTTGAAATGGAATCGGGCCGCGAAGGCGGCGATCCGTCGTTCGCTGAGGTCTTCGGCGGCGTCCGCGAGAACCGAGCGGATGCGCGGGTCGTCGATCTTGGGGTCGATCGGATCGCGCGGACCCTGTTCGAGGGGTTCGGCCACGGGGGTGAAGGACTCCAGGGGATTGCGGTGCACCTACATGATCACGCTGAATATTCCGCCCGCGAGAAGGAGGGCCAGGGCCAAGACGCCCAGCCGGAGGGGCCAGGACGCCGCCTGGGGATCCCGGATCCGCTCGCCGGTGACGGTGAGCCGCCGCCGACATCTCCGGCAGCGCATCTCCTGGCCTTCCAGGGGGCCGGGGAGATCTGCTCTTTGCCCGAGGCACACCGAGCGCGGATTGCCATGAGGGGAACTTATAGGGCGAAACAGCCCCTGGACCGTCGAGAATGTCCGCCCATATGGCCATCCCTCCCGACTTGCGATAGACTGCTCGGCATGAAACAGGCCCTCGCGCTGGCTCTCCTCCTCTGGCCCGCGGGGACGGTCCGCCCCGACGGAATCGACGCGTTCTTCGAGCGGCTCGATGAGGCGGTCCGACCGCTCGACCTCCATCCCGGTGGCGTGCCGGGACTGGCGAAGGATCTCGCGGGCGATCCTGCGAAAATCCGGCGAGCGCTCGCCGCGATCGAGTTCGAGCCGTACCTGGGAGTCCTGAAGGGTGCCGAGGGGACGCTCGTGACGGGCGGAGGGAACTCGTTTGATCAGGCGCTCCTGGCGGGAGCCCTCATGGCTCCGTTTGCGAAGATCCGGTTCACCCTGGGCGTGGCGCCCTTGGGGATGGTCCGCGAACGCTTCATGGCGCCCGCCGTCCACGCGGCCCCGCCGGTCGGGGCTCCGAACGCCGAGGTGGACTGGAAGCGCGTCCGGGAACTCAAGGATGCCGTCTGGTTACGGATCGACGCGAACGTCGAGCGGCTTTCGAAACTGCTCGAGGCCAAGGGCGTCCGGTTGGAATCCCCGGCGCCGGTGTTCGAGACGGCCTGGTGCGGCGTGGAATTCGAGAAGGACGGGACGTGGGCGGCGCTGCTGGAGGCTCCGGCCGAGCCCCGCGAACGGGTGGATGTCATTCCCGAACGGTGGGTCCACAAGATCGAGGTTTTTGCGCGCCTGGAGCATTCCGAAGGCCCTAAGTCGAAATCGGAGGAGATTCTCCGGGTGGGCTACCGGACGCAGGATCTGTTCGGCCGTCCGCTCGTCTTCCGGATCGTCCCCGCCCCGGGGGAACCGGGGCTCGGGAAGGCGCTCGTGGGGAAGGACCGGGTCCAGCTCAACCCCCTCCTGGGCCTGCGCGAGCCCAAGAGGTATGTGCCTGCCGTCGAGCTTGGGCGCACCGGCCAGTACGGTCGGGCCTTCGACCTGGAGGGCCGGCTCTATTCGATCCATGCCGCCAAGGGATTCGCCGTCGAAGGGTTCAGCGCGGCCGGCGACCGGGTGTCCGGGATGCTCGCCGGCAATCGGGGGGCGCCGCCCGCTCCACCCACGGGATTCTGGTGGGGGGTGAAACGGATCGCCCCCGGCCAGCCGGAGGAGACGTGGGAACGGGAAATCGTCGACTTGATCGGCTTTGGAAAGCCCCGGCCCAGGGTGGAGAAACTCGACGAGGCCCAGAGGGACCGGTTGCTTCTGGGCTTCTTCGGGGAGCATGACGTGCATCTGGATTTCGGTGACCTCGGCCTCGCGGCGGGGGTGGTCCGGGTCCGACGCGCGATGGATCCCGTCCGCGCGTTCTTTCGCGAGGTCCGCGCCTGGAAGGAGGGGCGGCAGACCCTGGAAGGCGCGCTTCGCGCGTTCGAAATTGACGAGCAGGTCTTCACGGCGTTCGAGGTCATGCGGACGACCTTCCGCCGCGAGCTCGACGCCCGTTTCCGGAGCCGGTCCTTCGCACCCGCGGCGGGCCTCGTGGTCGTCCACACCGGGTTCGTCCCCGCCTCGGAGGGCCGGGTCCGGCTCCGCGAGACTTTCGACATCCTGGACCTTCCGCGATCGATCGAGGGGACGGAGGGCGCGAAATTCCGCCTCGCGCTCGGGGTCCTCGACACCGAGCTTGAGCTCGAGACCTGCGATTGCACCCCGCCCATCGTCAACACGGCATCGCTCATCCGGCGGTCTAACGCGGAACTGCGCTGCCTGACGAAGCCCCAGGAGGCCGACGGGCTGCCGTTCAAGGAAACCGCACGGGAGCGGGTGAGGGCGGATCTCCGGTCCGGTCACGCCGTCCTCGTTCCGGAGGCCGAAATCGACGGGGAGGCCACCTGGTGGCGCGTGGACCCCCGGTCGGGGAAGACGCTCGGCATCGGGGAGACGGGCTGCGGGCAGACGACCGTCGAATACTGGCTCGAGGTGTACGATCGCATCCGGGAGACCTATGCGATCGGCAAGGTGCTCTACTGTTACCTGATGGCGATCTGGTCGAATCCGATCACCCCGAACGCGCTGACCGGGGAGGCGCCCGATTTCGGCGTCATCAAGGGCATCCTGAAATGCATTCCGATCTGCAAGGGGCTGAAGAAGGTGATCAATTTCCCCCAGGACCAGGACCCATTCGCCCGGTTCGGGATGAGCCTGGAGGCGAAGTTGAACTATGACGCCAACAATCTCTGCGGGGACGCCGAAAAATGGCTGGGCGAGCACGTCTTGTCCCCCAAATAGAATGAAAGACCGCCACCCTCACCGGCGATTCCGGGTGGTATGGGAGAGCGCTTGACTCGCCGGGGAGGGTCCGTAAGATGGTGGAACTTCACTTCTGGAGGAAAACATGATTCGCCCGCTCTCGGTGCTGTCGATCGCCCTTATCCTTTCAGGCTGCGGCTCCACCACGAAGGACACCATGGAGCGCGACAAGATGCCGGAGCTGGCGCCCTACCCGGCGCCCCCCGCCGGCGCCAAGAAGGCGCGCGCCGGGGTGATGGATTTCGAGGACAAGTCAGGGGCTCGCGTGGCCGACGCCGCGGGCGAACAGCTGGAGACCCAGGTCGTCTCCTCCGACCGGTTCAACCTCATCGACCGGATGGGGATGAAGAAGCTGGTGCATGAGCAGGGGCTGGAGGGCATCGTCGATCCTTCCGAGCTCGCCAAGCCGGGGAGGATCCGCGGGATCGACTACATGTTCATGGGCGCGGTGACGAACTTCCGCATCATGACGAACACCACGAGCGCCACGGGCGGAGTCTTCGATCATGTCGCCGGACCGATGGGGGTTAAGTACAACGACCGGAAGACCGTCATCACCACCGACGTCGGGGTGGACATCAAGCTCGTCAACACGACGACGGGCGAGATCGTCTCCAAGGAATTCGGCGAGGTGAAAAGGACCATCGAGGCGAGCTCGTGGGGCCTGAAGATCCTCGATATCGGCGGGAACGCTCAGAACAACGTCAAGATCGATCGGGACTCGCAGGGCAAGCTCCTCCGCCTCGCGGTCGACGAAGCGCTCCGCAAGATGCTGCCCCGGATCGACGCGAAGCTGAGTCAGCCCGCGATGTCGGTCTGCCCCAAGTGCAAGACCGAAATCGCGGCGGGGGCCAAGTTCTGCGCCAAGTGCGGCACGTCGACCGAGGCCGCCAAGTGCAGCAAGTGCAGCGCGGAACTGGAGCCGGGCGCCAAGTTCTGCGGTAAGTGCGGCGAAAAAGTCGGCCAGTAGCCCCCTGAGGAGGCTTCCATGAGGCAGGTACTCTTCGCGCTCATCGTCTGCCTCGCGCCCATCGCCGGGACGGGTGTTCCGGCCGGCGCCGCGGAGCAGGCTCAGGATCTCCTGTGCACGAAGTGCAAGGCGAAGCTGAAGCCCGGCGCCACGTTCTGCACCGAATGCGGCACGAAGGTCGCCGAGCTCGAATGCGCCAAGTGCAAGAAGCCCATGCCACCGGGCGCGAAGTTCTGCACCAATTGCGGCCAGAAGGTCGAAGAGGCTCCGGTCCCGAAATCCGGGGAAAGGCCGGCTCCGAAACCCGAAGAAAAATCGACCCCCAAGCCCGAGGAGAAGCCCAACGCCGACGCCGGCAAGCCCGCCCCGAGGGTCGCCGAGCCGGCGGCGAAGCCGGACCGGCCCGTCGGACAGGACTCCGACGCGGACCAGGTCAAGCAGCGGCTGGATGAGGAGCTCAGGAAGTTCGGAACGAGCTCGGAGGAGGTGAACCGGGCGATCGATCGGGGGGCCGCCTATCTCGCCGCGCACTACGCGAAGCGGGATTTCACGGGGGACGAGGATTTCCTGACCGCCTATGCCCTCATTCACACGAACCAGTACTTTTCGAACGGAAAGCTCCGGGAAAAGATCAACGCGTTCCTCCGGAGCGACCTTTGGCTCAAAGGACACCCCGTCGTGTACCATGCGGGACTGCGCGCCCTGGCCCTCGAGGCGACGTGCGATCCGGCATTGCGCGTCCTGACGAGGGAGTGCGCGGAATACCTGGTGGAGTCGCAGGGTGCCCATGGGACGTGGACCTACCAGGCGAAGGTCCCCATCACGCCGGTCGCATCCGCCCAGAAGGCAGGGGACCCCGGGCTGTCGATCTCCGGCGGGGAGCCACTCGACGAGGAGATCAAGGGCGAGCTAGTCGAGCCGAAGGGGACCTGCAAGGACGCGGGCGACGGCGACACGTCCTGCACGCAGTTCGCGATCCTGGGCCTGCACGCGGCCGCCAAGTGTGGATTCACGGTCCCCAAGGCCGTGTGGGAGAGATGCCTAAAGGAGATGGAGGCGCGGCACTGCAAAGACGGCGGATGGCACTATCATGGGGCGGGACCGAAATCCTACGGGAGCATGACCTGCGCGGGCATCTGCACCACCCTCCTTTGCCGGTACTACCTTGGGGAGAAGGACTATCTGGAGCACCCGATGGCGAAGGAGGGCCTGAAGTGGCTGGCGGACAACTTCTCCGTCGCGGAGAACCCCAAGGATAAGCAGTGGTCGATGTACTACATCTACTCCGTCGAGCGGACCGGGGTCTTTGCCGCCACGGAGTCGATTGGCGAGCATCGATGGTACGGGATGGGCGCCAAGCACCTGGTCGGCACCCAGGGGAAGGACGGAAGCTGGACGGGAACCTACGAGAATCAGGAGCAGGGCACGGCGTTCGCGCTCCTCTTCCTGACACGGGCCACCTCCCCCGTCAGGGCGATCCGGCGGGGGGGGAGCGGCTGGCTCGAGACGCACGCCCTCAACGATACGACCAACATCATGTTCATCGTCGACGCGTCGGGCTCGATGCGGGATGAGATGGACGGGAAAGAGAAGTTCCAGATCGTGAAGGACGTGGTCGTGAGCATCGTCAAGAAGCTGCCCGAAGGGGCGCACGTGGGGCTCCGCGTCTACGGCCACCGGCGGACGGCGCTCGACCAGGATGCGGACCTGGATACCGAGCTTCTCGTCCCCGTGGGACCCCTGAACCCGGCCACGTTCATCGCCCGGGTGCAGTCGCTCAGGTGCAAGGGCATGACCCCGCTCACGCTCAGCCTGAACGAGACCATCAAGGACATCTCGGGCGTGAACCCGGACCTCGACCTCGTGACGATCCTCCTCACCGACGGCGGCGAGACCACCCGCGGCGCCAAACCCCCCCAGGCGGCGGCTCGACTCGCGGGGGCCCGGAAGGGGATGAAAGTCCACGTGGTCGGCTTCGACATCAACGAGGACGACTGGCGCGAACAGCTCGAGAAGACGGCGGAGGCGGGGAACGGGAGCTACTTCCACGCCCGGAAGGCCGCCGACCTCCTGTATGCGCTCCAGCTCGCCGCGGTCGGCGCCGCCCAGTACACCCTTCTGAACAATGAGGGCAAGGAGGTCTTCAAGGGCAACTTCGGAGACCGACACGAGCTCCCCGAGGGGAAATACACCCTGGTCCTCACCCTTGAAGGGAAGAAGGCGGAGAAGACGGTCTGGATCAACACCGGCGTCGTCTCGCATGCCACGCTCAGCCTCGGACGGATTCTGAAGAAGTGACCGGGGTCATGCGATTCGCACCCCTGGCCCTCATCCTCGCGGCCGGACTCGCGCCGGGTCCCAGGCAGGGCGACGCCGCCAGCGAGCGCCTGCTCCAGGTGCTGGAACGCCGGTACCGCGAGGCGGGGGATCCCTCCGATCCCCGGGCCGCCGCGGGCCGGCTGGGCTTTGATCGGGCGAGGATCGTCGAGTTCGTCCGGAGCGAGATCGCCTGGGAACCCTATCCGGGAGTGCTCCGGGATGCCGCCGGGACGCTCCTCGTCCGCGGGGGAAACTCGATCGACCGCTCCCTCCTCCTGCAGGCCATGCTCGAAGCGGGCGGTGAGAAGACCCGGCTCATGAGGACCGATCTGGCCGAGGCCGACGGCGCAAAATTCCTTGAAGCCTTCCGGGGCAGGGATCCTAAGGCGCGGTTCTCCAGACTCCAGAGTGATCCCCGCGCGCTCGCGCGCGAGATCGGGGTTGACGAGGCCGCCCTCGAGGGCATGGTCGCGGAGCGGCGCCGAGGAGACGACCTGTTCCTCGACGAAATCGTGGAAGCGGCCAGCGCCGAGAGCGCGAGGCTTACCCCGCTTGTCGGGGCGGTTGCCTCGCGCGCCGGCGTCGTACCCCGGGAACACGTCTTTGTCCAGGTGTTCGACCTGACCCGCCGAGACTGGATGGACCTCGAGGCCTCGCCCGTCGAGGTCCCCCGGAAGGGGGCGAGGCCCGTGTCTCCCCCGGAACTCGCCGGCCAGCGCCGGACCGTCACGATCCGGCTCCTCCTCAACCGGAAGAGCGGCGAGAGGATCGAGCCGGTCACGCTTCTGAACGTCCCGGCCGACCTGTCCGCGGTTTCCTGGAAGGCGGTCGATTTCCTCGTGCAGCCGCTTCCGGGACAGCTTCCTCCCTTGGCCAAGCTCCGGGGGCTCGACTCGAAGGGGGTCCTCCAGGCGTTCCGGCAGGTGAAGCAGTACCGGCCCGGCCTCATGATCGACGGCCGGTCCTACGGGGGGGTCCCCTTCGACCTCGAGGGACGGACGTACGACGTCGATGCCGGGGGGCGGGTGGGGCCGGCCAAGGCGCTGGCGGGAGGCCTGAACAAGACGTTCGGCGGGGTGCTGGGCGGCGTGGGCGGAGGAGGTCAGGCCCCGCCCGCCTCCACGCTTGAGAGCCTGGTGCTGGAGATCTCGGTCAAGGAGCCGGGCGTCGCGGAGGGGGTCCATCGGAGGACGCTGCTGGCGCCGCCCCGGCCTGGCCTGCGCGAGCTTCCGATCCTGAGATACTCGTTCCTGGTGGATGGCGCGCCCCTGCCCCCGGGCGAATTCGGCCGCCGCGAGGTCGGGATGATGGTGCGAAACGCCGCCGCGCTCCGGAAGCTCCTCCAGGGCCAGCTCGAGGGCGTCCACTTCAACCAGCATGTCGACGTCCCGTCGCTCCTCCTGCGCTTTGGCGACCTCCGTCGTCGCGCCCTGTTGCGTCTTGGAGAGGGGATTCCCTTCATCCAGGACCGCCCCGGCCTGGTCGCGGAGACGAGCCAACTGGTCCTCGACGAGGAGGGCGGCCGCCTCCTGGCCCGACGCGGAATCGACATCCTGGACAATCCGGCCTATTTGGAGCGGGCGGCCGACCGGACGCTCTCCGTGGGGGTGGCCGAGACCGCCCTCGAGTGCCTTTTGGTGGAGCGTCGGTGGCCGGGCGAAGCGCGGCGTTCGGCTTGGACGCTGATCGAGCGGGCCCGGTTGTCGGGCGGTCGGCCCGAGGTCTCCGAACGCGACGGACGCCGCGAAGTCCGGTGGTCCACGGAGGCCGCCTGGAACCTCGATCCGGCCTCCGGTTCGTGCGTGGGCCGTGTCCCCTCGGGAGCCGGACAGGGGTTGATCGAAGCGGCCTGGGAGAATGCGAGCGCGGTCTGCACGTATTCCGACGTCATCGGATTCGCGGCGGCCATGGGTTCCGCGGGAGGTCTCACCTCAAAAGAGGTGAACGATGCGGCCTCGCTCTTTGGAAAGGCGTGCGGCGTCGTGGGGGGAACCTGGCCCAGGGACGCCGTCAACGACAAGATCAGCGAGATCACCCAGGGCCTTTGGACGGGCGCGATCAACGCCCTGGCGGGGATGTAGGACATGATGGCCGCGCTCCTCTTCCTGACGGTCCTCGCCCAGAGCGGACCGGTGATCATCCGCACGGCCGAGTCTCCCGCCCCGGAGTCCTTTCCGGCGCTCGAAGTGGCGGAGGGGGAGATCGGCGTCGTTCTGGGGGCTCCGTCCGGAATGGCCGAGATCCTCTCGGCGGCGGGATTCTCGGTGGCCCCCTTCACCCGCGGGAAGATCGCGTTCATTTCCGATCCCAAGACGTCGGCGGGCGCCGGGGTGGAAACGGTCGTCTGGGTCGCCGCGATCCCTCGTGAGCAGGCCGCGGCGGTGCTGAGAGAGACGAAGGGGATCGCCCTCTGCATCGTCTCCGGGCGCGGAAGCGCCGACCCCGAGCCGCTCAAGATTGGCGAGGCCTGGATGGTGCAGGCCCCGGGCACGGGGGGGCTCTGGGGCCGCGTCGAGTTCCACGGAACCTCCTGCGCAAACCGGTTCTCAGCCCCGGACGGCAGGCCATCGGTGAAGGCGGCCGCTCTCCGGACGAAGGCGGGGATCCCGCCTGACCCCCTGTCCGCGCTCCGGGAGAGCGCCCGGGCGGTCGCGGTTCCGGAGACTGGCCGAGCGCTCCAGACGGCGAATCGGGCCTGCCGTCTGTCGATCCTCTCGATTTCGGAGCGGACCTCGTACGGCGCGCGCCCGGCCCAGGCCGGGAAGAAACTCCTCGTCCTGGATGCCGAGTTCGAAAACACGATCCCCATGACGCTCATCCAGTCCCATCAGGTTCCCAGTCAGTACAAGATCAGGGAGATGGGCGACCATCTCTACCTGGTGGTGAACGGCAGCCGGGTGTCGCGGCTCCTTCCAGAGGGGTCGCAGCTCCCCGGGCACCTGGTGACGTCGGGATTCGCCCTGGATCGGCTGGGCGCCAGGGCGCGGGGAAATCTGATCTTCGAGATCCCGGCGGAGGGGGTTGAGACGGTCGACCTGAGGTTCTATGACTTCGCCCATGGTCACATGGCGCTCACGCTCCGCGAACGGCCCCGACCCCCGTCGATGCCGCTCCTCCCGCTCCAGGCCAACGAGATTCTGGAGGCGGGCGTGTTCCGCGTGGATCGGCTGGGCGAGTTCGGGGGAAGGAAGGCGCCGGAGGGCATGACGTTTTTCGCGGTAGAGATGCGGGCGCGGAGCATGACGTTCATGGAATCCGATGCGAGCGCGTTCGATCCGAAGGCGAAGCCCGGCGAGAAGCTCCAGGTGGGGACCGTATCCGACTGGAAGGACGCGCGGAAGCATCTCCACATGGTCCTGGACGGAGAATTCGCCTACGGGCCGGCGGAGGGGACGGAGCTCGGAGAGGCGCCCCGCTTCTTGCCCGACCTCCAGACCGGGGGCCGGGCGGTCTTTCTCGTTCCCGGGAAGTCGGCCTCACTCGAGGTCCGTTGCGATTTTCCCAACGCCCGCCTGCCGGACGGGAAGGTGATGCACCCGAAGCCTCTTTCGTTCCTTCTGGAGGGGCTGCGGCCGGTGTCCTCCGCGAAGCCCGCCGTGGCCGAGATCGACGACGAGGTGTTCAAGGTCGCGGTCACGGGGCAGTCGACGTTGCCCCAGTTCGGCGGACACCAGGCGCCGGCCGGATCGGTTTTCCTGGTGCTGGACGTGACGATCCAGGGGGCCGGACTGGCCGGTGAGATGTTTCAGACCGTCGACCAGATCCACTACGTCACGGAGAAGGGCGCGCAACTCCCGATGCACGAGGCGGCATTCCGGGGGCCCCGGGCCCCGGGTAGGCTCCTCCTTTGCCCGACGGGCGAGCGGCGCAGCTTCCAGGCGGTCTTTGCGATCCCGGTGGCGGACCGGAAGCCGAGGCTGGCGTATCGGGGCGTCTCGAAGGCCGTCACTGTGGAGCTTCGGCCGCTCGATTCCGCTCCGGCGGCGCGGGCCTGCCCCAAGTGCAAAAGGGAGGCAGGCGCGGACGAGAAGTTCTGCGCGGACTGCGGCACGAAGATCGACAAGTAGTCCGCGGACCGCGATATCCCCCATAGAGTCGTTGGTTTCGAGGAGGCCGCCATGGGCTTCAGAATCGCGCTTTCCAGCCTTACCGCAATCCTGGTCCTCGACTCGACCGCCGGAAGCCAGGAATCGTCCCAACGGGACCGGCTCCGGGAGGCGAATCGCCGGGTGCTCGAGGCGGTCGAGAAGGAGCTTGCGAAGCCGGAGTCCAGGCCCGCGGACATCAACGCCCGAGCGGAACTCCTGGGGCGTGATCCGGCGCGAATCGTCGCCTTCGTCCAGAAGGAGATCCGCTTCGAGCCGTATCCGGGTCTCCAACGCGGTCCTGCCGGTGTCCTCATCGCGGGCTCGGGGAACGCGCTCGACAAGTCCTTCCTTCTGATGGAGCTTCTCAAGGCTGCCGGTGGGGAGGCGCGGATGGTCAAGGGGAGTCTTCCCGACGAGCGATGCCTTGAACTGGTCAGGTCCTGGCTCGATGCCGTCAATGCCCGTCCGGCGGACCGCTGGAAGGGGCCCTTCGGCCTGGGCGGGCTCGACCGGAAGCGAGTCGAGGGAAGCTGCCGGGAAGCTGGAGTCGCGGCGGAGGAGGTCATCCGGATGCTCCGGGCCAGGGAGAAGGCGGAAGACGCG
>Ga0222749_10000660_pt1 | contig 20146 bp, 19 predicted proteins | sample IncBWH2Mmetat_FD_197234 | JGI IMG/M metagenome (GOLD analysis project Ga0222749, IMG submission 197234) | Metatranscriptome of lab incubated forest soil microbial communities from Barre Woods Harvard Forest LTER site, Petersham... | ecosystem: Environmental > Terrestrial > Soil > Temperate... | reverse complement strand
GGGCGTCGGCGGGAGGCCGGTCAGGTCCAGGCTGAGTCGCCGGAGGATCGTCTCGCGACCGGCCTCGGCCGAGGGCGCCAGTCCCTCGCGCTCGAGGCGGGCCCGGATGAAGGCGTCGACCGGCGTCCGGACAGACTCCTTCCCCTTCACGGCCGGCAGGGCGGGCCGCTCCGGCGGAACGAACGCCCAGTGGTCCGACCAGCGCGCGCCCCCCTCGATCCACCGGCGCACGAGCGCCAGCTGTTTATCGGTCAGCTTCTTCCCCGATTTCGCCGGGGGCATGTGGTCGTCGGGGTCCTTCGTCGTGAGCCGGCGGTAGAGGTCGCTCTCGGCGGGCTTTCCGGGGACGATTGGCGAGTGACCCTCCCTTTGTTTGTAGAGGTCTCCGCGGACGTCGAGGCGCAAATCGCCCTTCCGCCGCTTGTCGTCGGGTCCGTGGCAGAGGAAGCAGTTGTCCGAGAGGATGGGGCGGATGTCGCGGCGAAAGTCGACCGTGTCGTCCGCCTGGACCAGGAGGAGGATCAGGGCACCGAGCATTCGGAGGTCTCCGGGGTGAAAAGAGGGATTCTAGGACAATTGCCCCTCGCGGGGAACACCGGTAGGCAAATCGTCGACCCGGCCGCCTAGGCACCGGCGGGCTTGGAGTCGGACTCGCCTTCCCCCTCGATATTGCTGATAAACCCGCCGGGCTCGTCCGGGGACTTCGTGAGCCTGAGCGCCTCGCTCACCACCTTCGTCAACTGCTGCTTTGAGAAGGGCTTGGCCAGGAAGCCGTACAATCCGTAGAAGAAATCCTTGGGCGTGTGGAGGATGATCGCCTTGGCCGTCAGCATGATGACGGGAATGTCCCTCGTCTTCTCATCCTTCTTGATGGCATCGCAGACGGTGTACCCGTCCATCCCGGGCATCATGATGTCCAGGAGGATGAGGTCGATCCCGCCCTCCTTGGCGATCCTGATCCCCTCGAGCGGATCGGGAACGGCTTTCACCGTGTAGCCCTCCTGCTCCAGGAAGTACTTGATGATGTCGAGGATTTTCTTCGAGTCGTCGATCGCCAGGATCGTGTGGTGTGTCGTCATGTCGCGCTATTCCGATCTACGTTGCAGGACCCAGGCCAAGATCACCGCCAGAAGCGCGAGCGCGGCGGCCCAGCCTCCCAGCCCGCGACGCGCGAATTCGCGCCCCTCGGGAGCCTGTGGGTCCCAGTCCAGCACCCGCGTCAGGCCCGCCGTGTCCGACTCCTCCTCGTCGAGCAGATCCGCCTCCACGCGCCGATCGCCCTCCGGCGTCCGGACGACATACTCCCCCTGAGTGTACGCCAGGAACCGCCCCTCGGGGGAGAGGCTGTAGAGCGCGCCCGGAGGGGCCCGGATGATTTCGGAGGCCCGGGAGGGCAGGTCGTAGGGCCGCCCGGTCCGGACCACGGCGAAGGCGCTCGCGCCCCTCGAGGCAAAGTCTACCACGTTTTTCCAGAAGATGGGGAACGAGGGCGTCGACGCCCACCCTCGGGGGGCCAGGTCGATCGAGAGGTGCAGAACCCCCCCGGCGAGCGCCGCCACGGTCCTTCCGTCCGCGACCAGGATCGGCTCGCCCTGTTTGAACTCGCGCGGGAGCTCCCCTACCCCGCCCTGCCCCAGCTCCGCAGGACGAAGCCCCGCCGCGAGGGGATGGGTCATGGGACCCCACGCCCGGGGCAGGAAGCGTCCCTCCGGAGAATGGAGCCAGACGGAGAACGGAGCCTTGGAGGGCGGCCGGTCGACCGCCACGCTCAACCTCGCCTCCCCTCCCCCCGGCCGTACGACGACCCCCGGCACGGCGCCGAGCGCGCGGACCAAGAGGGGCATCTCGCCGTCGAACGCCGCGACCATCCGCGCCGATCCCAGACGCACCGCGCGGACGGAATCGTCGAGCGGAAACCCGTCGCCCCCGTCGAGCGTCACGCTCACCTCGTCGGCTCTGCTGAAGTCCTCCCTGCGGGACCATCCCCTCCCGGCCCCCAGGAGGATCGTTTCCTCGACCACGCGGCCCGCCCACGCGACCCGGATCACCGCCTTCCGCGTCGCCCCGTGGTGGGCGAGGCGGACGAAGACCTCCTCGTCGGTCACCGCCAGCTCCGTGATTCCCGCGTTTCCGCCGGCGGCCCCCAGGAGCACCGTGTGCGCCCCGCCCAATGGGCGGTCGGTGAAGACGATCACGTGTTCCGCCCCCTGCCGCGCCGCCGCCAGAAGCGGCTCGAGGTCCACGTGGGCGTCGATCCCCCGGACCTCGTCGATCGACGAGAGCGCCTGGGGCGCGGGGATGGAGGCGAAGATGCGCTTCTCGTCACCTGCGAGAGCGCCGTTCCAAAGCCGCCGGGCCTCCTCCTTCATCCTCTCGATCCGCCCTCCCTCCCGCATCCGGGCGGAGGTGTCGAAGACGAGGGCGATCTTTCTGGCCTTGGGCCTCGAGGTCGTGACGAACGGTCCCGCGAGCGCGGCGATGGACGCGGCGATCGCGAGCGCCTGGAGAAGAAGCTCGAGGCGCCACTTCGGGCGCCGGAGCGCGCGAACCGGGGGATTGCGTTCCGGGATCCTCTTCCACAGAAGCACGCTCGGGACCACCGTTCGTGCCGCCGCCTGGCGCCACAGGCTGAAGATGACCAAGAGCGCCAGCGACGAGAGCGCCCAAAAGGCCCCCGGATTCTCGAAGCTCAATCGAGCACCCCCGCCTCGCGGAGATAGACCTGCACCACCTCCTCCACGGGCGTTCCGCTTGAGCAACGAAGGTAGTTGACGTCGCGGTCGAAGCACCAGCGCTTCCAATCCGCGACGTGGGCGGCCAGGAGCTTCCGGTACTCCGCGCGCTCCTCGTCTCCCACAAACCGGACGCAGTTCTCCCCGCTCTCGGAGTCGACCAGCCGGAGCTTGCCTTCGAACGACGGCTCCACCTCCTCCGGCGAGAGGACGTGGATGACCGCGGTCTCGCAGTGAAGACGGGAGAGCGAAGGGCGGAGCGACTCGTCCCAGAGGTCGCTCACGACGATCGCGAGCCCGCGGCCAATCGTGGGAAGCGCAAAGGGGGTGCCGACCTGGAGGTCTTCGATCGCGCGAAGCGGGATCGAATTTCCTTCCTGGTTTGCCACGAGCGCCAGGACCGCACCCAAGAGGCGCGCGAAATCGAATTTCGGCGCCATCGAGCGCGACGTGTCCACGAAGAGTCGGACGGGGAGCGCCTCCTCGCGCGCGAACTCCTTGACGTAGAGCTGACCCAGTCGGCCGTAAAGGTTCCAGTCGATGGACCGGAACTCGTCCCCCTGGGAGTAGGACCGGTGGGAGATGAACCCGGAGGATCCCCCGCGGCGCTTGGTCTGTCGTTCGCCCTCCCGGCGCCCCGCGATCGAGCGTCGGACGGCAAACCGGAGCGCTTCGAGCTTCCGGAGGAATACCTCGTCAAACAGCATTCGCGCTCCCCGACAATTCCGGGATTCCAGAGGTCAGACCCCGGAGGGGGAAGGCACCCCTTCAGGGGACATCGCTCTCGCCCTAGATATATCGGCCTCGATCTGCCGTTTGAGGGCATCCACTCCGTCGAAGCGCTGCTCGTCGCGCAGCCGGCCGAGGAAGCGGACTTCGAGAACCCGCCCGTAGAGGTCGCCGCCTCCATATTCCAGGAGGTGGGCCTCGATGGTCTCCGGCCCCTTGGCATGGAACGTCGGCCGGGTCCCGATGTTGACGACCGCACGGTAGGTCCGGTCGGCCAGGGGGACTTCCGCGGCATAGACGCCCGGCGGCGGCCGCACCGTGTGGTGAAGCTCAAGGTTGGCCGTGGGGAACCCAAGCGCGGCGCCCCGGCGGTCGCCCCGCACCACGGTCCCGATCACCGAGGGCGGACGGCCCAGTAGGAACCTCGCATCCCCGAGCCGGCCCTCGAAGATCGCTTCCCGAATCAGCGAACTCGATACAGGCTTCCCCCCGAAGAGCTCGGGCTCGCAGTGGCGCACCTCGAGGCCCAGGTCGCGCCCCAGCCGGTCCAAGGAAGCGGCATCGCCGGTGCGGTCATGGCCAAACCGGGAATCGTGCCCGAGGACCACGCCGGACGCTCCCATCCCTCCCGCCACGATCTCCCGCACGAACCGCTCGGCGGGGATCTTTGAGAACTCCAGGGTGAAGTTGAGGACCAGACAGAAGTCCAAGCCCTGCTCGCCCATCCTTCGGAACCGCTCGGCGAGGGGCAGAAGGAGGGGGACGGGTTTCCCGAATATCACCTCCGCCGGGTGGCGGTCAAACGTGATCGCGACCGCGGAGACGCCCTTTCCGCGGGCCCACGAAAGGACGTTCTCCAAAACCTTGTGGTGTCCGCGGTGGACCCCGTCAAAAACACCCCACGTCACGATGGGCCTGCACAGTCGGGGATCGGGAAGGGCCTCCAGCCCGGACAGGATCTGCATGATCGGTCCTATGTCCTAGGTCCCGCGTCCCAGGTCCCGGGGCACGGAGACGATCCCGTCCTTCGGGCTCCGGGCTCGATGGACTCTCGGGGGTTTTCAGAACGAACTAGAGCCCGTCCTTCGGAGGACGCGGCCGTGAGCGCCGACGGGGGGGCTGGTCCTTCTCGTAGTCCTCCTCCATCTCCTTCAGGTAGGAGGCCCACTGCTTGCGGTCGGCGGGGGTCATCTTGTCGAGAATGAGGATCCCGTCCAGGTGGTCGATCTCGTGCTGAAACAGCTTGGCCTCGAGGCCCTCGGCAACCCTCTGGGTCTTCTTGCCCTCCAGGTCCTCATAGCGGACCTCGACCTGGTCGGCCCGGATGATCGTGGCGTAGAGGCCGGGGAGGGAAAGACAGCCCTCTTCTTCGCGCCGTTCGCCCAGCCGCTCGACGACCTCGGGATTGATGAAGACCTGCTCCCCCTCCTTCTTCTCGGGGTCGCCCGCCAGGTTGGCGACGATGATCCGCTGATTGAGCGCAACCTGGGGCCCCGCCAGGCCGATGCCGCGGGCTTTGTACATGATCTCGAACATCTGCGAAAGGGCGGCCTTGAGATCCGCTCCCGCCCTGGGGACCGGGTCGGCGATGCGGCGGAGCCGCGGATCCGGATAATATACGAGTTTCAGATCAGTCATCGGACTTCCATTATACTATCGACGCGCACCCAGACAACCCTCTTCCCGGCGCTAATAAATTGACAAGCCCCGCGGCCGGCTATACCATCAATTTCAGCGGGACCGGGCGAAGGGCGGAGCAACATGCCGGATACAGCACAGCTTCACAAGCGGGCCGAGGAGTCCTTCAACAAGCGCCAATACGACTACGCCCGGGACCTCTACCTGCAGGTCCTCCTCCTGGACCCCGACGACGCGCGCGCCCGCATGGCCCTCAAGGCGACCCTGATGAAGAAATTCCAGGAGGGGGGGGCCACGGGGAAGATCACCCTGATGGGGAAAAAGGCGCAGCTCGAGGTCCAGCTCAAGGCCACCAAGGACGTCGCCAAGAAGATCGAGATCTGCCAGACCTTCCTCTCCATCGACCCCAACAACTCGAAAGTGCGGACGATCCTGGCCGAGTCTCTCCTCGCCCTGGGCCACTCCAACGGGGCCGCCGCGGAGGCGGAAATGGCGGTCAAGGACGACGGCACCAACGTCAGCGCCGCCAAGACCCTGGTCAGCGCCTACATCAACGTGAACAAGCTCAAGGAGGCGGAGCAGATCCTCCTCCGGATCCAGTCGCTCGTCAAGGAGGACCGCGACCTCGAGAAGTTCCAGCGGGACCTGGCCGCCCGCCAGACCATGAAGGCGGGGTTTGAGGGTGGCGAGGGCCAGGCGGCGGACTACCGCAACGCGATGAAGGACGCGAGCAAGGCCGGGGACCTCGAGCAGGACAAGCGCCTGATCCAGACCGACGCCGCCTTCGTCAAGAAGATCGACGAGCTCAAGGCCGAGCTGGCCACCTCTCCCACGGACGCCCGCATCCCCAAGCGGATCGGCGACCTCTACTTCGAGATCAAGAAGGACTACCCCTCGGCGCGCGATTGGTACAGGAAGGCCTCGCAGCTCGCGCCCCAGGACTCGGTCCTCCGGGACAAGGTCGACGACTGCGCGCTGCGCATCTTCGACGTCCAGGTCGAGACCGCCCGGAAAGCGGCGGACCCGAAGCTCAAGGAGATCCAGCTCAACCACCTCAAGTTCATGATCCAGAGCTACGAACGCCGCGTCCAGGACCGCCCGACGGACATGGGCCTCCGGTACGAGCTCGGGAAGTCATACTACATCGGCACCCTGATCGACAAGGCGATCGGGGAATTCCAGCAGTCGGTGAAGGATCCCAAGAAGAAGGCGGATTCGCAGTTCTTCCTGGGCAAGGCCTTCCAGAAGAAGAAAATGTACGACATGGCCGACAAGCAGTACTCCATGGCGGTGGAGGGAGTGCTCTCCCAGGACCGGCGGCTGGAGATCCTCTACAACCGCGCCGTCTGCAACAAGGAGGCCGGGAAGAAGGACCATGCCATCGCTCTCGGCAAGGAGATCATGGAGATCGACATCAGCTACAAGGACATCTCGGCGCTGGTCGACGAGTGGAGCAAGTAGGACCCGGATCCTCCGGGGCACCCTCGCTTCGGGCGCCTCCCCGGCCTCCGGAATTTTCGCTTGACTGGCACCCCCCCTTTGGCTATCTTCCCGTCTCGATTTTGAGGAGGACCGGGTGGCTCATACCATCAGCGCGCTTCGCCAGTGGAAGCAGAGCGAAACGCGCCGCGAGCGGAATCATGCCGTCAAGGCAGAGCTCCGCACCCAAATGAAGAAGGTCCTCCAGGCCGTCGCGAAGAAGGACGCGACGGAGTCCAAGGCCGCCCTCTCCGAGGCCTACAAGCTCCTCGACCGAGCGGTGGTGAAGGGCGTGATCCACCGGAACAACGCCTCGCGCCGGAAGGCCCGCCTGGCCGCCCGGGTGAACGCGGTCGGCTCCGCCCCTGCGAAGTAGGGTCACGGCCTCTTCGCGCGCTCTTCCAGGAACGCCCCCGCGATCCGCCTCGTCTCGGCGTCCGTCGTTCCCGGCCCGGCCAGATCGCGGAGGAACCCGTCGATCTCGGGGTTCCGCGAACGGCAGAGCGAACGGATCGCGTTGTGGCGCACGGCCGGAGCGGGGTCCCCGAGCGCCCTCCACTTGAGCTCGTCGCGGACTCCGGGCTCCTCGGCGAACCCGCCCAGCCCGAGCGCGGCGTGGCTCCGAAGGTCCAGCGGCTGGTCCAGCGCAAGCGCCTCGCGCAGGAGCGGGATCCCCCCGACATTTCCGTTCTCGCCGAGGGCGCGGCAGAGGTGATATCGCCCCGGGAAGGGCGAAGGATCCATCCACGCCGCCTTCAGGGCCTCGAACGTCGGCGGGTCGCGGTACTTCATCAGAGGCTCCAGGGCGGCGATCCGGACGGCGGGAACTTCCGCGGGGTCGACCACGATCGAGGCGAGGAATTTCCGGGTCTCGTCGTCCCGGTGCCGCGCCACGATGTTGAGGAGATCGACCCGGAGTGATTCGCTCTCCCCGCGGCCCAGCGCAAGCTCCTCGAGGTAGGAGAGGAGCTCCGGGGAGGCGGCCCTGAGGCGGTCGAGGAGGTCGGCGCATTCGGGGTCCCCTACCCCGCCCATCGGCACGGGGCGCTGGGTGCGGATCTTCCGGAGACGGTCGACCTCCTCCAGGGCCCGGCGGACCAGGGGGTCGGAGGGGGGGAGGAGCCGGGCGTGAGCGGCCCCTCGGGGGGGGCGGGGCGCCGGAGACCGGCTCCCGAGGTAGATCGCTCCGCCCAGGACGAGGAGGCCGGCCGCGAGGGAGGGCACGAGGGCGGATCGCCTCATGCGCGGATGATAACAAAATCTCCCCTCCGCAGTTCCCCTCCCGGCCCGTGTGGGCGTCAAGGGGAACTGCAGATGAGGACTAAGGAGGGAATAGGGGATTGGCAGTGGAAAAGGAGATTTCGGTCCCGGTCGCACGCAGGCGTTCGTCGCGGTTCTGGGTTCTCATGGCTCTATCTCCAAGAGTAGCAATACCCGTGCCACACGAGCCCCGCACCCCCGCGCAAACCCCTGGTTCCCAGGCCGTTCCACCAGAGGATGAATATAAAATGGGCCTAACCCATTTAGTATTCTCACTTTGCGAATTGGGCGACAAGGATTTGCAGCCCTCGAGGCGCAGGACTATAGTGGCGGGATGGACGAGAGGCCCGGCCCCGTTCCCGGAAGGGGCGCCGCCCACAATCCGAAGAACCGCTTTTACACCCGTTCCTTCGAGGCCGACCCCGAGGCCGTCGACCCCGAGGAGCCGCTTCCCCGGACCGAATTCATCCGGGACGCGTCCCGCTCCATCATCGCCCGGAACGACAGCCCCGACATCGGCTTTGAGGCGAGCGTCAACCCGTATCGAGGATGCGAGCATGGCTGCTCGTACTGCTACTCCCGCCCCTTCCACGAATACCTCGGTTTCTCGGCGGGGCTCGACTTCGAAACGAAGATTCTGGTCAAGGAGGACGCGCCGGAGCTTCTCCGCAAGGAGCTCTCCTCCCCCCGATGGCTCCCCAAGACGCTCGCCCTAAGCGGGGTGACCGACGCCTACCAGCCCGTCGAGCGGAGGCTAGGCCTGACCCGGAGGATCCTGGAGGTGCTGGCCGAGTTCCGGAACCCCGTCTGGATCGTGACCAAGAACCACCTGGTGACCCGGGACACGGACCTCCTCACGTCGCTCGCCGCCCACCGTGCCGCGGCCGTCACCGTCTCGATCACCACGCTCGACACCGTGCTCGCCCGCACGATGGAACCCAGGACGTCGACCCCGAAACGGCGGATGGAAGCCATCGCTCGCCTGGCAGGGGCCGGGATCCCCGTCGGGGTGAACGTCGCCCCCGTCATCCCCGGGCTGACCGACCATGAGATGCCCGCGATCCTCAAGGCCGCGGCGGGGGCGGGCGCAACCTTCGCCGGCCACGCGATGATCCGGCTCCCCTACGCGGTGAAAGATCTGTTCGAGACATGGCTCTCGCAGCACGTCCCCGAACGCAAGGACAAGGTCCTCCACCGGATCCGCGAGGTTCGGGGCGGCGCGCTTAACGATCCGAAGTTCGGGTCCCGTATGAGCGGCCACGGGGCCTACGCGGACCAGGTCCACTCGCTCTTCCGCCTGGGCTGCCGGAAGGCCCGCCTCTCCCAGGAGCCTCCGGAGCTCTCGGCGGCCGGCTTCCGCCCCCCGCCCGGCCCGCAGCTCACGCTCTTCGACTAATTCCGTACCGCTTGAGCTTCCGATAGAGCGTGCTCCGGTCGATCCCGAGGATCAGCGCGACCTTGGCCGTGTCACTTCGGTGCTCCTTCATCAGCGCGCGAATCGCGTCGGTTTCCATCCCCTCGATCGACTTTCCCGGGTCGAGCCTCGCGGACCCCATGACCGCCGGCGGCAGGTCCTCGCCCTCGATCCGCTTCCCGCGGGCCATGGCGCTGGCGTGTTCGAGGGCATGCTCCAGCTCGCGGACGTTCCCGGGCCAGTCATATCGCTGGAGCGCGCGGACCGCCTCGGGGGCGAGATCCAGGCCACGCCCGCCCTGTCCCAGGAAATGGGCCGCCAGGATCGGAATGTCATCCTTCCGCTCCCGGAGAGGCGGGACCCGGATCGCGATCACATTCAGGCGGTAGAAGAGGTCGCGGCGGAAGCGGCCGTCGGCGACCATCGCCTCCAGGGGCCGGTTGGACGCGGCAAGGATCCGGACATCGACTTTCCGGTGATCGGTGGCCCCCACCGGCCGGATCTCCTTCTCCTCGATCGCCCGGAGGAGCGTGGGCTGGATCTCCAGCGGGATTTCTCCCACCTCATCGAGGAACAACGTGCCGCCCTCGGCGACCTCGAAGAGCCCGGCCTTCCGCTCGACCGCCCCGGTGAAGGCGCCCTTCTCGTGCCCGAAGAGCTCGCTCTCGAGAAGGCTGGCGTGGATCGCCCCGCAGTCGATCGGAACGAACGGCCGGTCGCAGCGCTCGCCGTCGTAGTGGATGGCGCGGGCGATCAGCTCCTTCCCCGTGCCGCTCTCGCCCAGGATGAGAACGTTGCAGCCCTGGCGGCGGACCCGGTCGATCAGCTCGTGACAGCGGTCCATCGCGGGGGCGAGCCCGAGAAGATTCCGCGCTCGGTAGCGCTCCTGGAGCTCCTGCCGGAGACGCTCGTTCTCGCGGCGGAGTCCGGCGACGCGGCGGAGGCGTTCGAGGATCAGGGTCACCTGTTCGAGCTTGAAGGGCTTGGGCAGGAAGTCCGAGGCGCCGAGTTTCATCGCGTGCACCGCCGACTCGATGGTACCGTGCGCGGTGACCATCACGATCTCGATCGCGGGTCGGTCGCGCCGGACGAGCTCCAGAAACATCATCCCCCCGATGCCGGGCATCTGGAGATCGACGAAGGCGATGTCGAAGGAGCGGAGCTTGAGGATTTCAAGAGCCTCCTCCGCCCGTTCGGCCTCCTGGACTTCGATGCCTTCGCGGTCGGCGATCAGGGCGCTGAAGATCTTTCGAATGGCCGGATCGTCGTCGACGATCAGGAGGGACAGCCGGGGGTCGCCCACACCTGCTTTATACCACCCCCGGTTCGAACCGTGCAAACCGGACGAGGCTCCTTGGCCCCCCTCCGTCCGGCGGGGTCATCCCCCGGAGGTTAGGGCGCGAGCTTCTTCGCGACCGGGTCCTTTTCGGCAAGCTTTTTCAGCGGGCCCGCGTCGCCCATCACCGAAAGGGCGTAGGCCGCCGCCAGCGCACCGTCTCCGGTGATCTTCCCCAGCGTCGACGTGATCCGCACGCGTTCCTTGTCGCTCTGGAAGTGATCGGAGAGGTCGATCTTGCCGAAGGGAGCCCGGTCCGCCGCGGTCCGGATCGCCTTGTCCGCGTTCTTGGCGTCCCCGGTGACGATCAGACCGACCGCAAAATAGGCTTGCGCGGAGGGGCTGGAGGTGTCCGCCACGACGGCCGAACGAAACTCATCGACCGCCCCCTTGTAGTCCCCCGCCTTGAACCGGAGGCGTCCAACCTCGATTTCCTTGGAGGAGGCGAATTCGGGCATGCGGTTGACCCCTGCCCCGCCGGGAGAGGGACCCGGCCAATACTCACCGACGGGCGGTCTCCCGTACGGGGACCGATACGCCGCGCCGCCGTAGAGGCCCGGAAGACCGCCGTAGGAATAGGCCCCGAACCCGGAATAAAAGGTGCCATCGGGCGGGTACATGGGATACGGAGCGGTCATGGGCATCCCGTTCACCGGCACCCCAAGCCCTGCCTGGTACGAGGAGAAGTTACCCCCCGGGAAGCCGGATCCCACGAATCCGCCAAATCCGCCGAACCCGCCGAACCCGCCGAATCCGCCACAGCCCCCGTACCCGTAGTAGCTGTAATAGCCGTTGCTGAAAGTCACATTGAGGGTGCTGTTCCGGGTCCGCCGCGTGTAGTCGATCGTCACCTGCGCTTGGGCCACGACGGCCATGAGGGCCACCATCGCCCCGGTCAGCATCGCCTTCTTCATGTCGCTACCCTCCCCCGGAAATCCTACTTGTAATCGTCCAGCTTGCGGGCGGGTCGATCGATCTTGAAGGGTCCCAGCCAGACATCGAGCCGGCGGGGCCCTCCCGCGTAATGATAGTAGTATACGCTTTCCTTGGGGCAGTAGTACGCCGACTCTTCCACGCGGTAGGGCTGATCCTGAAGATCTGTCCGCAGGTTGAAGATGGTCATCTCGGCCTGATCCGCCACGCAGAGCGTTTTCTCGCGTTCCGCCTTCCACGCGGTGCAGGTGGGCTGTCCCTCATCCAGCCGCTGTTCCAGGACGCGCCACCGCCGCACATCGCTCAGGATGGCCGCATGCAGCTGCTTGTCGCTCGGACCCGCCTCGAGCTCGGTCTTGGACCACCCGCGGGCGGTCTCGTCGGACGCGATGATGTCGCCGCATCCTCCGACCGCCAGAACGAGAACGACCCAGGATCTCATAGCCGCACCTCCGACTTCATTCCCAGCAACATCCGGCGGGGCGCCAGCCGGGGTTCCACCTCCTCCTTCAGGAACTCCGCCACCTGCGATGCAGAGCGGCCCACGTACTGCTCCGGCCGCATCAGCGAGGAAATCCTCCCTTTGACCGCCTTGAAGGCCCCGTCCTTCTTAAGACGGTCGATCAGGCCCTTACCCTTCCCGTCCATGGTATGCCGGCGGATCCGCTCGTGCAACTCCTGCCGGTCCCCCCCCTTCTTGACCGCTTCCATGAGGAGGTTCTCGGTCGCAATCGCCGGCAGTTCCCGCTCCACGTTCGAATCGATGATCTCCCGGTTCACCACGAGTCGCGAGGCCACGTCCAGGTACAGATGGAGGACCGCGTCCGTCGCCAGGAAGGCCTCCGGCAACGCAATCCGCTTCCCCGCCGAGTCGTCCAGCGTCCGCTCGAACCACTGGGACGCCGCGGTGAAGGCGGCGTTCCCGTACAGGGTGATGATGAAGCGAGCCAGGGAGGTCATCCGTTCGCTCTTCATGGGATTTCGCTTGTAGGCCATGGCGCTCGAGCCCACCTGATCCTCCTCGAAGGGCTCCTGAATCTCCCGGAGGTGCTGGAGGAGCCTGAGATCGTTGGCGAACTTGTGGGCCGACTGGGCGACCCCCGACAGCGCCCCCATGACCTGGGTGTCGATCTTCCGCGAGTAGGTCTGCCCGCTCGCCGTGTAGGCCTTGTCGAATCCCATGGCCTTCGTCACTGCCAGATCGAGCTTCCTCACCTTCGATTCGTCCCCGTCGAAGAGCGCGAGGAAGCTGGCCTGCGTCCCGGTCGTGCCCTTCACGCCCAGGAACCGAAGGGAGGCCCGGCGTTCGGAGATCTCGTCGAGATCCAGGAGGAGGTCATAGAGCCACAGGCAGGCCCGCTTCCCGACCGTCGTGAACTGCGCGGGCTGAAAGTGCGTGAAGGCGACGGTCGGCACCTCCGCCTGCGTCTTCGCGAAGCCGGCGAGCGCCGCGGCCACGTTCGCCAGTTGGCGCTCGAGGATCCCGAGCGCGTCCCGCATGAGGATGAGGTCGGTGTTGTCCACGACGTACATGCTCGTCGCGCCTAAGTGGATGATCCCCTTGGCCTTGGGGCATTCCCCCTCGTAGGCCCGGATGTGGGCCATGACGTCGTGCTTGAGCTTCTCCTCCCACTTCCGGGCGGCGTCGTAGTCGATGTCGTCGGCCCTGGCCTTCAGCTCGCGGATCTGCTCGTCGGTGATGCGCGTGAGGCCGAGCCTCTTCTCCTCCTCCGCGAGCGCAATCCAGAGGCGCCGCCACGTCTTGTAGCGCTTGTCGGGCGAGAAATTGTACAGCATCTCCTTCGAGGAGTACCGATCGGCGAACGGGCTCGTGTACGAGGTGCTCATGCGTCCTTTCCGGTGTCGACGTACCGGTTCACCCGCTCCTCGTCCCATTCCCGGAAACGGGAGGTGATCCGGCGAAGATTGACGAAATTCACGATCACGTGGGCGGCCGCCGGGGCGACGATCGAGTGCGTCCCCTGCGCGAGCCCCCCCAGGGCCAGTCCGATCGCTCCGGAAAGGAGGGGCCACATCCAGAAGTTTCGGTTGAGCGGCCAGTGGATGAGACCGAACACCGCCGCCGCGAGCCAAAGCCCCATCTTCTCCTGCAGGGCCCCGCGGAAAAGGTATTCCTCGGCCGCACCGGAGAGAAGGGCGATCCAGGCAACTTCCCACGGCCGCTGGCGCCCCAGCATCCAGCCGAACTCCGCCTCCAACCGACGGGTCCACGCGAACGACCGGCTGAAGAAGACGGTGACCGCCGCCAGGAGGAACCCGGCTCCCACCCCGAGCGCCAGGCACCCCGGCCAGTTCGCCGGCGCCCAGAGTTCACGCGACCGTCTCGGGTCGACGTGGTAGAGCCAGATCCACGCGATCGCGATCGGAAACGCGTAAAAGAATGCCGCGTAGAACGCGGGCAACCGCCTCTCCAGCCTCACCTCGGGATGGAGGGGCGACTCGCGCTTATCGGCGTCGATGATGTTCGTAGGCATCGACAATTTTCTGCACCAACGGATGGCGGACGATATCCGCCTTGGAGAGGTAGGCGAAGGCGAGCCCCGGGATCCCTTTGAGGAGGTCCTTCACCTCGATCAGGCCGCTCGGCTTCCCCGGGGTGAGGTCGATCTGGGTGATGTCGCCGGTGACGACGATCTTCGACTTCGTTCCCATGCGCGTCAGGAACATCTTCATCTGCTCACTGGTGGTGTTCTGCGCCTCGTCCAGGATGATGAAGGCCTCGTCCAGCGTCCTCCCGCGCATGTACGCGAGCGGGCAGATCTCGACGACGTCCGCGTCGATCATCCGCTTGAGCTGCCCGAATTCGAGGAACGTGTTGAGGGAGTCATAGATCGGCCGGAGGTACGGGTTGACCTTCGCCTGGATGTCGCCGGGCAGGAATCCGAGCTTCTCGCCCGCCTCGACCGCGGGGCGGACCAGGACGATCCGGCGGACGCGTCCGTCCTTGAGCGCCTCGACCCCCTTCGAGACGGCGAGAAACGTCTTCCCTGTCCCCGCGGGACCGATCGCGAAAACGATATCGTTCCGGTCGATGTCCTCCAGGTACTTGAGCTGACCCTCGGATTTCGCATCGACCTGCACGCCGGGCCGGAAAACGGAGCCGGGCATCGTCCGTTCTCCCTTCGGAACCTCGTTCACCGACTGGAAGAGCGACTGGACGTCCCGGGGCGTCGGATCCTTCATCTCCCTCATCCGCGCGAACGCCTGGATCGCCTTGTCGACGGCGACCCGGGTGCCTCGGATGCGGATTTCCCCGTTCCGGACGATGACATCGACGCCGGTCGCCTTCTTGACCTCCTTAAGATTCCGGTCGTAGGTGCCGAAGAGGCGGGTCAGCTCTTCGCGATCCTCGAAGGGGATGGTGCGTTCCATGGGGCTTATCCGAACATCCGCCGCAGCAATTCAGTCCCGAGGTGGGCCACGGGAGCGGCGACGATGAAGCTGTCGACCATGTCGATCATCCCGCCGAACTCGGGAAGGAGCCGGCCGGAATCCTTCACCCCGGCCCAGCGCTTGAATGCCGACTTGACGAGGTCGCCCACCTGCGCCGCTATTGTAACGACCAGCGCGAAGAAGAGCAACGCGGCAACCGGGACGTGCTCGAACTTCACGTGGAGGGGCGTCGCCCAGAGGACCAGGAATCCCAAGGCCGTGCCGACGACCCCTCCGGCGATCCCGCCCTCCCAGGTCTTGTTGGGGCTGACCACGGGAGCCATCTTATGGCGGCCCATTGACTTTCCCACCACGAAGGCGGCCATGTCCGAGCCTTTCCCAGCGGCCAGGAGGAAGAGGAGGTAGAGGGCCGACCATCTGGCCATGAACGGGGTACGACCTACGAAGCGAAGGAGGCTGATGTAGTAGTAGCTCACCAGGGTCAGCCCCGCCGCCTCGGGGGTGAACGTCCCGTACCGGAAGACGAGCTTGCACAGGAGGTAAAGGAGGAGGCCGAAGGGCAACCACGTTTCCCAATCGGCCATCCAAGGCGGGATCTCCGCAATGTACCTCCACGGGATCATCACCGCCGCCACGCAAACCAGGGACGCGACCCTGGCGACCGGAATGCCCCGCTTGGCGCACATGGCGCTAAATTCCACCACCGACAGCACCGCCACCAGGACGAGAAGCGATGAGATCCCAAGCGACGTCTGCCTCCGGTGGTCGAGGTAGAGGATGGACCCCAGCAAGGCCAGGAGGAACGGCGCCCCAATGACGCGGATGAGGATCTTGCGGGGGATCGGCATCAGCGCCCGGCCCCAGGTTCAGGCTTCTTCATGGATCTTGCCGAACCGCCGGTCGCGCTGGGAGTATTCGCGGATCGCCTCGTGGAGGTGGTCCTTCGTGAAATCCGGCCACTTGACCGCGGTGACCCAGAGCTCCGTGTACGAGATCTGCCAGAGAAGGAAGTTCGAGACCCTGAGGTCCCCTCCCGTCCGGATGAGCAGATCGGGGTCCGGGGCGCCCGAATCATAGAGATACTTCGAGATCGCCGCCTCGTCGATCGATTCCGGGGTCCGCTTCCCCTCCTTCACCTCGCGGGCGAGGCGACGGACCGCGTCGACGATCTCGTTCCTCCCGCCGTAGGCGAGCGCTAGCGAGAGGACCATGCCGGTGTTCTTCGAACTCATCCGGATCGTCTCGGAGAGCTTGTCCTTCACCTCGCCGGGCAGTTCCTCGAGACGTCCGATCGCGGTGAAGCGGATGTTGTTATCCATGATCTCCTGGCGTTCGTTCACCAGGTAGTCACTCAGGAGCTTCATCAGGAACTTGACCTCGATCTCCGGGCGCTTCCAGTTCTCGGCGCTGAACGCATAGAGGGTCAACCGCCCCACTCCCAGACGCGAGCACTCGCGGCTGATGTCGCGGACGGTCTTCGCGCCGGACTCGTGGCCCAGGATGCGGCGGAGGCCCTGCTGGCGCGCCCACCGGCCGTTTCCATCCATGATGATGGCGATGTGGGAGGGGATCTTCAGGCCGGCCAGCGTCGCAGTCATGAACAGTCGCTACTCCCAAGCCGCAGGTCCAGAGTCTTCGTTCCCCTCTCCCCCCCGGGGGGCCCGGGGGAAACCGACCGGGGACGGCGGGCCCGGGACCGGGGGCTACTTCCTCACGATGGTCTTCTCGCGGTCCTTGCCCACTGAGATCATCGTCACTTTGACCTTAAGGTAGCGCTCCACGAAATTCAAATAGATTTTCGCGGCCCGGGGCAGGTCGTCGAACCGGCGCATCTTGGAGAGGTCGTCCTTCCAGCCCTTGAAGCTCTTGTAGACCGGAGAGCACCGGGCGAGCACTTCGGTTTCGGAGGGCATGTGCTGGGTGGTCGTCCCGTTGTGGCGGTAGGCCACGGCGAACTTGATCTCGTCCAGGCCGCTCAGGACGTCCAATTTCGTGATGGCCAGCTCGTCGATCCCGTTGATCTGCACCGCGTGGCGGGAGGTGACCCCGTCGAACCACCCGCAGCGCCGCGGTCGGCCGGTCGTCGCGCCGTACTCGCTCCCGATCTCGCGGAGTTTCTCCCCGAGGGCGTCGTTGAGTTCCGTCGGGAAAGGCCCTTCGCCCACCCGCGTGCAGTACGCCTTCGCCACTCCCAGGATGGTCCCGATCTTCTTGGGCGGGACTCCCGACCCCGCGGAGATCCCGCAGGCGTCCGAGTTCGACGACGTGACGAACGGGTAGGTCCCGAAATCGATGTCGAGCAGGCTTCCCTGCGCCCCCTCGAAGAGCACGCGTTTCCCCTTGTCGATCGCACCGTTCACCAGCTCGACGGCATCCACGACGAGGGGCCTGAGTTTCGCCGCGTACCCCAGGTACTCCTCAAGGATCCGGCCGGGGTCGAGCGGGCCGACGCCGTAGAGGGCGGCCAGGATCTTGTTCTTCTCATCGGTGAAGGCGCGCACCCGCTCCCGGAAGAGCGGCTCGTTGTAAAGGTCGGCGACGCGGATACCCTTCCGGGCGGCCTTGTCGGCATAACAGGGGCCAATCCCGCGCTGCGTGGTGCCGATCTTCTGGCTGCCCGCCTCCGAGTGCTTGTCGAGCCACTTGTGGTACGGCATCACGACGTGCGCGCGGTCGCTCAGGAACAGCCGCCCCTCGGTCTTGACGCCCCGCTTGCGGAGCTCCTCCATCTCCTCGAGCAGCTGGATCGGGTCGACGACGACGCCGTTGGCGATCACGCACGCGCGCTGGTGGAGGATTCCCGAGGGGATCAGATGGAGCACGTGCTTTTCGCCGTTCACCACGACGGTGTGGCCCGCATTGCCGCCGCCCTGGAACCGCACGACCACGTCAGCCTTGTGGGAAAGGATGTCGACGATCTTCCCCTTCCCCTCGTCCCCCCACTGCACACCGACGACGCAGCTGGTCCTGTATTTTGGAGCCATCGGCTATTTTTTGGCCTCCATGTTCGCGATGAACTGCTCGAAGAGGTAGCTCGCGTCGTGCGGTCCGGGCGCCGACTCGGGATGGTACTGGACCGAGAAGACCGGCAGCGACCGGTGGCGCAGCCCCTCCACGGCCCCGTCGTTCAGGTTGACGTGGGTCACCTCTCCGCCCGCGGCCCGGAGGGTCTTCTCCTCGACGCAGAATCCGTGGTTCTGGCTCGTGATCTCCACCTTCCCCGTGAGCAGATTCTTGATCGGGTGGTTCGCCCCGTGATGGCCAAAGGCGAGTTTGTACGTCTGCGCCCCCAGGGCGAGCCCCAGGATCTGGTGGCCCAGGCAGATGCCGAAGATCGGCTTCTCCATCCTGAGCAGCCCCCGGACCGCCTCGATCGCATAGGTGACCGCCGCCGGATCTCCGGGACCGTTCGAGAGGCAGACGCCATCGTAGCCCGCCAGATCCTGGGCGCTCGCGCGGGCCGGGTGGACGGTCACATCGCAGCCCAGGTGCACCAGCGAGCGGATGATGTTGAACTTCACCCCGCAGTCGACGACGGCGACCCGGAACCGGAGCGGCACGGCCTTGCCGTTGGCATCGTGGGTCACGAATTCCTTCCACGGACGGGGGCGATCGGAGGTCACGTTCTGGACCAGGTCCAGGCCGCTCATCTTGGGGATCGCCTTGGCCTTCTCGACCAGCCTCTGGTCGTCGAGGTCGAGGGTGGAGAGGACCCCGTTCATGGAGCCGTCCAGGCGGAGGCGCCGCGTGAGCGCACGCGTGTCGATGTCGTCGATGGCCGTGATCCGGTGCTGCCGAAAGAACTCCTCAAGGCTCGCGGTGGCGCGCTGGTTGCTCGTGACCCGCGAGAATTCGCGCGCCACGAACCCCTCGACCCAGCACCGGGCGGACTCGAAGTCCTCCTCGTTCACGCCGGTATTCCCGATGTGCGGGTAGGTCATCGTCACGATCTGCCCGTTGTACGAGGGGTCCGTCAGGACCTCCTGGTACCCCGACATCGCCGTGTTGAACACGACTTCGCCCGACCGCTCGCCGTCGGCGCCGAACGCGCGGCCCGTGAACACCGTGCCATCCTCGAGCGCCAGCTTCGCCACCTTCATTTGTCTTTGTCCCCCTCGAGCTGAAGCTTGCCATCCTTGTCGACCGGCCCAACCCCGACCAGGGTCATGTTCGCAAGATCGATGTACTGCCGGGCGGCGCGCAGGACGCTCTCCGGCGTGACCCCGGACACCGCCCGATGGAACTGCGCCGGGTAATCCTTCCCCAGGTCGTAGCGCTTCACCTCGAGCATGTACGACGCCACGTCCTCGACTGTCTCCCAGGAGCCGACGAAGGAGTCCAGAAGGTAGTTCTTGGCGTCGTCCACCTCCTGCGCCGTGGGCCCGTCCTTCAGGAACTTCTCCAGTTCCGCACGGACCGTGGCGAGCGCCTTGTCCTTGTCCTTCGCCTCCACGCCGAGCACGATCATGAACGGTCCCGGCGCCTGGCCCGCACCGCTCGTGATCGAGCCGCCGACGTCGTAGGCAAGACCCTGAAGGTCGCGCACGTTCTTGGCCATCCGGTTGGTGAATCCCGGGCTGGTGCAAAGGATGCTCTCCATCACCCGGAGCTTGAAAAAGTCGGGGTTCGATCGGTCGATCCCCACATGGCCCAGCTGGAAACGGACCTGGCTGGTTGGCGCGTGGGCGTAGACGGTCCGGGGCTCGCGCTGGCGGGCAATCTGGGGAATCCGTGGGGCGCTCCAGGCGCCCTCGCCCTTCCAGGTCGCGAACCGCCTCCGCACCTCCTCGGCCGCCCGGTCGGGGTCGATGTCCCCGGCAATCGAGACGACCGCGTTTTCCGGGCGAAAGAACCGGTGGTAGTAGTCGACGCAGTCCTTCCGGCCCAGGGCCTTCACCGTCTCCTCGTACCCCTGGGGCGGTCGGTGGAAGGGGTGGCCTCGGAACGCCTCCTCGAAGAAGAGCCGGCGCGCGCGCGCCGCAGAATCGTCGTCCCGGGACTCGATCTCCGCGAGCATGTCCTCCCGCACCTTCTTGACCCGTTCCTCGGGAAATGAGGCGTAGCGAAGGATGTCCCGGACGAGGTCGAAGGCCTGGGTCGCATGCTCCGAGAGGACCTTGACCGAGACGCCGTTGGAATTGGTGGAGAACTTTCCCCCGAGGGACTCGATCTCCTCCGCCAGGTCGTCTCCGGTCCTCTCGCGCCCGTGGT
>Ga0222749_10000654_pt1 | contig 20196 bp, 16 predicted proteins | sample IncBWH2Mmetat_FD_197234 | JGI IMG/M metagenome (GOLD analysis project Ga0222749, IMG submission 197234) | Metatranscriptome of lab incubated forest soil microbial communities from Barre Woods Harvard Forest LTER site, Petersham... | ecosystem: Environmental > Terrestrial > Soil > Temperate... | reverse complement strand
TGAAGAGGATGCCACCGTCGATCCCAAAGTAGCCGAATACCTTCACATCTCGGAAGCGTTCGAGCACGCTGCTGAGTTTGATCTCCTCCACAGCCACTACGACTTCATGGCTTTGACCTACACCGGGCTGATAAGAACACCGGTCCTGACTACCATCCACGGATTCTCGTCGCCCAAAATCATGCCCATTTATCATAAGTATCGTGACGGATACTTCGTTTCCGTCAGCGACTCCGACCGAGCCACAGGGCTGAATTACTTAGCGACCGTCTACAACGGCATTGATCTCTCGTTGTATCCCCTTCAGGACTCCGGCGGCCAAGACTTGATTTTCCTGGGCCGGATTCACCCGGATAAGGGTGTTCATCTAGCTATCGAGGTTGCTCGTCTGAGCGGAATGCGTTTGATCATCGCAGGTATCGTTCAGGATGAGAGCTATTTCCGGGAGCTGATCAAACCCCATCTCGACGATCAAAACATCCTCTATATCGGACCGGTGGACGTGAAGGGCAAGAACGAACTATTTGCTCGAGCCCGAGCTCTCCTGCACCTGAATACCATTCCAGAGCGATTCGGACTTGTCCTGGTCGAAGCGAATGCCGCCGGTGTGCCCGTCATTGCAATGGATCTCGGCTCTTGCCGCGAGGTGATCAAGGATGGGGAGACCGGCTTTCTGGTTGCCAACGTCGCTGAGGCAGTTCGGGTCCTGGAGCGAATTTTGGAAATCGATCGACGGGCCTGCCGCGGCCGTGTCCAACAACACTTTTCGATCGACACCATGGTGGAGGGATACGAGCGGGTTTACTCAACGATTTTTGATCTGGAGGCGAGGAGCCGATCATGAAGCCGGACATTGTCAGGCGCTGCAGGCACAACCCCATCCTCACCAAGGCCGAGATTCCCTATCCTGTGGAAACTGTTCACAACGCGGCGGTCGTGAAGCACGGGAACGAATACATCATGCTTTTCCGCTCCCATCTCCGCACCGGGCGCTCCATCATTGGTTTGGCACGCAGTCCCGACGGATTCCGCTTCACTGCCGATCCACAGCCGTTTCTGACTCCTGACCGGGGCGGCCCTTTTGCCCCCTATGAAGAATTCGGAGTGGAGGACCCACGCGTGACCCTGCTGGAAGGGGAATACATCATCACCTACAGCGCTTACTCGCGAAATGGAGTTCGGATCGCCCTGGCCAAGACGAAGGACTTCAGTCAGGTGGAAAGAGTCTCTTTAATCACTGAGGCGGATTATCGCAATGTGGTAATTTTTCCCGAAAAGTTTGATGGGCTCTATGCCCGGCTTGACCGTCCTCATTCGGAAATCGCCCCCTGGTCCATCTGGATTTCCTACTCTCCGGATCTACGCTATTGGGGACAGTCCCGGCTGATCATGAGGCCTGAGCAATATCACTGGGATGAAATGAAGATCGGTCCCGGCGCGCCGCCGATCAAAACGGAGCAGGGTTGGCTTTCCATCTATCATGGAGTTTTCCAAACCATGGATGGATCAGTCTATCGTTTGGGAGTCGCTCTTCATGACCTCAGGGACCCGGCAAAGGTCATCGGAGTAGGCGACGCGTGGATTTTGCAGCCGGAGGATCCTTGGGAAATAACCGGGTATGTCCACAACGTAGTCTTCACGTGTGGCGCTGTTCCGGAGCCCGATGGAACTGTAAAAATCTACTGGGGTGGAGCAGACACGGTCATGTGTATGGGCGAAGCAAATGTGTCTGAACTGGTCGGGCTGTGCCTCAACAATGCCAGGCCGGCCAAGTGAGCATGGCATCACGTCAGGAAGCTCTCCGAGAGTGTCTTGTCTAAGAGAGTTGCAAACGACTTTTGAACAAGATTTGCGAGAATGCCGGTTTTCAGGAGCACGCAGTGATCACAGTTGCACATCTTGTTGGCGACACCCAGCTCATTATGTAGCTATGAAAACCAAGAAAGTGCCAGCCTTGAAAGTTCGTTGCCCCACCTGTGGCGCTAAGCCAGGAGAGAAGTGTGAATTAAGCACTGGGCTGCCCCGCACAGAGCCGCATAGAGATCGACGCCTAGAGGCTTCTGAAAAGTAAGTGGCCAGGCGGTCGAGCCATAATGATTACGGCGCTCCATGGTGCTATGTCGCCCTGGTCGAGCTCGCCGGCTACAAAGCTAAACTCTCGTGCACGAACGAAAGCGAAGTCGTTCTGCGAACCAACGCACTCCAGATGTGGTTTCTTAGCGAGCACCTGGAAAGCATGACTTAACGAGGGCGGTGAAATAGTGCTCCACCCCGTGAGAACGCTGCTGTGCGAGATGTTTCTCGAACCGGTATTGCGGCTCTGGCGGCGAGTGTTGGCTTATGTTTTCTGAGCGCGGTTTGGTACAGCGATGAGAACTTGCTGCCTGGTTGATCAATTCCCGTCTAACGGTCCAAAAGCACCCCCATCTGATCGTCGTCGCCCCAGGCCTTGACGTATTGCGCCTTTCCTATCGTTCCTGGGCCATTCGGCCCCATTTCGTAGTAGACCTTTGCTTCTTCCGGGAACTGTCTCAACGCTTCTACCAAGTCTTTTACGGTCCATTGCTTTTCTGCCATTGTTAGCCCCTCTCGATGACGCACGCTCGAGTGACAGCCGAGCGCTCAAGGATCATTTGCAGAGTACGAATAGTCGCACGATCGCGGAACCAGAAAATCGTAAACTGGGATTATTGCTGTGTTTCACTTACCGAGTTTGGCAGTCCGATCGGATCAGAAACTCCGCCGCCGACTAAACGTTGGTGCGTGCGGGTAACTTTCGTTGTCGGTTCGAGTGCGGGACCTGATGCAAGGTCGTCGGCAACAATCGTCCCCGGAGTCGCCGCTTTCAGCTGATCGATTGACTTCAGGACGCTCTGCCAGCGAACATTGTCCTTCTTCGTCTCAATCGCGACGGAGAGGTCAGAGTAGAACTCAAGAATGTTGGCGCGCAGTTCGGGTGACGTTCGGTCGAACTTCCGATCGGAGAGTTGAGCCAGCAACTTGGCATAGGTTTCGTCGGTGAGTGAGTACTCCGCAGCCTTTGTAGGTTCGCCAGTATCGAAATCACAGTTGGCCAGCGTGAGAGAGTTCGTGCGCACTCCCGCGAGAAAGATTCGGTATTGATCGACGGTAGCATTGATGCTCTTGATGTATAGATCTTCTGTCTGTGGCGTCGGGTTGTTGAATCCTAATCCCTTGAAGGGACCAATTCTTGGCATGTAGCGCAAGAGCGTGGACAGGATCCGCGTGCCGATGCCCGGCTTCACGTAGTCTTTCCCCCATTCTTTTTCGTAGTCGGAGCGCGAAAGCCGGTACAGGAACTTTCGCTTAGCGAAATTGGGCGTTTCGTGCATCAGGTTCTTCTTATGAGTTTGGAGTGCGACCTGAGTCATTTGCGGAATCAGCCGACCAACTGAGAAGCGGTAGGAGCCGACTGCAAGATCCTCGTGGGTAAGCACGTCTTTGAGCTCTACGCCGTACACGACTGGAAAGACCCGCTCCAGCAAGGACTTTGAAACCTGGAACCCGATGAAATCGTGGTACTGCTCGGAGGCGTAGCGATTCTTCGCGACCTGTAACGTGTCGAACCCGAACTCGGTTTTCAAATGTGCGGTCTTGTCCTGCGCATAGCGGACGGACTTGCCGAACTTTTTCCGCAGCTTGGGATACTGGATCGCGACGGCTTTGTTGACTGCCGGGTGACCAGCGATATCTGCCGCGTAATGCGATAGCGCGCCCAAGGCGAAGGCGTACTCGTTGACATCCTCACTTTCGAGCAGCAATTCACGAACGAAATCGCCACTGCGGACGTAGTGGACCAGGCTGCTGAATTGGGTGCTGCCGAACGGGTAGTATCCGAGATCCTGAATGACGGCGCCTCCGTAGGCATAGGCATGCGCATCCTTGATCTGATCTTCCGACAGGCCGGGAAACCGCTTCAGCAGGAGGGGCCGGATGTCGTCGGTCCAGAGGAGGTCTACAATTTCCTCGTGGGTCAGGACCGAATATGCGGGCGAGGCATTGCTGCACATGAGGACAATCAGAGCAAGTGTCCCTACGCGTTTGGCAAGCAGGCGACCGGCATTGACGATGGTGCAGAGCATTCCGTAGGGATACCGCATTTTCATATGCCCGGAGAAACGAGAAGGAGAAGCGGTAACCTTTCCGTCGCACTGTACTTCACACTTGACCACCCATCGTGACAAAGTAATTCCTAACGCGGAACTGTTGAGGAGTTGGGGATCGCTTTCAATTCTTCCGGCGTAAGCCGAGAACGATCACAGTACCCGTACCCTTTAAGGCACGCCTGGTAGTTTCTCAGACGCTCAGCACCAGCCAAGGTACCAGCTTCGACCTCAGTCAGCTTCTCGTAGTTGCAGGTTTCGAGACCTGCCCTGCAATCGGAAAGGTTACGTTGCCGGTCAGAGGCGTCGACGTCGCGGGCCTCCACTTCGGTCAGTTTCGTGCGATCGCAATCGCTCCAACCGTTCCTGCAATTCGAAGCGTTGCGCTGCCGCTGCGCGATCTCGGCGTCTCTTGCTTCCGACGAAGTAAGTTGCGAGGGGTCGCAGAGGTCCATGCCCTCCTTGCAGTCGGTGACATTGCGCTGGTGGCGTGCGGTGCGCACGTCGTTCGCTTCAGCTTGGGTAAATTTAGAGGAGTCGCAGGACCCCACGCCGTCCTTGCAGTCGGAGAGGTTGCGTGTGTGCTCGGCGGCGGCCGCTCCGCGCGCTTCGGATGGAGTCAGCCGTGAATTGTCGCAGGGCAGAATGCCGTCGTTGCAGGCCCTGACATTATGCTGGTGATCGGCAACCGCCAGCGCGGTGCGTTCGGCATCGCTTAGTTTCGACGGATCGCAGGGTTTTATGCCCGCCCTGCAGTTTGAGATGTTGCGCTGGTGATCGGTCACGGCCACCTTAACCGCTTCTGATGGTGACAAGCTGGCGTGATTGCATTTCGCCCAACCGTGTTGGCAAGCGAACAGATTGCCCTCCGCATCCGATGGCACCCTAGATCCTGGGGCCTCATTACCGTGCCGGAGATCGTCGGTGTTCTGCGAGCGGACCGGAAACGTCAGTGCAAGCAGGACGAGCAAGATGCCAAGAAGTCGGTTCATAAGCCTCCGTGCGGGGACAGTGCACCCAGAGATGTGCGGTGCGGGACCCGGCGGAAAAGTGTCTACCGTCATCCTACGGCGAGGAACTCGACCGGTCTGATCAAAAGGGCTCACATCGTGACGTACGGTCTTTGCGGCCAGATTTACATGATTCTGAATCGTTTGGAGGGGAGGTGCATCAAACTTGTATCGGCTAAGTTTGGTTCACCCGCAGTTGAAAATCGGTTCCGCCAACCAGCGTCACCTCTTCTCACCGGCAGCGACTTTTCTCAGCAGAAAATTCAAATAGAAATAGGAACACAATTGGAAACAGGAACAGTAAAGTGGTTTAACGACGCTAAAGGCTTTGGCTTCATCAGCCGTCAGAATGGCGAAGATGTATTCGTGCATTTCTCGGCGATTCAGGCGGGCGGCTTTCGCAGCCTGCAAGAAGGCCAAACCGTACAGTTCGATGTCACGAAGGGCCCGAAGGGCTTTCAGGCAGAGAACGTAAAACCGGTCTAACTGACCGACGACGGGGTGCTTGGTGTCCGCTGGGACACGGGCACCCATTTTTATTTTGGCTCTAGACTAAGTCCCTTCTTGAACGAAACATCAGACGTGTCCCATCGACTTGGCCCGCGAAACTCATACTTCTCTTTTCTAAGTGCTCACGATTCATTGATGACCGCCGAATGTGTGCCGCTGTTTCGAGCCCGGATTTGCTCCGAACCAAAACAGCGGCTCTAAGGCCTAGCGCAAGCTTCCGGTGGTCGCGTTGACAGGGTGCCCGATGGCTTCACCCGAGACGAGAAGTTCCACCCTCCGATTTTGCTGCCGGCCGGCGGAGTTATCGTTCGAGGCTACCGGCAACGTGTTGCCGAAACCTTTCGAGCTAAGGGAATTGGTCGCTACGCCCTGTTGGACCAGGTAATCGCGCACCGAGCCAGCGCGGTTCTCGGACAGTTTTTGGTTCATTTCGTCGCCGCCTACGTTGTCCGTGTAGCCACCGACCGCGATGTTGAGGCCAGGGTAGGCGAGCAGAATGCCGGCGACTTTCGCGAGCTTCTCTCGTGCACCAGGTTTCAGCGAGTATTTGCCGGTGTCGAACAAAACATCGGACATGCTGACGATGAGGCCACGCGCGCTATCGCGAGTTTGGAGAATGGAATTCAACTGTTCCGACAATCGCGTGCGCATTGCCACCTTGTCTGCTTCTGATTGCTGCGCATCCTGCTGTGACTGCTGCGCCGCTAAGCGGGACTGCTCTGCATCCGACTGGGCTAGGGAAAGCGCATTTGCCGAGGACGCCAGGCTGTCCGCCATATCGGATTTGGCCTTTGCTGCGTCCGATCGTGCATTGTCCGCTTCGTTCCGGGCCTTTGCGGCATCCTCCTCTGCTTTCCCCTTGGCGAATTCAGCTCGGGCCTGATCAGACTGGGCTTGTTTCGCCTGGCGCGTCGCGTCGTCCGCCTGTGCCTGGGTCTGTGCCTGGGCGTGGGCGGCGGCTTGCCGTTCGGTCTCCAGACGTTCCTGATCGATCTTCTTCACCGTGATGGCGCGAGCATCTTCCGCTGTTTGCACCGCCTCGCGGGCAACCGCGATCATCGGCTTTCTGTCGATGTGAGTGCTTGTGGCGTATTGATCGGTTTTGTCCATGAGCTGAACAGCATGCTGGTAGCTTTCGTTGGCATAGGTCTCGGCTCCCTCGGACTTCGCAATGCGCAATGCGTTACGCGCTTCAAAGAATTCCAGGGGCAGTTTGGTATTCAGAACCACCGGATCGAATTTGTAGCCGGTGGGGATGTAGCCACCTCGTTCCAGGAGCTCATATTTCGTATTCATTGCCTCGGTAGTCCCCTTCGTATCCTCGCGGATTACGTTTTCAAGCACTACCACGTTGCTGGGCTGTCGAACCGCATAGTAGGGTTCCGCCGTGACGACCAGTGCGAAGGCCTGAAGATCGGTGGTCACGTCCAGCTTGCTGCGATGGTTACCGCCTACCAGGACTTCGCCTAAGTTCACAGCACGGCCCTCGGGTGAAATCGCCCACAGGATGTAGGTCAGGTACTCATTGCCGAAAGTCGTGGGCTTTTGCAAGTTTCCAAACTCCACCTCGATTTCAATGTAGCCTTTCTTGCTTTCCACTTTGGCTTGGCCGTTGGCTGCAGGCATCAGGTCCGTACCCGCAAAATCGATCTTTGTGGCTCCGCCACGATGCTTGTAGTTAACTGCCCGCACGCTGCGACTGACTACGGTGACTCGGAATGTCGGGGTGCGATCCATGGGCTCCACAGCTATATTTGATTGAGAATTGGTCTGAGCAAAAGCACTCAAACTAAGAGTAAGTCCGACCGCTAACAAAAGAGTGTTCTTCAATGCGTCTCCTGGAGGCAGATTCCTGCCCTGAATTGCGCTGTATCGATGTTGCATTCGTAGTGCAGATTCCTTGATGGTGTTTCGTTCGTATTCAGCTTCACGTGCCAATGTGGATGCGTGCAAGGGAATGAAACAGCCCGAAGACGTTCAGCAGCCACAAGACGACTGCGATGACTACGACACCATTCAGAATGGACTTGATCGATCCCTGCATGGGGATGAAGCGATTCACCAACCACAGCAGGACGCCAACTACAACGAGAACTTCCAATAATTGAACTAAAGGCATGATCTTTGACCTTCTCTTTCGCAGGCTAACGCCCCTCATCTGCATGCGGGCTGCCTTGATTTTCGGGTTGAGAGCTTTTCATTTCGACCGTGCTCGCCGTAAGGTTTTCGCGACGTACACACGGATGAAGAATGCTGATGAGCTGGATGTGGTCGCTTCGCCTTCTTTGCCGGAGCCGGTCCTGGCGGCGACCTAAGAATGAGAGCTACGAATCAGCCGTCGTGGCTCGGTCTACACACTCAGGTAGATAAAAGAATGACAGATGTGAGAGTGGGTGTCTGAGCAAGATAGCTCACATCTAGCAATCAGAATTGTACGGTTGAGCGCGACTGGGTCAGTTCACCGCTGGCTCAGTGTGCCCAATGCGCTTCCGCGGCGAATCGCTCTCCGCAGCATTTGGACCGACAGAACGCATCAGCTCCCAAGAGTAGGGAAATTCCTGGCCACATTGGAGGCAGACCTGGTACGTTCGTCTCTTGATGGTAACTATGCTGCCCAGTTTGTTATGGTGACACCCGAAGGCAAACTGGAAAATCCAAAGCAGTAGTCTCATAAATCCTCAGCTCGTTGCCGGCGTTCGCAACTTCCGTTCACATCCAGCCAATCCAGTAGTGAGCGCACGCTTGCGCGAGCCAGCGCGATCGAGCAGTCCGCCGCTCCGTAGTAGAGATTGATTGTGTCGCCATCGGGATTCATCGTGTAACCGCAAGGGAAGACAACATCATCGACGTCGCCGTGGAGTTCGTATTCCGCCTCGGGCCCGAAGATCCACGAATCCCCTCGCAATAAGCACTTTTCGGGTTTGTCAAGCTCGAAGAGAGCCAGCCCCAATCGATACAGGCAGCCCGAAGGCGTGTGCCTGACTCCGTGGTAGAACACGAGCCACCCTCTGGGAGTCTCGATGGGAGGCGGCGACAAACCAATTTTGTTCGCGTCCCACCAGGCGCCACGCCGTGCTTCCAGCATGAGCCTGTGCCTGCCCCAATGACGAAGATCAGGAGAATAGGAAATCCACATGTGCGCTCCCAGAGCAGTCATGGGACGATGAATGAGCGCCCAGTACCCATCGATTCTCCGCGGAAGGAGTGCAGTATCTTTGTCATCGGGTGACATGATGACGCCGTAGCGTTCGAAGGTGCGGAAGTCTTTGGTCAGGGCCAAAGACACTCCAGGGCCGCCGCGCGAATAAGAAGTGTAGGTGACCACGTATTGCTGCAACTCGGGCACAAACGTGATGCGAGGATCCTCGATACCCCAGATCTCTTCTGGATATTCCCTCGGACGGGACATCAGTGTGGGTTCTTTATCAATTTCCCAGCCGTCGACACCGTTCCTAGAGCGCGCGGCACAGAGATGCGACAAGCCGCGTCGATCCTCCACGCGGCAAAGCAGTAGTGTAGAGCCATCCGCCAGCAGAGTCGCGCCGGCATTGAAGACGCTAGTAATCGGGTAGGGCCAGTCTTTGCTCGTCAGGATGGGGTTTGCCGGATGGCGAAGAAGTAGTGGCTCATAAGTGCTGACCGTGCTCGAAGGTTTCTGTACGGGAATGGTCACGATGGGATCTCCATTTGCCCAGAGCTCTCCAGCGAACGCATCTCCAGGAGTGCCATCAGAAACGATAGCGTCGACTCCGCTCCCTGGTTTTCATTGGGGCGGTCGGGATGCAGACCATCCCGGCACCCGCCCGAGTCGGAGTCATAAAGAGGAAGTTGCAGATCGTTGTCGCCAAGGAACCAGTTGAATGCCGACCGGGCTTCCGCGCGCCAGCGGTTGTCACCAGTTACGTGGTACGCCTCGCAACACGCAGAAACCGCACCGGCGGCTTCAATCGGCTGTTGATCGAAACGGGCCTTCTCACCGCCGCGGCGATAAAAGCCTTGTGATCCAATCGGTACAAAGTGGCCGCTGTCTTCGCTGCGCTGCGTGGCCAACAGCCAATCCAACGCTTCGAGTCCGATGGAAACCATGGACTCATCAGAGCACGCCGAGCCTACCAAGAGCATGGCCTGGGGCAATCTCGCGTTGCCATAGGCGAGCACGTCCTCAAACCACTTCCAGTCCGGACGGCGGATGGACTTGTACATTTCAAGAAGCCGCCCACTGATTACCGAGCGTATTTTCTGCGCGTCGCGATCTCCCGCATAAGAACCGAGGTATGCTTGGATTCCCAGCAGGGTGTAGGCCCAGGCGCGCGGACTGATGAATTCCACGACCGCAGGAAGCGAGAACTCAAACAGGCGCCCCGCGGCGCTCCTCAAGCCCTGGTCCCGCGACTTTTCCAGAACTGTCCCAAGTGCCCACAATGCGCGCCCGTGACAGTCTTCCGAACCTTGGGCTTCATTCCACCGGCGATCGTAGCCGAGGAAGTTTCTGAATCTACCCTTCTCTGGATTAAACGCATGCTCCAGTAAGGACAGATAACGGGAGGAAGTATCGACGGGGGTGAAATCTGGAGTGGCTGAGTGAGACTGCCCGAGCAAGCGGTTACCAGGTTGAGCCAACAGGACTCTGAGAATGAGTGCGCGAGCATTGTCGTCGGTGGTATAGCCCTCTCCATAATTGGGGACCGTGAAGATTGCGTGCTGCAACACTCCGCTGTCATCTGTCAGGCGGGCCAGGTGACTTAGTTTTATGTCTGGCAGTCGGTTTAGAGCTTTTGGGGTAGCGCCGGCGAGGAACTGTACGCGTGGGGTCTGCATGCGGTCACTGCGGACCCGGACAAAGCTTGCCATGTAACCCTGCGCTACTTTTTCCCAGATCATGTCGCGCGCAAACAGATAGGCCCGTTTACGCATGGCATGGCGAATCGCGGGCGTGTCCAAGAGTTCGATGGTTTTTTGGGCTACAGCGCCGGGATTTTGGAAGGGAACCAGGGCGCCCCTATGGTCGTCCAGCAACTCAATCGCGTGCCAATACGGAGTCGAGATGATCGCCTTGCCGGCGCCGAGTGCATAGGCCAGCGTCCCGGAGACGACCTGCGCTTCATGACGGTAGGGCGTGATGTAGATGTCCGCCGCGCCGATGAATTCGACCATTTCCTCAGGGCTGACAAAGCGGTTGTGGAAGATGACGTTCGAATCCACGCCGATGTCCTTCGCCAAGTCTTGCAAGTACGTTCGATACTTGTCGCCTTCACGACGCAAAATGTGAGGGTGAGTCGCGCCCGCGACCATGTAGACCACGTTCTTATGCTTCGACAAGATGTCAGGCAGTGCCTGAATAACGTTTTCGATTCCTTTATTGGGCGACAGCAGTCCGAAGGTCAAGAGTACGGCCTTTCCTTCCACGTGAAAGCGGTCTTTGTAGAAGTTCGGATCCAGGAACGGCAAGTCGGGAACACCGTGGGGAACCATGTCGATCTTGTTGCCGGGAACCTTGTAGATCTCCTGCAGAAACTGGGACGAAAGCTCGCTCATAACAATAAGCCGATCCGACAGCTCTGCGATCTGTTGCATGACCATGAGTTGGTTGTGATCCGGCTCACGAAGGACGGTGTGGAGGGTAGTGACAACCGGCATCTTCAGGGCGCGCAATAGGCGCAAAATATGACTTCCGGCGGGCCCGCCGAAGATGCCGTACTCGTGCTGCAGGCAGACCATGTCGATATTGTTGAAGTTCAGGAACTGAGCGGCTTGTTCATACGACGAGAGGTCGTCCTGTGCGAGTGACCATCGTACGCGCGCCGGATAGTCATATCCCAGTTGTGTGTCGTTTACAGGCAGCGCCAATAGGCGCGCGGTTCCGCACTCTGCTGAGATTGCGCTGCACAGGTCTGTGGTGAACGTAGCAATTCCGCACTGTCGCGGAAGATAATTCCCGACCACAGCGATTCGGCTGGGTAGCGATGCATTCGCCCGCAATCGCGGGCGAGGTGCGCACACCCCCACACGGGCAAGGGATTGGGGGCTGACGATTTGCAACGTCGCCGTGGAAAGTCCAGTGTTTAATAATGACATTTGCCCCCTGGTTTGGCTGAGGTGAGAAAGAGGTAAGGTTTTCAGCTAGTCAGAGAACAACCAACGGCGTTGGCCTGAGACCAGTAAGCTTGCTTAATACGCTGATTTCGCTGTTGTTAGTATCGACAAAAAAAGACTGAAGGAATGATCAAAATTGACCACTAATCCTTTTGGAGGGAATTGTCGGAGAGCGCCGCAGGAAGCAAATTGACGGCATTGCGGGCGTTTTCCGAGGGGGAGGTCATTTGAGCCGAAACGGCCTTCGAGTCAGGCACTTTTCCGTTGTTGGCAAATTCTTGACGGAGGTGTGGCAGTCGGAGGGTGACTTACCAGGGTGCATTTTCCACGATTGTTCTTGAAAGTTTGGCAAGTATTAGCGTTGGGCGATTGCTTCGTCGTTCTTCTTTCAACCATTACGATCCATGATCCTTTGAGTTCGAGCCGTATACAGGTCAATTTGAATCAAACGAATCTCGTCTAACCTGCTATCATGTTTCTAGGGGCGGCTACCACCTTCACCTCTTTCAGGTTTTCTGACCTAAGCCAGTCCATCTGAAGTTTTCTCACCTTAGGCTTTCAGCCAGAGGTCCGCACATGCTTTTTGAAGCGACCTTGCGTAAAGCACGAACGCCAGCGATTTCGTGTTCCTGGGGACAGTGCGGAACTCGGGAAGAAGGGTCGTCTTTGTGAACCCAACCAGCATTGCTCTCGGCATGCTTCTTGTCCTGCTGACTGTCCTGCTTCTCTACAGGATGCGCAGGCTCAAACCACAGATCGCGGGGTATGGAACACAAACCATGTGCCCGTTTTGCGGATTGATCACATCTCGATTGAAGCAATCCTGTTTGGAGTGCGGCAAGTCCCTCACACGCGTCGTGTATTCAACGGGAAGAAAATGAGCCGACAGCATGTTCGCCGTCCGTTAACTCCGGCTGGAAAATTGAAAGTAGGTACAAACATATGACAAACACAAAATTTGTGGTGAAAGTGAAGCGCGGCGACGCCAATGCACCCATGTACGTGCAGCGGGTTGATCCGACCCCAATCCTGATGACCAGCAATCGAAAGAAGGCGCTCGTGATGGGCAAGTTCATGGCTGAAGATGCTGTGAACTCTCTCCAGACCTCCCGGTGCAGTCCCGAGTTAGTGTCCGTGCGGGTGAATGCCTAGAATTGGTGCTGTTCGCTGTTTCAGAGCAATTGCGGTCAGTCGCACTTCTGAGACCGTGGCGCCGTCAAGGGCTTCATATGTAATGTTGTCGTTTAGGCCTCTGTCTTCGTAACCCAGAGACGGCCAGACAGAAGCCATCGGACAGAGGTCATTTCAAACCCTAACCGATTTCCGCTCCTTAATGCGTGGGAAGCGCCTCGCGGGCTTCGTGGGGCTGCTGATCAGCTGATGTCTCGCTGCTATCTTCGTGCGGCATGGCGCCCGCGAGCAGAAGAACGGCGCCGCCATACATCAGCGTATCCGCCATGTAGTTAAAGCCAACAAGGCTGGCGCGCTCCACGATTGCAATCGGCACGTAGACAACCAACTCCACAAAGAGCACAGTCAAGCCGAGCCAGGTCGCCGATGCGCGGGTTTTCTTGCCCATGAGCAACAGGATTGCCGCTGGTGCATAAGCCACGGCTGCCAGGTATGTCCAGATGGCGTGTCCGTAAATCCACTCGGGAGTCAGCCGGTTCAGCGGAATGCCGGGAACGTAATTGCCATGCCTGAATTGCTCGAAGCTGTAAAACAGTACGGGAACTGTGATGAAGTATCGCGCAATGGTCGCAACGATGTGCTTGCTGCGCTCGCGCTCGGTGAAGCTGGCTGCCAGCGCCAGAGCGCCGCCGCTGAAGGATAGTTGCCGCAGCGCGAGCGTTATCGCGAACCGATCTCGCGGATCTTGTGCGCAACCTGGGACGTCCATCAGCACTACGAAGAGGAAGAACGTAAAGGCGAGCAAACTCGCCGACAGACGCGCCTGAATTCTGGTGACCAGGCTAAGCCCAGCCGCGATAAAACAAACACCGATGAAGTACGCCCAAAACTGATGCCACGGAATCCACGCCGGGACCATCGAGGCGATGTTCTTCGCCAGCGTGAAATGTTCGGTGCCGAAGCCCGCGACGGGCGCCGCGTAGAAAAGCGGCCCGAACAGAATCAGCTTGTCGAATCCGCGCGCCCCGTGCCAGTCGCCGCGAAGAAAAATCGTGACCAGCCCGATGGCGAGAACCGTTCCAAAGGCAAAATAAGACCATTTCACCTGACTGGGGATTGCGAGGAGAACGATGACTGCCGCCGAATTCAACAAGCTCACGACGACTCCTTTCCGCCTGTTGCGCCCTAGCCTAATCGATATCTACTTCAATCTGATACAGCAAGGCCACACTTTGCTCCGGCTTGTGGCTGGTCGCCGGCGGTCGATCCTCGACGCAAAGGATCAAGTCTTGGTGCGATTTCCTGCCTCACCTTCTATGAAAGCCGGGCAGCATGTCGTGACTGCGCACGGCAACATGTGAGAACGGGAATTCCTTGTTACTTCCCCAGTGCCTTGCGGTTATCCTTGGCCCAAGCGCTATCTTTTGGCACCGCTTTCAGTGGCGGTCCGCCATGCGTTCCGCAGGCGCACGGCCCTTCCATCTTGGCCTCGGTCATGCAAGGGCAGGATTTTGTCTTCAGGCAGGCACAGACATAGACGACCTTGCTCTCGTCCTTGGGAATATCCGGCATGGGTGGATTCTGAGACTGAGCGCCAGATCCGCTGGAAGGGATGAGGGCCAACAAGAATGCTGCAAAGATTGTGGCAGTGAATCTGAATCGATTGGTCATGACCAGGATTATTCCCCAAATTGGGTGGTCTGCCGCAATACCCACTTGACCAGATTCTGATATAACCACTTACGTCATCTCCTATGCGGAAGGTTTCGTCTGCGATTAACCCGATCATCGCTGTCGACCGGAAAGCACCGGGGCCTTTGTACCGGCAAATCTACGACGGATATCGCGCTGCGATCATGAGCGGGGCTTTGCACCCGGGACAGCGGGTGCCGTCGACTCGCGGACTCGCCTCCGAACTGGGGATTTCCCGCATTTCCGTTTTAAGCGCCTACGCTCAACTCTTGGCTGAAGGATATTTTCAAAGCCGGGTCGGAGGAGGAACTGCGGTGTCCCGGTCTCTGCCGGACCAGTCTGTGCCGCCTGAGGCCGGGAGCGTACGTGGGGCGACGCCTCCCCGGATTCCAGGCTCCCTTGCTAAACACCCTCCACTCTCTTATCCGATTTCGAATGCACCCTGGCGGCGCGGATGGGGAGCATTTGGCGTTGGCCAAGTAGCTTTTGACCAGTTTCCTTTTCAGGTGTGGAACAGTTTGATGACGCGCCACCAGCGGAGCGTGAGCACCAGATATCTGGACTACGGTGATCCGATGGGCCTAAAGAGCCTGCGCGAAGCCATCGCAGTCTATCTCGCAACCGCACGCGGCGTACGCTGCACGGCGGACCAGATCATGATCGTCAGCGGCTCGCAGCAGGCGCTCGACATCTGTGCTCGAGCTCTTCTCAAGGCAGGAAGTCGAGTTTGGATGGAAGAACCTGGATATCGCTTCGCTCGAAGCGTTTTTGCTCTGAATAGTTGCAGAATCGTCCCGGTTCCGGTCGATCAGGAAGGATTGAATATTGCCTCGGGAATTAAACGATGCCGCAACGCGCGGGCGGTGTTGGTGACTCCCTCGCATCAATATCCGCTTGGCTTCACGATGAGCGCTTCGCGCCGACTGCAGTTACTGGATTGGGCTGAGAGTTCGCGAGCCTGGATTCTGGAAGACGACTACGACAGTGAGTACCAATTTGAAAACATGCCCATCTCCTGTTTGCAGGGCCTCGACCGTAACACCCGTGTCATCTACATAGGGACTTTCAGCAAGGTGCTGTTTCCATCCCTGCGGCTGGGATATCTTGTCATCCCTTGTGAGCTGGTCGAACGTTTTCGAGTCGTCAGAGTGGCAATGGACATTAGTCCAGCTATCTTCAGTCAGGCCGTGCTGGCGGATTTCATTCGTGAGGATCACTTTTCACGGCACATTCGAAGAATGCGCTTGCTTTACCGGGAACGACGGAATGCGTTAGTTGAGAATCTGCGGAGTGCGCTCGGGTCTGTGGTGGAAGTTACGGGAGAGCAAGCGGGCATGCACCTTTGCGTGTTGTTGAATGGAATCTGCGATCGGGAAATTGCGCAGCGCGCAGCCCTCGCTGACCTCTGGCTTGTGCCACTCTCTTCCTCCTACGTGGGCAGCAAAGGCTCCCGACACGGTTTTATTCTTGGTTTTGGCAGCACGAGCGTTGAAGAGATGCCGGGCGCCGTCAAAAAACTCCGCCTTGTGCTGGGTTCGGCACAAAGGACGCGGGCCACCTAAGGCCGCAAGCTTCTGCGAAATTGGAGCAAGATCGCTCGAACAGTCGAGTGACCCTGAAGGGGACTGTAGTGCCGAAGCGAAAGATCATTGTCAACGTTGGGACTTAGGACGCCGACATTCTGCAGACCCGAAAAAGTCCACGCAAGTGCGGGCGATATCCAACAGCTATGGGATTTGGCGGTTTGGCCCGGGATGCATGCTGACGCCTGACGAAACTCAAGTTCTTACAGTGGAGCTGATCGTCGGTCCGGCAGCCTCGTCAAGAGTTCCACTCTCGTTTGAGAGGAATGATCAACTCTGACTTGCCTGTGGTGCCCCAGAATCCCGTTCAGGCTCTCGGTGGTCAGCTATCTTGTAGCGACCCCCATATGGTCTTACCGGTTGAGACGAACGACAGACTGGGCATGGAGTAGTGTTGCGAACGCTGACGCTCCACTTGCCTACGAACTTGCCGCCACCCTTGCATTCAGACGTAATTTGCACGTGCCTCCAGCTTACGAAGTCGGAATCAGAACGGTTCGAAAGTCTCTAGTCCTCTTATTTTTGGCAGTGCTTACGCAGGGGAATGTTGGATGCTCCATAAACGTGGCGGTCCGGAGATACAGAGTCCAGCTTCACCGGTTCAACAAGAGACCAGCGAGCAGAATTAGGCACAGTGCTGGTAGCAACCAGGAATACCAGTCTCGATCCGGATCAGCCATCTCTCTTCGCCTGCTTGCTCTCAAGGTTCGCCCCCGTCACCGATCAGTCTGAGACCAAGGCCATAGCTGGGACAATGGCTCTGACGTGGTATTACTAAGGTCTAACGGATGCGAGGCGTTCACTCTCAGAAACCATTCCGGTTGCGTGTGCAATCGGAACTTTTCGGCAGACGGTGTGGGACAGATTGATCTCCGCACGGGCGGCAATTGACCTGTTGGCAAGTCCTTGTCCATTTCTGACCAACACTTGCTTGGGCCAGCCGCTCGCCAAGGCTTTTTCAAGCCGTCATTGCGGGTCGTGAAGCGTGGTAAAGCTGCCAGGCAAAAGCTCCCAAACCCAGGCAGACGATGCCAAAGCGGACCAGCCCGCCAAGATACGGGATGAACCCAACGATGGTGAGGATCAGCAGGCCCAACAGTAGTCCCAGGAGCCAATCGTACTTGGTGGCGCCGGTTGGCCTCAGAAGTATCCAGCCGAGGAAGGCTCCGACCCAAATTTTCGCCAGGTAAATCGCAGTAAGATACGCCGCGAACAACATGAGCGCGATCGGGATGCCAACCAGCGTGATGGCTACCACGACGATGGCTACCGGCACACCCGCCAAAACCCCAATCCCCAGCCCGAGGCTGCGCCAGCCTGAGCCCACTGCCTGAGTCGTTGCCCGGAAAAAGCCAGGAACCAGAATCAGCCCCAGCCAACCCACCAGCATGGCCGAAGCGAACGAAAGCGCTTGGCGAAAGTAGAATCGGGAGCGCGCGAACTGACTCTTCCTTACGCGCGCCTGGACGTCGCGTTTGCCCGCAATGATCGCGCCGTCTGCGATGTGGACACCTTCCAGCTGGCGCACGCGAGCGGTCAGGTTGCCGCCGACTCGGGCTGTGTTCGTAAGCGTCAGGCCACGTCCGGTTACGGTCATGTCGCGACCGATGCTGCCGCTCACATCGGCATTGCCAGAGAGAAGCATGTCCACGCTCCGTTTTACCTCGCCTTCAAGGCTGACGTCGCCAGCAGCGGCCACGATACCGTCGCCCACGTGACCCCGGTCAGCCACACGCAAGGACTGCGTAAAGCCGTAGATGCTGTGACCCAATTGCCCGTCCAGGTCGAGCGACTGCGAAAAGTTGTAGATGCGGCCTTCCACGCTCCCGCTGACCACAGTTCTCTTGGCGAAACTCACCAAGTCACCTTTGACGGTGCCAGAGACTTCCACTGACCGGCCAAAAGCCAGCAGGTCCCCGTTGACCACGCCTTCTATACGCACCGTGTTGCCGATGGCCAAAAGGGTGTCGTCCACAGTCTGGTTCGCCGCTATGGTGACGAACTCCTCGTGACGCCGCTCCAGTGCAAAGCTGGGTAACGACAACGTAAGCAGGACGATCAGCAGGCCCAAGCCATTCTTTGGTAGCCGCCATCGACGTCCCAGCAGCAACACACTGCCACCCAACAGCACTACCAAAAAGAGACCTCCAACAACAGCGACATACTCAGTCAGCATGGCAGTACCTCCGTGTGCAAAGTAGTAGGAAAGGTTGAACATCAGGTTCGTGAGGCCGTTCAGGCTGAAGGGATTGAACCATTCCAGCGCTCCCGGAATTTCCAGGTGATCGATCCAAACGAAAAGGATCGAACCTAGCGTCAGCACCGCGGCCATCATTGCCAGGTCACCCCACACCCAGGAGAAGCCAAGATGGGAGAATGCCTCGGGGCTGGGGGCTTCTTCTGGAAGTTCGCGCAGGCTTTCGGTCAGAACACGGCTCTCAGCGCGCAATGCGTGCACCAGATCCCGGCAACGCTGGCACGTGACTAAGTGGTCTCGCAGGTGACGCGCCGCATCCGCGGTTAGTTCGCCGTCCACGAAGAGGGCGCAGGTCAGTTCCGAATAACATTCCATGATCATTGGCTCCTGTGGGCCAGTTTCCGGCGAAGTTCCTGTTTGGCGCGAAGTATCAACACCGCCACATGATTCCTTCGCAGACCCAACTGTTGCGCGATTTCGTCATAGCTCAGCTCGCTGTAATAGCGCAGGACCAGTGGCAGGCGATAGTTCTCCGGCAGGTGTGCGATGGCAACCCTCAGCTGCGCTCTCTCCTCCATGCTGATGACGGCGGCTAACGGCGACGGCTCCGAGCTGGTTGCCTCGACGACGACTCCATCTTCAACTTCCACGATCACCCGCCGTCCACGGTTACGGCGCCGCAAGACGTCAATGCATTGATTGCCCGCCACCCGCAGCAGCCATTGGGGGAACGGTATCGAACCGTCGTAGCTCTCGATGGAACGCTGAAGCTTGAGGAAGACTTCGCTGGTCGCGTCTTCTGCGTTCTCCCGCGAGTCCAGCATGTAACGGCACAAGCCGAATACGCGACGGACATAACGGCGATGGATCTCCCCCAGCGCCTCGGCATCGTGGCCCTGGGCGCGCTCTATTACGCTCTCCAGATCCCGCTCCTCCATCTGCTTGGCTTTAACCGCTAGTCTTCTTCCTTTGTCGTCCATGAAGCAATACGCCGCAGATCGAAGAAAGTTACACAGATTTTTTGGGACGAAAGAAACCAAGGCTGGACGGCTGGTCGTCGTTCAGGCAATTACACTCAAAGCCCAGCAATGAGTTGTATAAAGAAGGATGGCAAGAAAGAAGCCCTTCCTCGGCGGAAGCCGAGATTGCGTCTCTTTTCGACGGGAGCGGGTCGGCAAATCCGGTAGCCAGGTGTGTTTGTTTTCGGTTTGCCTGTCATTCGCCAATAAACAATTGCCGCCCGAATCGGAAGCCGCTCGCTATGGCGCCTTGCTGGCGACCACGCCGATGTTGGCTACCGTCTCACCTTTCCTCATCGAAGGTACGGCGCAGACATACAGGACCACACCGCTCGACGGTGCACGCGCTTCCCAAACCGTCTTGCCGAACAGATCGGTGACGTAGCCGATTTTCATGCCTTGTTGCACGTACCAGCCGCGCTTGACCGTGGGATAGAAAACGCCGGCAGTTTCGCTGGTGACGCCGGCAACGTTCTCGATCCATACTGGGTTCTGCACCGGAGGCGCATTACCCGGCAGCATCTTCAGGTAGCGCATCACGTTGAGGCAACCGCTGATCAGCGCCGTCACGTCTTCCGGTTCTACGGTGCCAGCGTGGCCCGCCTCGGCCGTGAGCGACGGCTTCCCCCGCAGACTGGCGTTGGTCTCCAGATAGCGGGCGCTGTTCGGGTCGCGGGGACGATCGGTTGAGAGGATGATCGTGTCGAGCCCGAAGGCCAGCACCATGTCGCGCGAGACGGCATCCTGCTGCGCGTTACCGGTCGGCGCCCAGTAGGAATACGGCCGCAGGCTTTCATCGAGATCGCCGCCGTGCAGGTCAATCAGGTAGTCGGATTT
>Ga0222749_10000651_pt1 | contig 20215 bp, 14 predicted proteins | sample IncBWH2Mmetat_FD_197234 | JGI IMG/M metagenome (GOLD analysis project Ga0222749, IMG submission 197234) | Metatranscriptome of lab incubated forest soil microbial communities from Barre Woods Harvard Forest LTER site, Petersham... | ecosystem: Environmental > Terrestrial > Soil > Temperate... | reverse complement strand
TTGCGATTGACCCAAGTGGGCGCGTTTGCCTGGATATCGGCGCCTCAAACGGTGGCTTTACGGATTGCCTGCTGCAGCACGGCGCTGTCCGCGTCTACGCAGTTGATGTGAATACGGAGCAACTTGACTGGAAGCTACGGCAGGATCCCCGCGTAATTCGAATCGAGCGAAATGCGCGCGACCTGCGTTCTCAGGACATTTCGGATGTAGCTACAATAGTTGTCATCGACGTCTCATTCATCTCGGTCAGCAAGGTAATCGTACCAACAAGTTCTGTTGTCCCACGCGACGCACACTTTCTCATCCTCATCAAACCGCAATTCGAATTATCCCGTGAGGAGATCCCTACCGGCGGCATTGTGACGGACGAGAAGCTGCGTGAAAAGGCGATCGAGGCAGTCCGCAAGACGGTGAAGTCCGTCGGTCTTGAATGCCTCGGAGTCCGTCCAAGCCGTCTTCGGGGAGCCGAGGGCAATCAAGAGTATTTTCTACACGCATGCAAAAAGTCAGTGGAGTAGAATCTCTGGCAGACATGCATCCCGGAAAACCCTTCCAAACCATCGGCATCATTTCGCGGCCCCGTCGTTCGAATCTCGACGCAGTTGTCCCTCCTTTGCTGAAGTGGCTCGAAGCCCGCGGCGTGCGAGCTTTGTATGATGAAGAGACCGCCGGGTCCTTGCCGCATGGGCCGCGGGGGAAAACTCGCCAGGAAGTAGCCGATCTGTCGCAATTATTGCTTGTCCTTGGCGGCGACGGCACTTTGCTTGCCGCGGCTCGTCTGGCCGCCCCTCGCGCGATTCCTATCCTGCCGATCAACATGGGCAGCCTGGGCTTCCTCACCAGCTTCACCCTCGAGGAACTCTATCCGGCGCTAGAGGACTGTCTTGGTGGCAGATTTTCCTTCAGTGAACGTATCATGTTGCACGTCGAACTCGAGCGTACAGGGAAAGTGATTGAGCGCCAGAGCGTGCTCAACGAGGCCGTCATCAACAAGGGGGCACTGGCCCGAATGATTGAGCTGGAACTCAGCATTGACGCGGATTTTGTCTGCCGCTACCGCGCCGATGGGTTGATCGTGGCCAGCCCAACGGGCTCGACCGCCTATTCCCTTTCGGCGGGCGGTCCCATCGTTCATCCGGCCGTCGAAGCCTTCATCATCACTCCGATTTGCCCGCACATGCTCAGCGACCGCCCAGTTGTGGTTAGAGATTCCTCCTCCATTGAGATGAAGCTAACCGGAAATACGGAGTCCGTATTTCTGACTCTGGATGGACAAAAAGGCATTCCGCTTCAGGTGACGGATCGCGTTCGAATCTGCCGTGCGAAAGAGATGCTGAAGCTTATACAACCGCCCAAGAAACCATATTTCGAAATCTTGCGGAACAAACTGAAGTGGGGCGAAGCGTAGAATAAGAAATTCGGAAACGTATCATCCAGCGAGAGCGTCGGTTCGCAGCAAATCGCCCTTCGTTTCACGCCGGCGAATCAGACTAAAGTTCTTCCCTTTCACCAGAACTTCAGCGGGGCGACATCGCGCATTGTAATTTGAAGCCTGCGCCATTCCGTAGGCGCCGGCACCCCAGATGGCCAGTACGTCGCCAGTTTTTACTTCCCCGAGCGGCCAATCGTGTAGAAAACAATCGCCCGTTTCACAAACGGGGCCAACGATGTCCACACCATGCTTTTCACGTGGGTTTTCATCGCGATAGCGCTTGATTCTTGTGATCGGGTGGATCGCTCCATAGAGCGCGGGGCGCATGAGATCGTTCATGGCGGAATCGACGACCACAAACGTCTTGCCGCGATTGGCTTTCGTGTACACGACTTTCGTCAGAAGAACGCCCGCGGGAGCGATGATGGAACGTCCGGGCTCCAACAATAGATGTATACCAAGTTTTCGGACCATTTGCGCAACCAGCCGCGCATATTTTGTTCGTGTCGGCGGCTCTTGATCGAAATACTGTACGCCGAGGCCCCCGCCAACGTCCAGGTAGCGCAGCTCGATTCCAGCGCGCCGGAGTTCGCCAACGTATCCCCCCAAGCGCCCGACCGCGCGGCGAAATGGCTCGAGTGAAGTGATCTGCGACCCGATGTGAGCACTAATTCCCCTCCACCGAATCCATTTTGAGTCGCGATGGTTGAGGTAAAGACGTTTTGCAGCGGCCCAGTCCAAACCGAACTTATGTTCGTGACGACCGGTTGCAATGTGCGGGTGGCCGCCGGCCTGCACATCGGGATTCACGCGAATTGCCGCAGCCGGCGCGCCGCCGCCTTTCTCCACTTGTCGCGCCGACTCCTCCATCAGGACGTCTAGTTCCGCTTCAGACTCCACGTTGAACAGCAGGATTCCCGGGCGGCCGTCTCGCGACGAGGCAGGATACTTAAGTGCCTCACGAATCTCATGCCGGTCTTTGCCCACACCGGAGAAAACGATGCGATTTCCGCGCACGCCGATGCGCCGCAGGTAATCCAGTTCTCCGCCGGAAACAATGTCAAAGCCGCTGCCCATCTTTGCTAAATGATCCAGAATGGAAAGGTTGCCGTTGGACTTCACTGCGAAACACAAGGTATGGGGCTGCGAACCGAGACCCCGGTCGAGTTCCTTGTAAGCATCTTCGATCGCTGCTCGGCTGTAGAGATAGGCCGGTGTCCCAACTTCTTCTGCCACCGAGTTCAGAGAGACGCCTTCGCATACGACTTCTTCCCCTTTGGAGTCTCGCCTGCTTACTTGTTTCCAGCGAAAATGAGGCGTGAAACTTACGGGATCGATGTACGTGAGTTTTCGAGAAGACGAGGGACCCGAAGAGCTCATCGGACTTTCACGATCACCAAGGTTCGATCATCGGAAAGCGGAGCGCTTTGTGTAAACCAATCCACTTCACGTAGAATCACGTCGGCCAGCTCCTTTGCGGACACTTCGTGGTGCTGCTCGATCAGGCTCTGGATCCGAGTCGTGCCGAAGAATTGGCCTTCGCTGTTCTGCGACTCAGCAATGCCGTCGGAGTGAAACACCAGAATGTTTCCTGCGTCGAGCGTGACTCCCCACTCGTCATAGGCGACTTCCTCAAAAATGCCCAGCGGAAAACCTGTCAATTCCACTTTCCCGCAGCGACCGTCTTTGTAAAGCAAAGGCTGAGATTGGCCTGCATTCGCGACCCGCAATTTTTGTCGGCCTTTTTGCCAGGTTGCAAAACAGGCAGTCATGAACCGCCCCTCAATGCGGCGCTCGCCTACAATCTGATTCATCTGACGCAGCATTTCCGCGGGCTGCAATTTCTGCGGCGCGAGACTACGCATGATTCCGATGGCCACGGCGCCGTAGAGAGCTGCGGCAGTTCCTTTGCCGCTGACATCCCCTAGCGCGATGCCGAGTTGCTGAGGTCCATAGCGTAGAAACTCGTAGAGGTCACCGCAGACCTCACGCGCAGAGAGATACCGTGCAGCCATGTCCAGCCCGTAGTCTTCGGCCGGCACGGGGCGAAGGAGTGCGCCCTGAATTCTCTTGGCTGCCTGCAGGTCGCGCTCGAGCCGCGCTTCGTCGCGCGCCAACTGCTCGTACAACCTCGCGTTTTCCAGCGCAACGGCAAAATTCGCCGCCAGGATCGAAAGGGTCTGCACGTGGTCTTCGGTGAAATAGTTCAGTTGCGGACTCTCCAGATCCAGGACACCGATGACTTTGCCTTTGTTCACCATGGGAATCGCCAGTTCCGAGCGCGTCTCTGGATTCACCATCACATAGCGGGGATCGACCGTCACATCCGGAACGAGGACCGGCTCTTTCAAAGTCGCCGCCGCCCCCACAATGCCTTCACTCGCCGCCACACGCAGCTTTCCCTGTACTTGATGCCCATGTTTTACGTCTACTCGGTGAAGAAAAACTTTTTGTTCCTCGTTATAAAGCATGATGCTCAGAATCTGATAGTCGATCACTCGTTTCGTTTGTTCGGCCGCGAGCCGCAATAACGCTTCGACATCGAGGATAGAACCGGTTTCGCGCCCAACTTCGCTGAGCAGCAGAAGTGTATCCGCCTGTGCTTTCACCCGCTGAAACAGCCGGGCATTTTCAATCGCCACTGCAAGCCGGCTTGCGAGAAGAGTCAGTATGTTCTGCTGGTCGGGCGTGAAGTAGTCGAGGTGGCGGCTTTGAATATCGAGCACACCGACACATTTGCCCTGAAGCATCAACGGCACGGCGAGTTCCGAGCGGACGCTGTCGATTGCATTGATATACCGCGGGTCTTTGCCGGTATCGCTCACCCGCACAGAATGGCCGGTTGCCGCCGCCGTACCTGTAATTCCCTGGCCGAGGGGAATGCGCAGGTTTTCAGCCAGCTCGCGCGCATATCCGATCGAGAAACGGTGCCTGAGATAGCTTCCATCTCCCTCGAGCAGCAAGACGCCGAAAATCTCGTAGTCGATGTGCCGTTTGATGAGAGCCGCCGTGCGCGCTAAGACTTCGTCGAGGTCCAGCGAAGAATTCACTTCCTCGCCGATTTCAGCGAGCGTCGCCAGAACTTCCGCGGAGATTTCCCCGCCTTTAGCAATCGCTGCTGCTTCCGCTTGTGTCCCTGTCGGATTCATGAGGTCTATTTATTATAGCAGGCGAAGATGAACAGCCCCCGCAATCGGCAATGATCACAGGGAACTCGATGCTTTGTTCATAGTCGAGGAGAACTTCCACACATCTTTTGGCTAACGGAACGATACCAGAATTGGACAGTTACTCTCACTTGGCCTCTTTCTTAGGCTCGGAACCAAGCGAGAGAACACCGACGTACGGCAGATTCCGGTAGCGCTCCGAATAATCGAGCCCATATCCCACCACAAATTCATTTGGGATTGTGAATCCGACGTAGTCGGCATGCACCGCCGTGATGCGCCGCTCCGGTTTGTCTAAGAGTACTGCTACCCGCAAATGCTTTGGCTTGCGCTGTTGGAAGAGTCGAAGGAGATATTGCAAGGTCATCCCGGTATCGAGGATGTCCTCGACGACGATCACAGTTTTCCCTTCGATGCTGGAGTCCAGATCGCGAGTCAATCGGACTTGCCCCGAGGAGCGAGTATTTTGTCCGTAGCTGGACACCGCTATAAAATCAAATGAGACTTCGCCGGAAATACTCCGAGCAAGATCGGTTAGGAAGAATACGCCCCCCTTCAGGACGCTCACTAGATGAAGCGGTTCACCCGGAAAGTCCTTCCGGATTTCCCGGGCCAACGCCTGAATTCGCCTTTGAATCCGGCCTCCGGAGATCAGGATTCTAACGCTTTCTCCTTTTGCCTTCCTGGTACCGCGCCGGGCTCTCTTGGGTTGGGGCATCGGGTCCCTCAAATATGGAACCGAGACTGTAACGCACCATCCACAAAGGGGCAAGACTCACTCGTTACCAGTCATTCTCGATGGATTCATCTGCCAGCAATCTGAGGTCAGTACGTTTCTACACAAACAGCAGGTGTCCGCTGGTAGCGAGATGAGCCCAGATTCTTGCTCCGGCGCGCCAGAGTTTTCCACAGGGGTTAGCTTTAGCTAACGTGCAACCTGTGGTAGAAGGTGTGGCCAAAAGCCGAGGAGTTTGTTGCCACAAGCGATCGATGAGCTTAGGTCGCAGTCGCTCGTCCCCGACCAAGGGGCAGCTCTCTAATCCACCCCGGAGAGTCTTAGATCCGAGCGGGCAGGAGTGAAGTGTCAAAAATCCATGGAGGAATTTCGATGAGAACGAGTGGAGTGAGAACTTCAGTGGCGCGCTTTTGCTTTACGCTGACGGCGTTGATGCTGCTGGGGTTCAGTGCCTTCGCGCAATCGACCACCGATGGCGCCATCGGCGGGCTTGTAACAGATCCGTCAGGAGCAGTAATACCGGCCGCGAATGTAAGTGCACATAATCTTGGCACCGGCAGTACGTCAACCGGCGCATCAGATGCTAGCGGCCGTTTTTTGATTATTCACCTTCAACCGGGTGGTTATTCATTGGAGATTTCGGGAAAGGGGTTTGCAACATTTAAGGCAACGAATATTACAGTCGAAGTGGGACGTACGACTACGATTGACGCTACTCTGGGAGTTCAAGCGCAGGCGGAAACCGTTATTGCCACTGCCGAAGCCCCGGTTATCATCACCGACAGGGCCGATTTCTCCATTAACATCAACCAAACAACGATCGAAAATTTACCCATCAACGGGCGACGGTGGTCGTTCTTTGCGCTTAGCACACCGGGTGCGGTACCCGATGGAGGATTCGGTCTCGTCAGCTTTCGCGGAATTTCAGGACTTCTAAACAACAACACCGTGGATGGCGCCGACAACAACCAGGCGTTCTTCAGCGAGGAGCGTGGGCGGACACGCATCAGCTACTCCAGCAGTGAGGCTTCCATCCAGGAATTCCAGATCAACACTTCGAACTATTCCGCTGAATACGGCCGTGCCGCAGGCGGTGTCGTCAATGCCGTCACTAAGAGCGGCACGAATCAGATCCACGGACAGGCCTTTTGGTACGATCGCAGCACCGATTGGGGCGCTATCAACGCCTTCCAAAAACACCTTGTCAACGGTGTTCTGGTGCCTTTCCTGCCGGAAGATAAACGCCATCAGTTTGGCGGCGGCATTGGCGGTCCGGTCATAAAGGACAAACTCTTTTTCTTCTTCAGTGCCGACCAGCAGCTCCGTCCCTTCCCTGCCGTGGCCAACTCGGGCACTCCGGGCGCCATTTTTGCGCCTCTTAGCGCCGCAGAAACCACGACTCTCACCACTCGCGGCGTTCTGCCGGGAAATGCTGCCGCCGTCAATGACGCTCTGGCCTTGCTTACCAATCTCACTGGCACTGTGGGCCGCAGAGGAGATCAACTCATTCTCCTCCCCAAAATTGATTGGTATATTAACTCCAAGAATCACGCCTCTTTCACTTACAACCGGCTTCGCTGGAATTCTCCGGAAGGAATCCAGTCCGCGCCGGTTGTCAATCGTGGAGTCGAGAGCTTTGGCAACGACTTCGTGAAGGATGACTGGGGCATTGCCCGGCTAACTACCACAATTTCCCCGGCCATAATCAACGAATTCCGCTATCAGTATGGCCGGGACTTTGAGTTCGAAAACGGTCAGTCATCCATAACGGGCGAGCCTGCTTCGCAACTCGGATTTTCCCCTCAAATTTCAGTGGGAGGCGTTGGTGGCTTCACATTTGGCATGCCGAATTTCCTAAACCGCCCTTCCTTTCCCGACGAAAGGCGCAATCAGGTCGCCGATACCGTGTCGTGGAGCCACAACACGCATCTGATCAAGTTCGGGTTCGACTTCAACCACGTCCACGACAGTGAAATCAATCTTTTCGAGGGATTCGGCGCCTACTCCTATAACTCTCGTGTGGATTACATCAGTGATTTCGTTGCCAACGCCGTGCAGAGCGCTACGCCGTTTTGTACCTCCACTGGTGCGAATCCGGCTCCGATCGCCTGCTATAGCGGCTTCGCCCAAGGCTTTGGAACGCCGGGGTTTAATTTCTCTTCAAATGACCTCGCCTTCTTCGCACAGGACGACTGGCGGATTCGGCCGCGCTTGACGTTGAATCTCGGCCTGCGCTATGAAACCGAACTCATGCCCTCGCCCCAGATTCCCAACTCCACCCTCCCGGCTACCAGCGTGTTTCCGTCCGACCGCTCGGACTTTGGTCCGCGGCTCGGTTTTGCGTGGGACATCACCGGTGGAGGTAAAACAATTCTCCGCGGCGGCTACGGCATTTTCTATGGCCGCATCATTAATTCCACGATTTTCAATGCCATCGGTAACACAGGAACGGCTGCGGGACAGAACACCGTGTCTTTCTTGGCTGGCCAGACGGTAGGCCCTACGGTAGCGCCGATCTATCCGAACGTCATTGCGTCGGGTAGCGCTCCCGCTGGGCTGACCGCGATCCAGTTCGCTCCAGACACGAAACTTCCAATCGTCCATGAATTCGACCTGGAGGTGGAAAGGCAGATTGCCACTAACACCGTCCTATCGGTGTCGTATATTGGCAGCCTCGGTCGACGACTCCCACGGTTCGTGGATACCAATCTTGCCGCCCCAGCGCTCCAGACCACTTATCAAATCGTCCAAGGAAGCGGTGCGGTAACCAGCCCCTTCGTCAGCAGCGCCATGATTGGTGGGTCCGTTACGGTGCCATTTTTCGGCGTTCCGGCCGATGCCACAGGAAAAAAACCGCTCAGCGGCGGCACGGGACGGCCCAACATTTCGTTTGGGTCCATCACAAATATCTCTGACAGCGTGGATTCCGCTTACAATGCCTTCGTGGTTGGCCTCAATCGGCGCTTCTACAAAGGCTTTCAGATCCAAAGCTCGTTCACTTTCTCGCACGCGAATGACTATGGGCAAAGCTCGCAAACCTTTACGGCTGCCAACAACGTACTGAACCCATTCAATCTTGGCGGAGAATATGGCCGATCCAATTTTGACATTCGGGAGCGTTTTTCCTTTGGCGCGGTCTGGACACCCGATCTATATCGGGGAGACAGCAAGCCTCTGAGACAACTGGCGAACGGCTTTACCATTTCGCCGCTCATCAACATTTCCTCCGGCGCCCCATTTACGCCTCTCATTCAAGGCAATGCACCCTCACAACCCGGGTTTGTCGCCGTCAATGGAGGAACTGGTGTCCTGGCAGACGGTGGAACTAATCGTGCCCCGTTCTTTTCGCCAAACGCCTTCCAAATGCCGCGAACCGCAAATGTGGATTTGCGCCTAGAGAAGAGTTTTGACATTTGGGAGAAGGTAAAGCTCACATTGACAGGCGATGCTTTTAACCTATTCAACCATACTAACTTCACCGCGGTCGACACGCAGATGTATACGACCGGTACCGCCTGCTTGCCGGCGGGGTCGACGTGCCCAAATCCTACGCCACTCAGTCCCGTGCTAACCTTCAATCCTCACTTTGGAGTGCCGACGCAGTCGAGCAACTCGCTGATCGCTCAGCGGCAGATCCAGATTGGTGCTCGTTTGAACTTCTGAAACGATCACGAAGTGATCGGCGTGCCCCTCTGAGCCTTGCGGTCCAGATTGAAACGCTTTTCACTCTGGGAGATGAAAGCTAAAAGGAAAGACCTCGGCGGCTTCGGCCGCCGCGGTCTTATTTTCACCTCGCTCAGTAGAATTCGCGCCTCAGTGGCTCCCAACTAGCCCTCTATCTCCCCGTCGCTAACTGCTCAGCTATACTATCTTGCGCAAAGGAGCACTTCCCTGGAAGTCGCCAAGAGCATTCTGCTGATTCTCAGCGCGCTGTTCCCCATCGTGAATCCTCTGGGCGGCAGCCCCGTTTTTCTCGCCCTGACGCGCGAATATCCTGCGCCCGCCCGCAGGATTCTCGCGCGCAAAGTGGCGATGAATAGCTTTTTCCTTTTGATCGCTTCCTTTCTGGTGGGCACTCACATCCTGCACTTCTTCGGGATCTCCATCCCCGTCGTGCAGGCCGGCGGCGGCCTGATTGTCATTTCCAATGGTTGGGCCATGCTCAAAAGCAAAGAGGAGGTAGACCGCGGGGAGAGTGTCCAGAAAAAGGTGAACTTGAATGACATTTTTCGCAGTGCGTTCTACCCTTTAACTCTCCCTCTCACGGTGGGTCCCGGCTCGATCTCCATGGCCATCACGCTCGGCGCTAACGAGCCCCATCATCTGGGTCCCAACCTTCTGGCGATTCTAGCCGCTGTCATCGGCTCGGCCCTGGTGTGCGTCTGCATCTTTGTTTGCTACGGATTTGCAGATTGGCTCGCAGCTCTCGTCGGCGAAAACGGGATGAGCATTATTCTGCGGCTTTCCTCCTTTCTTCTCGTCTGCATCGGTGTGCAGATATTTTGGAATGGCGCCAGCGCCCTGTTACGCTCACTGGCAGCGGCGCATGGGTAGTGCGTACCCGCGGCGGTAGTGTAAAGTAACTACTTCAGGAGCTAGATGCGACGCGAGGCCCTAAGTTTTCTTTCATGTCCGAATTGCACAAGTGGGCTGACGCTGAATGCCGACGCGCCGAAAGAAGCCCCAGACGGCCATTTCATGACTGGGGAGCTCAAATGCGCGGCGTGCAATTCTCAATTCCCCATTCGCGACGGCGTGCCAGTCCTCCTTCCAGCGAATCTTGCGACAGTCAAGATCGAGACGGCCTCGCGGTTTGCGGAAGAGTGGACGCGTTGGAGCGAACTCCGCGACTACTATGAGCAAGAATTCTTTGATTGGGTGGCGCCGCTGACCGCCGCGGACTTCGCAGGGCAAACCGTCCTGGAGGGTGGTTGCGGCAAAGGCCGGCACACGGCGATCGTGGCAGCACACGGCGCCAAGGCCATCGTCGCGATGGACCTGGGTGAAAGCGCGTTCGTGGCTTTTGCACATACGCGGCAATTGCAAAACGCGCATGTAGTGATCGGAGACCTACTAAATCCACCCGTCCGGTCGGTCTTCGACTTGGCTTTTTCCGTGGGCGTTTTGCATCATTTGCCGGATCCCGCAGCAGGTTTTGCAAGTCTCTCTTCCCGAGTCCGTGATGGCGGGCGTGTCGCCTTCTGGGTGTATGGACAAGAAGGCAATGAATGGATAACGCGATTCGTCGATCCAGTGCGCAAAACGGTGACCTCCAGGCTGCCGGCGGCGTTCTTGCGCATTGCCTGTCTTCTGCCTGCGGCGATGCTATGGATGGTGATCAAGCTGTTTTACCGGCCGGACAAGAATGGCAAAGGTCCGGCGAAGCTCCCTTACGGGGATTACTTCGCGGCGATGTATCACTATCCTTTCGATGAAGTACACGCAAATGTCTTCGATCAGCTGGTGACTCCCGTGGCCTACTATCTGCGCGAAGATGAAGTCCGGCCGTGGCTGGCTTCGGGATTTAGGGACACGATTTTACGTTCGCACCGAGGTTATAGTTGGACGGGCCTTGCGACGGTCAGGCGCGCTCAAACCGCGGGAGCAGCTTCGATCTAGATGAGACTTGTTCTGTTAAAGGTTTTTGAAGCCGTGGTGGAGAGAGCCGCAAGCTGGGATTAAGAGGCGACCTGATCACGTTCTTCTTACTGATTTTCAAGGAACAAAAGCACTGCGGAAATAATCCGCCATCCCTGGCGACGAGGAGTGTCGAGATTTGTGCGGCATAGTCGGATTTACGAATAAAAATTGGGCCGCCCCTCCCGAGCGGATTCGCGAAGCCACGGATACCCTGATCCATCGCGGTCCGGACCAGCAGGGCGTCTATCAGTGCAGCCTTTTTTCCATGGGCGCGACACGCCTGAAAATCATCGACCTGGATTCAGGAAATCAGCCCATCCTCACGGAGGACGGCCAGACCGGAATTGTCTTCAACGGCGAAATCTACAATCACCTGGAAGTACGCGCGGAGCTCGAATCATTAGGGCACCGGTTTACATCTCACTCCGACACGGAAACGGTACTACGCGCCTTTGTCCAGTGGGACAAGGAGTGCTTCTCGCGGCTGCGAGGTATGTTCGCCGTCGCCCTCTGGAACAAGACCCAGCGGCGAATCGTTCTGGCTCGTGATCGAATGGGAATTAAACCTCTCTACATCCATCACCAGGGCGAAGATATTTTCTTTGGGTCGGAGTTGAAAGCTATCTTGATCCACCCGGAAATTGAAAGGCGCATTAGTCTGGACGGTCTTGATTGTTATCTTTCGCTGAACTACGTGCCTTGCCCCTGGACGCTCGTCGACGGCATCGAGAAACTTCCGCCGGGGCACTGGATGGAATGGCGCGATGGCCAGGTGTCCTCGGATGCGTATTGGAAACTGCCCTTCGGTGGAGTGCAGGAATACACGCTTGATGCCGCAAAAGAAGAACTCGATTCGCTTCTGCGAGAATCCGTTCGCGAGCACCTGCTCTCCGATGTGCCATTGGGAATTTGGCTGAGTGGGGGAATGGATTCAACCACTATCCTCCACTACGCGTCGCAAGCCAGCAATTCGACGCTGAAGACGTTCTCGATTTCGTTTCGCGGGCGAAGTTTCGATGAATCGAAATTCATTCACCGCGCCGTAAAGCAGTATGGAACGGACCACGAGGAACTTGACTTGACCCCCGAGGTCAATCTGCAGAGCGCCATCGAAGCATTCGCCTACTACTCGGATGAACCAAGCGCCGATGCAGGCTCTTTACCGGTATGGTTTTTGTCCAAACTGAGCAAGACCAAGACGACCGTGGCGCTAAGCGGCGAAGGTGCCGACGAACTCTTCGGCGGATACATCACCTGCCGCGCGGACATGCTGGCGGAACGCGCACGGCTTTTTCCTCGCGTTTTTCTGAAGATGGGGCTTGCGGCCACTCGCATCCTACGGGCGTCTGATGAAAAGATAAGTTTTGAATACAAAGCGAAACGCTTTCTGGAAGGCTGCCTCTTGCCCGCGGGCGCCTCTCATGTTTTCTGGAATGGAACATTCAGCGAACAGGAGAAGCAATCGCTGTCGAAGGAACGCCTGCCAGGATCATTCCAGCGGATTCTGGCGGAGATGGATCGATTGCCGCGAACGGAAGACCATCTTGCTCCGTTACTCTGGTTCGACCAGAACTATTATTTGGCCGACGATATTCTGGTAAAGAGCGATCGCATGAGCATGGCGCACGCCGTTGAAGTTCGTCCACCGTTTCTAGACCACAGAATCGTGGAATTTGCGGCCAAGCTACCGGCCAGACTGAAAATCCGTGGCACTCAGCAAAAGCTCGTGCTGAGTGAACTACGGAAAGACAAACTTCCCGCTTCGATCCTGCAGGGTAAAAAGACGGGCTTTGACATTCCCGCTCATGAATGGCTGCGTGGCCCCTTGCAAGGCATGCTCATCGATTCGTTGCAGGAGGGCCTCTCGGCTTATGGAGAGCTCTTCAACCGCGAGGTTGTCGAGGGATTTCTGAAGCGACATCTAGATCGGCAGGCCAATGCGGGCTATCACCTCTGGGGCTTGATGATTTTATTTCAATGGATGAAAAAATGGCGGATTCAGGGAGCGTCCTCCGCGACGCCGAGAGCTTTATTACAAGCAAGAGCTGGCGCGTCTACCTGACCGTTCTGGTCGTCGCCGCGACAATCTACCTGGGCTGCATCGTTTCTCCGCCGTCGCTCATGGACGATTCGGATGCGGTGCTGGCGCAGGCGGCACGCACCATGCTGAGCTCCGGAGATTGGGTCACTCCTCGGCTGGATGGCGTGATCTACCTCGAAAAACCTCCCCTTTACTACTGGCCGATGATGTTTTCCTACATGATCTTCGGCGTGCATGACTGGGCCGCGCGCATCCCAGTGGCCCTCTCTGTCGTAGGGCTCGCCTGGCTCACGGCAGCGATGGGTGTGTGGGCCTTCGGGCGCCGCGCCGGTTTGTACTCAGGATTGTGCATGGCCACATGCGTCGGCCTGTTCTTGTTCACGCGCGTTCAAATTCCAGACGTGATGCTAACGTTGACGATTACCCTGGCAATGTGGGCTTTTCTTCGAGCACTCGATCCCGACGAGCCTCGCCCACGCCTTTGGGCCTTTCTCCTCGCTGCCAGCCTCGGAGTGGGGTTGCTAATAAAAAGTTTGATCGGCGTCGTCTTCCCTGTCGCCGCCGGCGTCATCTACCTCTTCCTGACCAAGCAGTTTTTCCTATCTCAAACTTGGCGCCGTTTGCGGCCTATCAGCGGTTTTTTTATCGCCTTGGTTATTGCCGCTCCGTGGCACGTGCTGGCCACGCTCCGAAACCCGCCGTATTTTGCGTTGACGCTCCACAATATCCCAGGCCACTATCACGGGTTCCTGTGGTTCTTCTTCATAAACGAACAGCTTCTGCGCTTTCTCAACCTGCGCTATCCGCGCGATTACAATACCGTGCCGAGGCTGTGGTTCTGGCTCTTCCATTTCCTCTGGCTGTTCCCCTGGAGCGTTTACTTCCCGGCGATCGCCAAGCTCAGCTACAAGCCGATTGACCGCGCCGGGCGCATGCGCTTGCTCGCAATTTGCTGGACCGGCTTTCTGTTGATCTTTTTTACGTTCTCCACCACCCAGGAATACTATTCCATGCCGTGTTACCCCGCGCTTGCACTGCTGCTGGGTTTGGCGATGTCCCTCGGCGGTGACTGGATCCGTCGTGGAACGCGCATTCTCTGCGGCGTCGCTGCGCTCGCCGCCGTTGCGTGTTTCGCGATATTCATCGCCGTTCGCCATCTACCCACGCCCGGAGACATCTCCGGAGCGCTCAGCCAGCACCCGAGCGCATACACGTTGTCTCTAGGGCACATGTTGGATCTCACGTTCGATTCGTTTGCTTATCTTCGCCTTCCGCTCCTGATCGCCGCTGGCGGATTTCTCGCTGGAGCGATCGGCACCATGCGTTGGCTCGGTCAACGCGCCTTTTTGTCCGCTGCCCTGATGATGGTTTTGTTCTTCCACGCCGCCCGCCTGGCCCTCGAGGTTTTCGATCCATACTTAACCTCGCGCCCCCTCGCGCAGGCAATCCTTCAGGCGCCCCCCGGCAAGCTCATCGTCGCCCGGCCTTACTATGCCTTTTCTTCACTGCTTTTTTACACCAACCAGGAGGCGTTGATCCTCAACGGCCGCTTCAACAATTTGGAGTACGGTTCCTATGCTCCTGGTTCCCCGGACGTTTTCATTGACGACGCACAGTTCAAACAGCGCTGGCTGGACTCCCAGCTCTACTTTCTTGTTGCCTATCCGAATCAATTGCAGCAACTGGAAAACCTGGTTGGCCATGACCAGCTAAATGTTCTGGCTTCAAGCGGCGGCAAACTCGTTTTTACCAACCATCCGTTGGAGCAAGCCGGCGTGGCACGGGGGATGCACGAATAATCAGCATCTTCCAAGAACGCGCTTGCAATGCAATCGGTATACAGGTAAAAAAAGAAGTCCACGGCCTTTGCGGACTTACCCAGCGCCTTTGTTGCTAAGTGCGGTTCATTCGGAACCGCCGTTTGCTGTCCAATCGTCGTAGACATTACAATTGAGCATTACCTTGAGGAGGCTTCATGAAGATTGCCGTGCTCGGTGGGGACGGCTATTGCGGTTGGGCGACAGCTCTTTATCTTTCGCAAAAGGGCCATTCCGTCGCCATTGTTGATAATTTCTTGCGCCGCCTTTGGGATCACGAGCTCGGCGCGCCGACCCTCACGCCTATTCGGCCGCTCACGGATCGCGTTCGCGTCTGGCAGAACCTGACCGGCAAGACCATTGAGATGTTTGTCGGCGACGTGGCCGACTACGATTTTCTTGCTTCAACGCTTAAGTCCTTCGAGCCTGAAGCCATCGTGCATTTCGCCGAGCAGCGCTCCGCTCCTTATTCGATGATTGACCGCAAGCACGCCGTTTTTACCCAGGTGAACAACGTCGTAGGAACGCTGAATGTGCTATTCGCCATTCGCGAATTCCTTCCGGACTGTCACCTGATCAAACTGGGAACGATGGGCGAGTACGGTACTCCAAACATAGACATCGAAGAAGGATATATCGCGATCGAGCACAACGGCCGCAAAGATGTTGTTCCCTTCCCCAAGCAGCCCGGCTCCTTCTACCACCTCTCCAAGGTGCACGACAGTCACAACATGATGTTCGCCTGCAAAATCTGGGGCATTCGTGCCACCGACCTCAATCAGGGCGTCGTTTACGGCACGATGACCGACGAAGCCGCGCTCGATGAAGCGCTCATCAACCGCTTTGACTATGACGATGTGTTCGGAACGGTTCTAAACCGCTTCTGCGTTCAGGCAGCCATCGGCCAGCCTCTCACCGTTTACGGCAAGGGTGGACAGACGCGCGGCTTCCTCGATATTCGTGACACCGTGCGATGCGTCGAACTCGCGTGCCACAACCCAGCAGCCAAGCATGAATGCCGGGTCTACAATCAATTCACGGAGCAGTTCTCCATCCTGGATCTCGCCCATCTCGTGGAAGCCGCCGCAAAGAAAATGGGGATTACCGTCGAGATCGATCATATTCCCGACCCGCGCGTCGAGGCCGAGCAGCACTACTACAACGCGAAACACTCCAAGCTTATCGATCTCGGCTTGCAACCGCATCGCCTCTCAGATTCTCTGTTGGATTCGCTCATGAACATCGCCCTGAAATACCGCGATCGCGTGGATGCATCGCTCATGCTTCCGCAGGTGAACTGGCGCGAACCGAAGAACGAGCGCCGCATGCAGATGAGCATGCCTACGAAGACTTCCGCTTCGGAGTCGCGGGCTGAAGCGAAGGCTAAGAAAGCCTGAATCGCTTCACTTCCGGTTCTTCAGCGCGTTTAGCTCGACACCAACGCGCAGCCCAAATTCCAGGTCGAACGGAAAAGCCGCACCATCCAGTGCGGCTTCAAACCTTTTCATAAATCGCTGAACGATCAACTGCCTGTGATTCAGCAGATCGATGGAGCCGATCTTCTGTTTTCCCTTTTCGAGCCAAACCAAGCGCTCGTCGGCTTGTTCATACGCACACTCGATTTGGAAAACTTCCGAAGAGGGGACCGCCCACTCGCGAATCGCCAGCAAGTGGCAACCGAGATTGTCGATCGCAGGAATTCCGCTCTGATCGGAACGGCTCAGGAAGAAACGGCCGCCAAGCTGCACGCCCGACCCCGGATAAAATCTCTCTTTCCACTTTTGTACTTCGTCCAAGACGCAATATTCGTAGTGAATCGCAATGAGGCGGCCCTTCGCCGCTGCCAGTGCCAACAATCTTTTCGTGTCTTCCGCCGAACAGGACCAGGGCTTTTCGGCAACGACATGCAGGCCAGTCTCGATGGCTGCCTGAATCATCAGCGTCACATGCGGACCAGGTGTCACGCAGAGCCAGGCAATCTGCGCTCGACTCGCCTTCATACCCCCTGCAAGACGTGAGAGATATGCTTCCGGACTCTCGGAGACCTTCTGCCTCGTCTCTTCGATCACCGCCACACTGCGGCCTTCGCCAGCGATGATCGGCTGCATCCTCTTCGCCCAGCGGCCGCGGCCCAGGATGACGTACGCCGGTCCTTCAGCCATTCCGCTCTATCCTTTCGCAAATGAGCCTAGCAGCCTTCACGGCGCTCACCACTTTCCCCGAAAAAATGTGGAATTCGCCCGGTGCGCCCTCCTGCACGTAGAGAATCCGGCGATCGCTCTCCGGATGGTCTTCCACCACTCGAATCGTAAACCGCGATCCCAAATAGACAGCCTCCCTGGCGCCCGGCACCGAATTGCAACAATCTGCTCGCATCGCCTCAAATCGCGTAAATGGAACCGGCCGGAACTCCGGCTCGTTCAATATCCCCGCATATGGTTCGGGAACGGGCTCGTCCGCGTTTGTCGTCGTCCAGTGGTTCGTGTTCTTTGCCGATCCAAAAAGGGATCGTGAAGAGCTGCCATAGGGATCGAATGCAGTGAACGGCCCATCCACCACGACCAGGGCAACGCCCCGCAATGCCTCGGGAAGCTCGATGAGTATTTTCTCCGCAACTTGAAACTTTGCGATCTTGAAGACGCGCCTGCTGGCACCCATGCCATACGTCGCCCAGATCACAAAATCAAAGTTACCGCGCATTTCCGCACGGAAGGCTTTCTTCTCAAAGTGGATCCCCAGCGAGCGAATTCGATTCCCCACCAGCCCACGCAGAACATCCGGATCGTAGATGTGCTCCTGCACTTCATAGCACCGGTCAATGAAATCAAAGTTCATCCAAGAAGGGCGGCAGCTCTTCAACGGGAGTCCATGTTTCGCCATCACGCGTTCGTACAAATCAGCTGGTGTCCGCGAGTCTTTTTTTGGAATTGCGTAGTAGTGCCGGCTGTTTCGAACGACGGCAGGTTCGAACGCTTCGATGAACTCGGCCCGGGCTTCCAAGGTTTCCTGAATCGTCTCCGAACTCCGGGGATAGTGATAGCCGGCATGAACCCGATATTGATTGATTGCCGAAGCGGCCTGCATCATGCCCAGAGGATCGAAAAGATGCACCTCGTGGCCCCGTTCGGCCAGCCGTATCGCTGCCGTCGCGCCGTAAATGCCTGCTCCCGCTACAGCGATCTTCGCGCCCATGTTCTCCTTGGCAGGTAGCTTGTTGGCTGTTCATGCGCTGTGCCGCTCGGCACTTTGATGTTCCGGTCCTAGGGAACTCAGACAGTTGAAGATTGTGAGGAATTCTCTACAGGATTTGGAACGACTGGCACAAGCATCCCGTCTCGAATCCTGTAGTCAACGTTGCGCCAGCGGATGCTCTTGCGTCCAAACGTCAGCAGCCAGATGACAAACGCGGTCGCATCCCAAACGACGATGAGTGGCATCTTTTTCCAAAGCCCGGCCTGTTTCAATCCCCAAACACCGATGAGCCAAGTGGCGAGGAGACGGAAACCGGCATAAGTGCCCAAATACGTCAGCCCCACCGCCTGCGATTGCGTCACCGCCACGGCAATACTCCACGGCAATCCCTGGGTGAACACGAGCCCCAAGTGTCCCCATGGCCGCATGTGCCGCATCACCGTCATCCACCGCAATCGCTTAACAAACAGATCGCGAAGCGAATCGTAGTCGGGAACAGTCTCCACCGCATACGGCAGCAATTCAACCTCGTAACCCTGCTCCGCAATTAATCGCCCAACCAGCAGGTCGTCCGCAGGCTTGTTCTCGATGGCTTCATATCCGCCAAATCCCGCGAGGCGTGTGCGCGTAGTCACAATGGTCTGACCCAGCGCAAACTTGATTCCATCCAACTGCCGCGCAACCAGAATCCCGGGATAAAAATCGGAAATCATTCCGACAGACTGAAGATGCTGCGTAAGCGTCTTGTCATGCGTCGAAACGTAGAGACATGTCACGCCGCCCACCTTGGGATTGCGCAACGGCGCAACCACTGTACGCAGGTAATTCGGCTCCACTCGAACGTCACTGTCGTTGATCACTAGAACTTCGTTCTGTGCTTCATCCACCATCCTCACCAGCTTGGCCACTTTGTCGTTGATTGCATTACGGCCTGAACCATAAAGCACGCGGATTTGTCGATCGGGAAAATCACGCTTCAGTTTGTCAAGAACCGGCACCGATGCATCGTTTTCATCGCTGACGCAAAAAATCAGCTCATAGTCTGGATAGTCCTGCCGGCAGTAGCTGGCAAAGTTCTCGTACGCTTCGGGATCTAATCCTCGGACGGGCTTCAAATTACTGACGGGTGGCGTGAAATCCGAATTTGGCAACACGCGATCTTTCGCGTCTCGGAAAAAACGCCACGAGCTATAAAGCACAAGCAAATAGTAAATGAATGGTGTGGCGGCAAGAACAAGGAATAGGTATTCGGCAACCGTCGAGACCATCGCCCCTCTCGTGCTGCAAACTTGCTAAGGCTTCTCCGTCGACACCAGGCGAGTACTTTCCCGGATTCCCGCCATTCTTCGCAGAAGTTGTTAGAACTGGGACAGATCACATCTCATTAAACGTGCCTTGAAAATCCACCCGTGCCCTGACGCTCGCAGGTTCAAGTTGTCGAAAAAGAATATCAAATATTTGAACATTTCGCTGCGCGAGGCTTTTGCAGGAGCGAGACATCGAGTAACATCGTTGCTGCAGTACTCTTCTCACTGAGGACAGACCATCGCGCGCATGAAAGATTCTCCCGGCCTCCACTTTAAGACTTACTTCCTAATTTTCCTGATGGTCCTCTTTGCACCGCTTGGCAATGTCCTGCTCAGCAAGGGGATGAAACAGATTGGCTCCGCGAAGAATTGGGCAGCCGCCGATGTGCTTCCAATTCTGGCCAAAATCCTCACTTCCCCCTACATATGGGTCGGCATCGCCTGTCTCCTGGCGTTTTTTGTCGCCTACATGCTCGTGCTCACCTGGGCGGACTATAGCTACGTGCAGCCCGCCTCCGCATTCTCTTACGCCGTGGTTGCCGTTCTCAGCTACTTTCTACTTGGAGAGGTCGTTCCACCTCTACGCTGGGCTGGCATCGCGGTGATTTGCCTGGGCGTTCTGGTGGTCGGCCGTACGCCGCCGCGAACCACGGAGAGAACCTAACTGTGCGCGAATTTTTCTTTCTGTTCATGGTCATCGTGGCAGGTACGGGCGGCGAACTCTGTGTTACCCGTGCTATGAAGGTCGTTGGTGAGGTTCACGACTTCCGGCCCGCCGCGCTTGTGCGCTTTGTATCTCGTGCCATGCGCGTGGGCTGGATGTGGATTGGAATCGGAATGATGACGCTGGCCTTTTTCTCTCTACTGGCCATGCTCTCCATCG